>Ga0307509_10005113_pt1 | contig 18443 bp, 12 predicted proteins | sample 10_EM_MG_FD_202245 | JGI IMG/M metagenome (GOLD analysis project Ga0307509, IMG submission 202245) | Populus trichocarpa ectomycorrhiza microbial communities from riparian zone in the Pacific Northwest, United States - 10_EM | ecosystem: Host-associated > Plants > Roots > Unclassified | place...
TACGGTCGCAAACCTCGCATTAGGTTACGCTGTGTCATGGTATAGCACTACCTCCTTGGCCCATGCTAAAGTCCGAAGCGTCGCCGCCCCCTGGCTTTTGCCTTGTTGGGATATAGCCTGCCCCTGTAGCCTTTCGGTTTGGGGTCTCGAACCACTACTCGTTTAAGGTTGAGCAATAGTAGTTTTATCTTTTCTTTTTGTCGGCCATATGTGCCGTGTAAATCTTTTCTTTTGTTTTGGGGGGCCGCCGAAGGGTTTGTGTCTTTCCCTGGTTTCTTTTCTATACTTGACTTTCCTTACGTGTCGGGAGGAAGGTATTACTCCGACTTGCCTTCGTCTTAGGTGCTACGAGGGGGGGGGTTCGGCTCTGGTTTGGAGGGGTTTTATTTTTCCCATGAGGGGGTGAAGCGGGTTGTTGGTTTGCTTGCGGGTTTTGTTCACGCCATAGCTAGCGCTCCACGCGGGTTCTTGTACCTTAGTTATCTAGAAATCAAGGAACATATGATTTAAAAAAAAAAAAGGGAAAAAAAAGCCCACTATTTCCTTGATTCTTTACGCTACCTGGCATTTCTTTCACTACTCTTGTACTTCAGAATATAATGTCTTTTATTCTGATATCCAAGTTCCACGCCAAGAACCCACAAACCCTGACCCTGATCTAGCGTTACACGATCAGCCTTGACCTGAGATTGTTATCTCCGAACCCTCACGCTAAACGAGGCTTATCGTTTAGGACCTTCCTGTGGTTGTGTGCCTTGGACTAATGTCCAGTGCCAAGACCCCGTTACCGACATGATAACATGGAGGACACTGGCATATCTAGAGCTCGTTACAGGGCGGGGCATGGTGGGTTTTCATGCGCAAGGCCTTGGCCTTACAATGGGCCGGGGAGTTAGTTTGGGGGTGATCCCCCCGCCGCACTCATCCGGGGCGAGTCCGTGCTTATTCCCTGGATGGGGCCCCGTTTCTCCGCACCTGTTTTAACGGGGACCCGTTTGGGGAAAGGGCGGGCCGGGGGCGGGGACATGGAATGGCATAATAAAACGCCGAGCTCCAGGCCGTTCAGCAGGGCAGTGCAGGGAATGGGGCTGGGGGCCCGCGTTTTGCAGGGCCCCGGAGGCCCCATAACGAACACTAGGCATATCTTCAGGAAGATAGGAATCGTGCATGCATAACTATACAACTATACGCTTAGAGTTATGTACCCGGAATCATATGCTAAGAAGTACTTAGAACCATACCTAGATTATACCCTCACAATCATATACTCAGAGCGATTTCCAAACACTATTTATCTCAAACTGGAAGCCCAAATCATAATGATAATGTGAGCACTATATTCAACTCCTATCTTTTGAGATAGTTGCCGGATTGCTATCTGGAATATCCTAATACTGGAGTCATCATACCCGACATACAAAATAATTGGGGGGTCTTTGGCCAGCCAATTCTGATCTCAAATTGTGATTTCGGATCAGCATTGAGAGGGCAAACACCGGTTAGATTTCATCCTGCCATTCCTTTAGTCACAGAATATCACTGGTAGGAATAAGTAGGGCCCCGCACATGGGCAAGAGTGGGGGATGCGAAGACAGGGGCCATCTAAACAATCACGGGGGAAAGTAAAATACCCGCCCCACCCCATAGCCGGGCCAAAGCCCCGTGCCATACGGGACGGGGAGGAACGGCAACCAGTTGACCCGGGCCAGAGTAACGGCAGGGTCACAAACTGCAACCCCGCCCCGCCCCGCCACGCCCTGCCCCGCCCCGTTACAAACACTATTCCTCTTCTCCAACCTCCCGCGCTGTCTATTGCAATACTACCATGCCAAGCTGGAGCCCTTGTCCGCTGTGGCCGCTGGCACTCAGTTGCCAGCTGAGTGGGGAATCCCGATGGCCCTGATGAATTAGCATTTCACTAGTATTGCTTCCATGAAAGTTACTCTTGGAGTTTCCTTCATCAGGCAACTTAGCAACGCTTCGAAGATTATCAACACGCCTATCATCCCCTGCATGCGGGTAACACAGAACCACGAGCGAGCTGCAAAAATTCTCATGGGTAGGATTGAAAAGACTTATTTGGAAGCGATAGGTTTCCCTCCCCTCTGCATTCATACAAGATCACTCGCCCACCCCCCATGATGAAAACCCCACAAGGTAATCCCCTGCATCAAAGACTTGTTCCCGAGTCGACAACTAACTCACCATACGCCTAAAGAGCGATGGCATCATAAATACCGTAATAAAAGGCAAGCGGAAATTCACCCGTCAAGACCTCCGTGCAATAAGGAATTGAGTAAGAATCTGTAGTGCCCGAGATGGGAGAGAAGAGTAAGGAGCCTAAAAACAGAAGATTCTGACGTCTTCCTACCCGTGTAGAATCTGAGGCGGGAGCTACCGCGTAAGGCCAGGACGGGATATCTGAACCCAGCGACGGCGGCAGGCAAGCATGAAGAAAAGACGGGAAAGAACCAAATTACTCTGGAGGGCTACAGACTCAAGATCTGCATAAAAACGGATGGCGTGGTGGGCACTGCGGCAAAGTCAACTTGCATGATGGATATTAAGGAGGATTTGGGGATTGAGGCTGCGAGGTATAATAGCTGAAAGGCACAAAGGCCCCCGCATTCACCAATCAGCCTCTAAACAGTTTACCCAATTGTGATGATGAACGGAAAGGGACTCAGTTGTAAATGAAATAGCCTACACCATGTACTCACATCTGCTCCCGCCAAATGCAACTCTTCGGTGACAGAAGGAGGCACAAAGGCGCGGTTTTAAGTGTCACGCGATGCATACTAGCCAAGATGGGTGAGAGCGACCAGAAGGCAACATAGTTTCCAGATGACCACCTGACACGCTTCCGAGACAGTGTTCTCAATTAAGGACGACACTGTCAGAGGCCTGTCCGCGTGCATCATATGTCTAAGTCCAACATATCCGGCCAGTCCACGCGATTAGGCACCTGTGCTTTCCTGGTTTTCCTGAGGCTAATGGTGGGTCCTAGCTCCCTGGTGGGCAAAAGGATTGTGTTTGAGGAGGGTTATGTGACGACACTCGAATGCAACACCCACCCCTTTCTAACCGCCATCGTTGCATTATCGAAAGCCTCTTTTCGACCCCAGGGAGCAGTCCCCTGGTCGTTGCCCCATTTTCAAACTTCCAGACCCTTTCAATCCCTTTTCATATCCTCAAAACTTCAAACAATAATCGCCTCACCTATCCTTAAAATCACGGCTATTTGCCTCTTAAATCCGATCCTGAAAGAGATTGATGCCCTTCCGGACCTGCCCACCAACAGCGTTACGATACCTCAGCAGGAACAACATATTTCAAGTTCGATGAGATGTCCGGAAAAGATTGCCACCAGTTTATCAGATATAAAAATTACTATCAGCCTTAATAGATCTCTTCTCGTAGGAATCTTGAAAATTATGGCGCTGCAAGTGGTTCTCTCAGAAAAAATGATTCTTCAAATTTCTAGATTATCATCATTGTTGAAAAATCAAGCCGCATAGGTGGAACATAATAAATACAAGTAAGCTGTTATTTTTCATAGAAATTTGTCCTGCAGTATCTTGTTAGTTGCTCATTTTGTCCATTAAGAACTGGGGCCCAATGTGTCGAGAATTGCAGCCTTAGAGCATGTTAATTAACTTCGTACAAACATTCATATTCTGAGCCCTTTCAATCCCTAACCTGGGCGAGAGGGGCTCGATCAGATTTTTAGAAAATTTAGAAGTTTATTTTCTAGATTTTAATGTGAAAATATGCCAGGACTGCTTCTAAAACCCTTCCAGATTCCTACGGGAAGTCCTCCCACAATAATGAACATAAAAAGAAATCAAGAGGCTTCCACCCCAGAGCAAGTCCCGGGCATAGCGAGTTATCCATCCAAATACTATTTTAGCCAATAACGTTATCTCACCTTGCAGATGACTTGGCATGGAAGGTATTATGCTATGTCATATCGGTTGTGTGGTAATGATTTTTAGAGTGGGTTTGTTGTGTGGAACTATTGTTTAGAAGTCATTCATGCTAGTCATGGAAAGGTTGTGGCTCAAGCACACAATTGCTCTGAGGCTCGCAACTGTGGGAACTCTAAAGAGTGCCTGGCAACTCAAAGCTAATTTACAGCTCAACCTAAAATCGTGGCTTATGATACCACACTTAATTTGGGCCTCAGCGCGGCTTTGTAGCTCAAGGTGACCTAAAAAATATAATAAATATAATAATGTTCTCATTCAAATCAATTCCTGAAACTGTCCTTGTCATTTAATTATTATCTTAAAAATTCTTTAAGCAATATGGTTATCATATATCAAATCAGCAAGCTGGGTTGAGCCACTGGGGTGAGCCACAAATTTACTATGGTATGATATGATAAGCCACAATTTTGCACTGAGCTGTAAATTTGCGTGAGGCTGTCAGCTACTGTTTAGAGTGCCCCTGGTAGCGAGCCTTAGAGGAATTGTCGGTGGTGCTAGAACTACAACCTTCGCACCAGTAGGCATTTGAGAAATGTAGACCCTGTTTTAAGATACCGTACTCGTATCATATCTCAGGAATAACTAGGAAGCATTCTGCTACAGGCTCCCCTATCTTAGAGAGTTGCGGTGGCTATTTTACGCCTATGGGTAACATCCGATGCTAGAGCGAGAGGGTTCCCGGTTTAGACCCAATTGTCTAAAGTCCTGGTGGTTCCACTACTCGTGTGGATATGGCTGTGTCCAGTATCCCATAGGCTACCGAGACATGGTATAATCTCCCTGATGCATAGCACCGCAGCCAGTCTCTCGGCATTCCAGTGAGATCTAAATCTAATCAGATGTCTATTTACTCAAAACTACACAACAACAGAAGGCTGATTTATGGCATGAATATCCTTTTGTAAGTCGTCAGCGTGATACCCGTAAGGTTGCCAGAGCCATAATGCGGCTCAGTTTAAAGCCCGATGAATCGCTAACTACCAGTATGACCACAACGCTAATGCATGGGAGATATTTTACTCTAGTACTGTGTCCCAGTAGACTAAGGGATACACGGGAATCTTGAGTTGGACAAGATACATATGGTAACTAAATGGTTAACATTTACAAACGTGTTTCCCAAAATTTCTTAGTATAATAATTAGGTCGGAAAATACACTGCCGACACCTAGAATAGGCAATAAGCTAAGAGTGCAAGTCAACTGTTCTGTTGAGAAACAGTTTGATCCGGGGAAACTGTCATTGCCAAGTTAGCACGGCTTCCCTGTTGTCAGCTATTCGTTAGTATCATAATAGTATGGAGAAAACCATTTGTCGCCACTGAACAAACACTCCCTCATGAAAATCAAAAATTCTCATACGGTAGCAAGGTGAAAGCATTACTACATACACTTCTACCATCAAGGAAGAAGTGAATGTAATGTAAATTGAAACTACAGTAATCGCAATATGGATTCTTCTGTGAAAGATTGGTGAGAAACATATAGAGATTGTGTAGGTTCCTATTGAATGTTGCTAATATGGATTCACACTGAAAGGGAGGGAGTTTCACGCACATATCATATCATCACTGGAATTAATCTATCAAAATTTGATAATTATTTTAATAGCAATTCTTTTACGGGTGGTTGGAAATGGTGGGACAACAGTTTTGATTTAAGAGCAGTTTGGGAAAACAATGGTTGATCCATCTCATAATTGCCAAACGGAAGTTCCGTGTCACAACACCTGACCGGACGGGAACCGGTTGGTCTCTATGGGCGAGCTGAACAGACCTGTCTCAGCCAAAGCGGCTCTAAGAGTTTTTGTGTGGGACCGCACCCTTGCATTGTACCCTAGTACAACTCCAGGAGTGTCCTCCGCCGTCACCCAGCCATGCTTCTTCCCCCCTATTTTCCTCAGTTTTAGAAAATTGGCCACGTAACCGCCTTGTGATCCGTCACATTCTGGTTTTCAACAAATTAGCTTCCTTGATTCCTTATCGCCCCCTCTCGCGATAGCTTCAAGTCTTTGACTTCAAGTACTCCGCTGGGCTCTGCTTGACTTTAATTCTTACCTTTCGATTACGATCGCTTGGAATCGCGAGGTTCCTCATCTTTCCCCTCTGCTTTCTTCTTCCCTCGGTCGGCTTGCCCTCTGCTTCTTTCTTCCTTGGGTGGACGATTTCGCAACTGCTGCTTCCTCCTTTCGTTCAGGTCGGCGGTTTTCCTCCCTTGGCTTCGGTCGAAAGGTCGGTGGTTTCTTCTCATCGGTTGGTTAGTTGTACCGTCTGTCTCCTTCGCAAGTTGATCATCATGGTTAAGCGAGGTTCCTCAACCTTTTCTGCCGCCGCAGTCGCAAGATCAGGCTTGGCTCTTGGTCGGACGGTCGAGAAAACTTTGGCCCTCGAGGCTGAGGTTTCTCGCCTCCGCCATCACATTTCCGTCCTCTCCCGTCGGCTACATTTGTCGGCTTTGGAGAGTGAGTTCGTCCGCCGCGGGCTTGATGCTCTTCGTTCGGTCGCTCCCCTCTCTCGTGAGGGTGACGGTGCTGAAGTCCCTTCTCCCTGTCATGAGGTGGCTGGTGAAGTGGCGGTGCACGCCCCAGTGGCTGTGCCTGCTGCGCCTACAGTGGCGTCCCTCAGGGCGCATGTGGAGGCGTTGACGGTGACTACTGTGGCTTCGGCTATCATGGCACAGCAGCCTGAGCCCGGTGTGGCTGAGCCAGTGTTACCGGTGGTGGACCAGGTTGAAAGGCCGCCGTTGGCTGATGGGACTGTTGCCAAACATTACCCGCGTCGTCTGCGTTGGGTCGACGATGAGGCTGGCGTGGCTTCTCGCAAGGCTCCGGTGTTTGATCTTCTTTCCTCGTTGTCTCCTCCTGTTCCCGCTTGTCGTACCGGTTCTCCGGTGGCTTCGGCTGCTGAGGGGGTAGGATCCGATCGTCATGCTCGTGATCCTGGTTTTGTTACCGTCGGCCGTGGTCGGCGTCGGCAGGGGCGTGGCGGGCCGTATTAAGATTGTGTTGGGTTTCTTTTGTCGTGTTTGCGTTACCAGTTTGCCGGAGTGTTGGCTTGGTTGTGGCTATAACCGCGCTTACGGTAGTGTTTGGTGGATGGCTACGGGAGGTGGATTTATTTTGTTCGTACCCTAGTTGGGTGGTTGATTATGTGATTCCCGTGTGCTGGCCCGATACTCAGTCTTCAGACTACAAATCGCGCAGGTGGTACTTTTCCAGATGTACTGCGGGCTAGGCGGGATTGGGACTGCTGTACTCCTTGGAACGTACTGCCGTATGGTTGTGCAAGCCCGGATAGGTAGTCACTCCATTAACTATATAGTTATGAATAAAAGATATTGAACCCCCCTATTTTCCCTCCAAGTGCAATTTGCACTTTCAGAAACACCACGTACAGGATCTCGAGATTTCCGCGTAACGTGACCTGTCAGGTTACATGAATACCATATGGATCCCTCTGTCCCGCCCTTTGGTTCGAGCCCTCAAAACAAAGGAAAAGGCAAAAAGGCCAACCCCCCCCTACCGCCGGCGGGTGCTAGGAGCTACTCCACTCAGCAGGGTGCCCCGACCCTGGCCCCAATCTTCATGCCGCAAGGCCCCCCCTTGCTAAAGCGACCCAGAAGCAACACGATAACAAGCCTCCCCCACATCGATGAGAGGTACTTGAGAAACGCCCCTCGAAGCGCCTACTTCCTGAACCTTTTCCACAAGATAAACCAGGACCAGGAGATTGGGGCTACCACAGCGAGCAAAGAAAATGTGGTGATGATAGAGATGAGATATCAGATCTATAAAGACTACAGGACGGCCATTGATGCGCTAAGCCAATAGATCGCAGCCCTTACCCAGGAAGTTAGCACACTCAAAGATGCTACACCGCGGCCTGAGACCGCCACCCCGATACCTTTCACACTCCTGGCAACGGCCCCTCCACGACCCTCTGCTCCCGACACCCACCCTTTGACCCTCCCCAAAGCTGCCCCGCCCAAATCGTGGGCAACGGTGGCCAGCAAGGGTAGAAAAGAAAAGACTACCATGGCTGCTAGAGCTGCCCAAGCCCCAAAACCGACTATCAACAATAGGCTACAACGTAAGAAGGGCCTCACGGCCAGAGAACGCCGCCTTGTCATCAAACGGGAGGGGGAGCCACTCCCTACCTCTGCACTAGACCTAAGGGACGACATAAACTTAGCGCTGGCTGCGACCTACGTACAGACCGTCTCCATCCGAGGAAACACCGTCACTTTTACCACGATGGAATCGATCAAGGCCACCTCGCTTAATATTGGAAATGCTGCTCGCCAGACTTTCCCGGTATCTCCTTTGTTTTTTAGCTAGCTTCCGGGGAAGTGCTGTCGTTTTGGACATGCGCTGTGGAGTCGGGCATATGGATTCGGCTCCGGGCGTGTGTTTGTGGAAAGCATTTCCTATGTAGGAATGCAGCGATCGGAACGGAGGCCGAACGGTGGTAAAAGGGTTTTACACCCGGAGGACACCTGCAGAGATAGTGCTGATTGTTTCTGCATTTTGTTAGCATGAGTTTTCGGGAAAACGGGGAAAGATGGGACATGGAGCAAACTGTCTGAAGAAAGTGTGTGGTACCTCCTGATGAGGATAGGAGGAGTTTGTGATGATATATACTTCTGTTTTTGCTCTAGTTAGTTGAGTTAGTAGACAGGTGTCCTTGCGAGAGACTGTCGTTGTTGTGAAGAGAAGAGTTTTTCCCCCGCTTCTGTGTGCGATCGTATTAGGTGTGATGCCTTGGCGCCGTTTCGTTTCGTTTCGCCGTGCACACTGTCACACAGAACCCCTCTCGTTGATCAAGGTCGTCCACACTAGGAACATTTTTCCTACGGTCGAATTTCTGCCGACGGTCGGAAATCCTCCTACGATCCGCTACAATGTCGAAAATCGGCCAGGAGGTTAACGTCATCGCTTCGCTCGGTATTAAACCCCTCTCCAGGGCATCGAACTATCGTGAGTGGAGACTCGCTGTCATCGATATCCTCACCGAGAAGGGCTACTGGCAAATTGTCTCCGGTAAATCAGAGTGCCCCGGTAAGACCGGTGAGGCCCAAACTCTGTGGGTGCAGAAGTCCAGTAAGGCCCGGGGTATGCTAGGCCGCCTCCTGGATAGTGCCCATCGCGAGCTCTATGCCGAGGATCGTGACCCCAAGGACTTATGGGCCAAGTTGGAAAAGTGGTATGCGGGGAAGGACCAAGCTAGAATTTGGTTCCTGCGCGAGGAGTTGTCCAAGGTAGAGTATCGCGATGATAACCTTGTTGACTATATCTCCAGTCTCGAAAAACTGTTCTATCAGTTAGCTGCCGCCGGGGAAGTTCAAGCTGAGAAGGATAAAAAATACCTCCTGCTATCGCAGCTGCCACAGTCCTACCACCCCTTCTGTACCTCAATCTGCAATAACGCCGATTATGATAAGACCACAGACGGTCCGATATGCGACCGGCTGGTTCATGAGGACCAGCAGTTGACCCAAGGTTCAGCTCGGGGTGAATCTGAGACCACAAATGCTTTTTATGCGCGTGGTAAAAATGGAAGAGGTGGATTTGGTAAAGGTCCCGGGAGAGATAAAGAGCAGGTTGGGAAAGATAGTTGTTTCTTTTGCAAGGAGAAAGGTCACTGGGCAAATAAGTGCCCAGTGAAGCCGCAAAACAAGCGGAGGCCAGGAAAAGGCAGAGGTGGTCGCCGGGAAGGTTGGGGTACTGCCGGTAGACCGAGTGCTCACAGAGCCATAGTAGAAAGAGAGGAACATACCGGAACTCCCCAAGCATGGACCGCGATGGACGAGAAGTCAGCGAAGGTTTCGCAGTCGAAGTGTGTTCTAGATTCTGGTGCTACCAACCATATGACATCCGATCGTACTCAGTTTCAACATATCAATCCTGTTCAGACGCCGATACATATCGCCAACGGTGCCACCATGATGGCCGAGGGTAAGGGTGATGTCCTTCTGAATGTGACAGTCAAAGGTCTTAAGAATCCCGTTATCTTGAAGAAGGTATTGTATGTCCCGGCGATGGGTAGTAGTGGTTTGGTCTCGGTACGGTGTATCCAGGCTGCCGGAGCAGTGGTTACCTTTGCCGCGAATACTGTCAGTATCAGGCATGGAAGAAAGCTATATGGTATCGCCAAGCTCGAGCAGAATGCCTATATTCTTCAGACCCAGACCGAACACTCGAATATCGAAGCCAAGCCCGCTCAGGTTACCACCAAGCATGGTACCCTTCATGATTGGCATTGTCGTCTTGGTCATATCAGCTTTGCTAATGTCAAACACCTTGCCGAGAATCACCCAGAAATCGCTATCCATGGCAGCCACTCAAATTCTACATGTGATAGCTGGGTTGCAACTAAGCAAACCCGTATTCCAAATCATTTACCCTCTACACGTATCCCAACCGTTCCACTAGAGCTTATTCATACCGATCTTGCTGGACATATGAATATTCCCTCGCTCGATGGTGCTCGTTACTTGCTTTTGTTTATTGATGACCACACCAGGTATACTACGGTATTCACTATCCACCAGAAGTCCGAGACATTTTCCAAATTCAAGGAATATAAGGCGTTGGTGGAGAATTATCATAACACGAAGATCAAGGCTCTCCGAAGCGATAACGGTGAAGAATACACTAGCGATAGTTTTTGCACATATCTTCGCAACTCTGGTATTTCTCAAGAGAAAACTGCTCCATATTCACTGGAGCAAAATGGAGTTAGCGAGAGAGTCAACCGGACTCTTATAGGAAGAGCGAAGGCAATGATCCTTGAAAATAAGATGAACGATAACCTCTGGGGTGAAGCGATCCACACTGCCGTTTACCTGAAAAATAGGTCTCCAACCCACAGTAAAAATTCTACACCCTACCAGCTATGGACCGGTCAACGTCCTAACCTTTCCCACCTCATGCCTTTCGGTACACCAGCATTTTCCCATATCCCAAAAGCGAGGCGGAGCAAGTGGGCGGAAAATGGAGAGCAATGCCGAGTTCTTGGATACGAAGGTACCAATCAGTACCGAGTCCTGGTTGGAAGCAAAATTAAGATTGTGCGGGATATTCGTATTGTCAAAAACGGAGAAGGCGAGAACTTGAAGTCACAAGAAGATACGCCAGTTGAAGAAGTAATTCAATTAAGCTCAGAGTCGGAAGATGAGAACGGGCTTGAAAAATCAAGCGGTGGAATTACTCGTACCCAAGCTTCCTTCAGACCCCGCCGAGAAAACGCTGGTAAATTTACATCCACCCGATACCAACATGAAGCCTTTCTTGCTACCACCTCCCTGGACGCTGATGAACCTGACTCTTATACTGAAGCGGTAAACTCAGTCAAGGCACCCGAGTGGAATATCGCTATCGCTGATGAGCTAAAATCGATCACCAATAATGGAACCTGGGAAATCGTCAATTTGGCTAGAGGTCGAACTCAGGTACAATGCCGTTGGGTATTTCGAGTCAAGCGCGGTGCTGAGGGCGAGGTTATTAGGTATAAGGCTCGCCTGGTTGCGAAGGGATTTACCCAGCGCTATGGAATCGATTATCTGGAGACCTTTGGACCGGTAGTCAAACTCACCTCCCTCCGTATTATCCTCGCACTCGCAGCTCCCCGCAATTATGAGATCGATCAGACCGATATCAAGACCGCATATCTGCTCGGAAAATGAGAGGAGGAAATTTTTATGGAAATTCCGGAGGGTTTGGTAGTTGAAGAGAGTAGTAGCTCGAGGAAGAGAAAGGTATGCAAATTGTTGAAAGGGCTGTATGGGTTGAAGCAGTACGGTAGGATTTGGAATCAAGAGTGGGATAGGCATTTGGTAGGCACATGCGGGTTCACAAGAAGCAAGAACGATCATGCGGTATATTTGAAACAGAAGAGCGAGGATTATTGTTGGGTACTAATCTGGGTCGACGATGTGCTGTGGATTGGACCCCGGGCTATGGTTGACGAAGGTAAAGCTATGTTAGCAAAACAATTTCCCGTTACGGATCTAGGAAGAGCTCACTCCTTTCTCGGTATCCAAATTGTTCAACTACCCCGTCAGATTACCCTCAACCAAGCCACCTATATACAGCAAATTCTTGAGCGCTTCAACATGACAAACGCATACACGGTTTCCACTCCGCTAAACCCTGGAACCAAGCTCGAGAGCTTGACCGGAACCAGAACATACATTCAAGAAACGGAAGGCGAAGACTCAGATGCGGATGAGACAGAGTACCGGAGTATGATCGGAAGTCTCATGTATCTCATGCTGTGTACACGGCCGGATATCGCATTCGCAGTTGGAGCGCTGAGCCGATATAATAATTCGCCGAAGGAAAGCCATATGGACGCCGCTAAACACCTACTCCGTTATGTTAAGAAAACCTCACATCTCGGTCTCAGATTCGGTCCCTTCACTGGTAAAGATCTGTACCCGATCCTATATAGCGATGCAGACTGGGCCGGCGATCTGAATACTTGCAAAAGTACCGGAGGCTATGTGTGTGTTCTGACCGAAGAAAGGTCACCCGGGCAGGAGTCTAAACAGTCAGCAGTATCATTGTCTAGTAAAAGACAACAGACCGTTGCGCTATCCTCCACCGAAGCCGAATATATGGCTCTTACCCAAGCGGCAAAGGAAGCCATATGGGTGTCACGATTTATGGCGGAACTACAAACTGTTCCGGAAAATCCCAACACCGAAGACCCCAGCTCTGAACACCCTAGCACCGAAGACCCCGAAGAATATACTCCACTCCACACCTCAGTGCCGGCGACAAAAATATTCATTGATAACCAAGGCGCCATCGAACTCGCCCACAACCCCGAGTTCCATGCCCGGACCAAGCACATTGCCATACAAGCGCACTATGTCCGGGAAAAGGTTACAACTGGGGCAATCGAGTTGGCATATTTGCACACCGGAGACACGATCACCGATTGCCTCACAAAGAACCTAAGCCGCGATAAGGTCGCAAGGTTCCGGGCCGAGATGGGGTTGCATTAAGTAGGTGCGCGAGCGGTGGATCTGTTAGAGTTAGCAGTACCGGATATGCGAAGAAAATTGCACAGGCACATGAGGGACACGGGAGCATTGGAGAAAAGGTTTTTAATTTTTAATTTTTTTTATTATTTTTTATTTTAGACGAGCATGGCTCGCAGAGTGGGAGTATTGCGAATGCTGCTCGCCAGACTTTCCAGGTATCTCGTTTGTTTTTTAGCTAGCTTCCGGGGAAGTGCTATGGTTTTGGACATGCACTGTGGAGTCGGGCATATGGATATGGCTCCGGGCGTGTGTTTGTGGAAAGCATATCCTATGTAGGAATGCAGCGATCAGAACGGAGGCGGAAAGGTAGTAAAAGGGTTTTACACCCAAAGGACACCTGCAGAGATAGTGATGATTGTTTCTGCATTTTGTTAGCATGAGTTTTCGGGAAAAAGGGGGAAAGATGGGAAATGGAGCAAACTGTCTGAAGAAAGTGTGTGGTACCTCCTGATGAGGATAGGAGGAGTTTGTGATGATATATACTTCTGTTTTTGCCCTAGTTAGTTGAGTTAGTAGACAGGTGTCGTTGTGCGAGAGACTGTCGTTATTGTGAAGAGAAGAGTTTTTCCCCCGCTTCTGTGTGCGATCGTATTAGGTGTGATTCCTTGGCGCCGTTTCGTTTCGTTTCGCCGTGCAGTATATCGTTTCGAGCCCAAGTCTAAAACTTAACAGCAAGGTGGGGTCATTCCTCCACCTGATACCAGGAACGGTTAGCATTCTCCTGGATACCCCTTAGTCACATGTTTTGGTGCACGGCATCCCCACCTCGAAGTCTCTAGTGGAATTAGCTACAGAGCTCACCACGTTCAACACTGGACTGTCCCTCACCGGTCAGCCGAGATGGCTCACTACTGACGACGCAAGAGCTGGAAAATCAGCCTCCACAGTCGTGACCACCATTACTGGTCCCAGGGCTTCTGACTATGTTGGGAGACGCCTGGCTGCCTTCTCTTCGACCTATAGAACCGAGCGCCGATTGCGCTTCAACTCTTATACCCAGTGTTCCAACTGTCATGGCTACGGACACCACAACAACAAATGCACCAACCCAGCAACATGCCGGTCGTGTGCCTCCCCACACCCTACAGGTAATCATGCCTGTCCCACCGCTACCTGTCGAATACGCAGCCGGCCATGCAACCCTACCGTACTCAGGTGTATGAACTGCAAGGGCCCACACGACGCCCACACTACACGATGCCCCTCCCGCCCTGTGAGTGCTCAGGATGAGAAGCCGGAAGAAGCCGAGGAGGAGACTCGGATGACCACTTGCTGACTATGATTTGTGTTATGGTTATTGCGTAGACTTTGGTTCTACATTTTATATTGTGTTTGAGACGGTGTTGAAGTTTCTTTTGTTATATCAAGGTTTTCCTAGGCCATACTTAAGGGTGCATGCTAGAGTTTTCCTGTAGTTAAATACGAAATAAACTGATAGGATTTTACAAAAAGAAAATACTCCGCAGTCACCCAGCGAAGTCCAAAGCTAACTTACCATGATTCCAGATGACCCAGAGACCACCACACCTTAGACTCCTACACTTCAACCATCATACTCTACCCTTTCTTTCTCTCCCCCCTCCCCCCCCCCTCTCTCTCCCTCTTTCTTTCTTTCTTTCTTTCATATATCCTTTTGCTAACATGGCTATAATAGCGGGACTTGTTATTTCAAATTAGGTGAACACCCTGATCCGCACCATTGGGTCCACTGTCTCGGCATACTGGAACGTGGTTTACAGGCTTTACTGGAACGATTCACCATCATTTGGGTGCTAAAAGGGGTGCTGGGGACCTGGGTTACTTTATTGGAGGTGAAGGATCGGCGCGACCACTTCCACCAGGTACGGGTGCCTACTCTTCCAATCCCAGTTGCGGAGCAGTGTTGCCCTAGGTTCGAGACTCTTAGATTTCAATCAAGGGAATAGCTGACAACCCGTGATAGGCTGTAGCGACCATCACCTCATAAGCGATGGTCAAGTTGACGATTGGGTATGATATCTATCCAATTGCCTTGAAACAAGGGGCAACTAGCTATTCTGACCATTGTTATAGGACCATATGGAGCGTTTTTGGCACGACTCGATTTTCAAATACCTTCAAGTCGAGCCGGAAGATCACTGCGTCCTTCTCACCGAACCCGTAATCATCGCCCTAGAAATTTCTGCATGGGCAGTGAACTGACCTCGGCCTTGAAAGCCTCTAAATCCTCTAGAATCGCGTGAAAACACAGTGGAGATCATGTTCGAGACCTTCAATTGTGCCGGAATATATATTGCTTTGGCGGTACTGGCATTGGTGGCGAGTTGGACCAGTAGGAAGGTTCACGATCGGAACTTGACTAGTACTGTTGTTGGCTCAGGAAACAGTGGTACAGAGGTTATTCCGGTTGCTGAGGGCTATGTCATCTGATCATCGACCAAGTCCATTCCTATTGCCGGGGGTCATAACAGAGTTTGTTGGGTCGCTCCTCCTTGACCGGCCCGAGCCCGACTGCAGCCCAGAGACGGCTGAGCAGACCAAAGAGGAATTCTATTACATTTGTCCGGAAGTTCGAATAGCAATCCGCGCGGGAGCTGGCCAGGACGGGTCAGGAGTTTGTCGATTCGGAGTCTGCTCAGGAATACACAGTATATTTCCACTGTATCTTGGATGCTGAGGTTGAGGTGATAGAAAGGAAGCGACAGGCTGCCGAGATAATGCGCACGGTACACTTCACATTCGAGAAATCGTTAAACGCAGCAATCCTACGGATAAGACCTGGTTCGGCCCATCATCTGATCGCCTCCACCCTTGCGTATGAGTTCACCCAAAAGATGGCTACAATGCCGGGCCACGGCGAATAACCAGTTGCGTGGTTTGGTTCAACTTTATCCGGGACTCCCGGCGGGCGCAGCAATGAAGGGGATCAGTCATTTCGGCCGCGCACTCGGTGGTGAGAGGAGTCGTGCCCTTTGGGGATGGTTGAAGTTGGGTATCCGGGTGGATTGAAATTTCTTCCCTTGGATGCAAAGTGGTGGCTCCTGAACCCTAACAATAAAACGCGATTTGTGATTCTCATCAAATTGGAAAGGGATCCGTTTGCCCTACACATTGAGTGCTGGATGATGGTTGAGACAGCCCGTCGTCGAACTAGGCAGACACCCAACAGGATCCCCGGCCGTGTTGAGGATTTTGACATCAACGCAGCTGGTCATGTGACATCAAGGACAGGATCGACTAAGCTTGAAATTCCCTATGATGCCATCTTTGACGTTCGTGACCCTGTCTCGCCCCCACCAACAACAACCCCATCCAGCTTTGCTGAACTCTCTGAATTCGCCGTTAGGCTGTTCGAAGATCTCCCTTGATAGGTATTTCCCATCCCAATCTTGTTTTCCGCAAGTATTCTAAGCTGGGAACTACTAGAAATTGGATTGCAGTCGGGTCCAGGTTGGAAGGGGCGGCATTTATCAATGGGGTGGTTGTGCGATGTTTGCACTCATTTGTATATTACTTATACCTTGGCAAAAGGAAATACCTAGTCCATTACAAGGCACAGGGGGGATGTTTTCGTACGCTCAGAAAAGTACAAGGATGTTTAAGACACATATTTGTCTGCCTACAAAAACACAAATACTTTAACAATCACCGGCACAGATATGAATAAATAGGTAAAGAAAGGAAGCATCATGAAATAGCAGAGGAAACCAAAGGAGAAGGATAATAATAATAAAGCCAGTAAGAATAGGTATTGAAAATTTGATCGTAAAGAGAACGGGAAAAAGGCCTCTTGGGGTACCAAAAAGGGCCTCTGGGCTAGGAAAAAAGCCCCGTAAACGAGAGAGAGAGAAAAGACCCCTCAGGCAGGAGAGAGAAAAAGAAAGAATATGCCAATTCTAATATCCCGAGTGCCCCCCATGAGCAAGCCCGACCTGTACAGCTCAAGAAAGAAGTTTAATTAGTGACTGGCCTATGGTGGTGGAGAAGTGCGAAGGCAGGGGAATAACTTAAACCCACTTCACGAACACGAGTAGGAATAGAATCAACCAGACTGGTCAACTCTTCCGGGGTAATTAAATCCCACTCTTCCTGGATAGCGACTTTTAAAGTTTCCATGGTCGTTGGAAATGGATTGCGCTTTCTAATCCGTTGCTTCATCAATCGCCATACATTCTCAATCGGATTACAGTCCGGAGAGCAAGGTGGCCAATCAATAAAATACCCCCAAATTCCAAGCTCTTTAAGGTGATTCTGAGTATGCTTAGCACGGTGTGGGCTCGCATTATCTTGCATCAAATAAACATAGTCAAGTTGTAGTTGGGACTGTTGTTGCCAAAATTCATAAAAGGAAGGAACAATATTAGTAGTAAAGGTGACGGATTTCACAGTCTTTCCCCATAGGTCCTTATCCCAAAAGATCAAGGGGCCCTTATGACCTCCCTTAAAGCATCCCCAAACCTATTAGGTGGTTAATATGAATTTCTCAAGAGAGAAGGCTCAAATAGTACTCACAAGTATTGTTTTCAATTTTGGGAACTTTGGAACTATGCAATCTTCAAGGTCTTCTTCACCGGCCATTCTTGTCACCCAGGTTCTGCCACTAGATGATAGGCCACCAACATTAAATGCGCATTCGTCACTCCAGATTACCTAAATCCAGTTAGTTAAACAAAATTAGTATAATTTATCACAGTAGATTACCTTGGCCCAATCAGTGCGAGTCCAGTCAGCATAATGGTAGGCCCAATCTAGCCGGCTTTCTTTGCTTGCTGCCGAGAGATATGGCCGAGCTTGTGCAACACGCCTATGATACCCTTCCTGAGCAAAAGCCTTGCGTAGTATAGTAGGGCTGGCTTGGATTCCAGCAAGATTCGCAATTTCAGTAAGTGGCAGACGACGGTTGATTTGATTTGCAGTTGCCAGGGTAATTAGTTGCTTACGGATTGGGGTATTGAGTAGTCTTGGACAGCCTGGCTTCACTTTCCATGGAGTAGTAGGAGCTTTGCAAATACTGTATACAGTGCTAACAGCAATACCAACTTCATTGGCAATGCGTCGGAAAGGCCAGGCTGCACTATGACGAAGTGCCCAAACTTTTGAACGTAAAGAGCTCGTTATTGTAACATAGTAGGAGGGCGGAGGTAAATTAGGAGGTAATGGTTGGAGCTCAGCAGTGGCCAAAGCCATCCTGGTAGAGGCCGCTTCGGCTACCTCAGATTCAGTAGAACTGTGGAGCCCAATAGATGCCATTGAGAAGATGTGAATTTTGTATACAGCAGCTATTTTCTTTTAGCTATAAGCGACTTGGGACTCTTTTATGAGTACTATTTTACAGGCGCTCCGTCTACTCTCTCAACCCAAACCCATTTTTGTTGGCCCCCACAGGCCATGTTCCCATGATATCTTTTTTCTCGTATTTTCATGGTCA
>Ga0307509_10005114_pt1 | contig 18441 bp, 14 predicted proteins | sample 10_EM_MG_FD_202245 | JGI IMG/M metagenome (GOLD analysis project Ga0307509, IMG submission 202245) | Populus trichocarpa ectomycorrhiza microbial communities from riparian zone in the Pacific Northwest, United States - 10_EM | ecosystem: Host-associated > Plants > Roots > Unclassified | place...
ACTTCGATAACCAACTTTCCTCGAGAGAACTTATTGAGTGAAGCTTTCAGCTTAACGATATTAAGTTTAACCGTTTTAATTCTTCGTGAATTATTTACTCTATCTTTATCTTCTACTTTGAGTTTTTTGGTGCGGTCGCAACCTTAGAGTTCACCTCTCTATAGGGTGCCCCCGTTACAGTTACTAACCGAAGTGTTCCCCGACAGGACCACATAACCGAGACAGAAAGGTACTGCGCAAAGGGCTTGGAAAGCTCAGCGCCGACCATGAGCGAAGGGGACAGAATGCCGACCGTGCAAAACCTAAGCGAGGTGCAAAGGAAGTGCGGGGTAAGGGGGAGAACTGAACTTCATCAGCGGGAGTCAACGATGAACAGGAACAAGAACCCCATGGAGGAGGGGGTAGACCCCAGAGGGAGAGGAGGGGCTGTAGCATCGCTCTCCTAGGCAGAAGCCATCAAGGGAGAGGAGAGGGGGTGGTGGTGGAATCCCACGATGATTTCCCTGGTGTTGAGATTTCAATCGCCGGTGGTGTAGGGGAGATGGTTCGTGGTAACTACTGTGACTGAGTCTCTTCCTTATATAGACTCTTCACGCCAACACCCCTAACCCTGGTGACTCATAACTCGAGTCACGCTGTCCTATGACTCATAATGAGTCATGCCCGAAATCCATCAGATGACTCCTATAAGTCACTGCACAACATATTATAAACCAATCGCAGAATATAAAACCAGTCAGGCGCGCAACACGCATCACCTGCGTGAAACCTGTCACTCATAATGTGAGTCACGCGCGAAACTCATTACATCATTATGACTCACAATCGTGAGTCATAGAAACATTAACCAATCATAACATAACGATGACACGCAAGTGCAAGTCATGTGAGAACTATGAGTCAATTGACTGCATAGTGCGAAACATAAACATACCTTATGCCTAATAACTATTAGTCATGTGAAATCTGTCTTGCTTAGTCACGATTTGTGACAGATATCAATTGTGCTTGAGAGAGGAGAGCCATGGTGATATTGTCCGTGGACATAATTAACCTATCAATGAACACTCCTAATTTTCACCGTATTATTGCCAACCTCCTCGATACAATCACCCCAACCCAAAGAAGACAAATTAGTAAAAATAATTGAAACAAGTGGAAGTGATTAGTGCCTAGCATACCATCAATCGGCTTTTATAAAAAAAGAGAAGGCATTATGAGGTGCCCCCCCTGGGGTAATGATTTTTGTGGGAGCTCAAAAGGGATGGGTTGTCGAGCTGGCTGGGGTGTTCGGTTAATTTTGTCCACGCACAGTATGATGCCGGTTAGGAGCATGTAACCGAACCTTTAATCGCATGATGAAAATAAAATTCAAGCGCTTGATTTGTTTTTTTGGCTGGTATGATAATGAATAAGTTGTGGAGTGAGTAACTGCCAAGTGGCTTGGTCCCGTACGATTTAAAGAGGTTATTGGCATCACTATCCCAACCTCCAGCTCAAGATCGAAGTAAGCATACTAATTTGGAATAGTTTGCCCTGGTATACCGGTAATCTAGCAAAGATTCTCATTGACCCTAGACCGGGTTTTCTTATCTGAGCCGAATTTTCGCTCTTGTGTTTGTTTAAACTGTAGAAACTTCGAATTGTGGTCGAATTGGGGTTATCTGTGCCCTCCTGTGGGCTCGGTTCCCTTAGTTTCACTCACCTTCCAGTTTGCTTAAGATCTAATCCGACTTTTGCCACTTAATATAGTATATTTGCCTTCAGACCAGCAAAAATTGCATCCAAACACCCTGTCTTTCTCCTAGCCATGTATCCCCCGTCCACCAATATCATGTCTTTTACTGGGTACAGTCTATGTTGCATTTCGACAAGATAGTCTACATCCGTAAGACACAAAGCGATAGGAGCTTGTGGGAGTGGGGGTATTAAACTGTCTATTATTGCTTTCAGGACAGACAGCTATCTTTCTAAAACAAACGAGGGAAAAGAAATTTAAAGACTCCGGCTGTTCACAACCTACGGTAATCCGACTCTTTCGGGCTGCCCCCATTCTCTCCCGCATTTCTTAAAATTTCCTTCAAGCAGATGTACCAAGCGCATTTCCTAAGCCTAAGCCCACCATCTCCTTTGTTAAAATATGCTGGTAGGATACTGGAGGATTCACCGCTGAGTCTGGTACTCGGTAAAAGGTCTGAGAAGCAGGGTAAATATTGTGATATTGTGGTTGAGAAAAGTGGTGAAGAAAAGAGGGGTAAGAAGACGGCTTGACCGGGGCAGGGAATGGCATGAGCTTGTTCTGCATACACTTAGAAGAGTAGTAGTTGATTTTGTATTTAAGAGTTCCTCTCTGGGGCGTTTGGTAAAAGTGTGAGCCAGAAAATAGTCCCTCATTTACCTACATTATTCTTTCTCCACATAGCCATCCGGATCCAGAACCTGTTTACCAGAAAATTATAAGAGTAATCACCATGATTATTCTATCTCCATCTCACAGTTTCAGGTTCCGGGAGCCGCATCCACCACTGCCCGGGATACCTCTGTCACAGTGCGGCCATAACCTCTCAGTAATTCCTCTACACCTTTTTTCCAATTCCAGATTTAGGTGAATAATTGGGATGTTCATGCATGGCGGTGCACTCAATACGGATACATTTATGTAGATCCAAAACATACGAGTACTTCATCGATTCAGCTAGTTCAATTACCCCCTGGCGACATGTATGAGACAACAGTGGCACGTTAATGATATCGAAGAAATAAATTACGTATTTATGAATATACTGCAGTAGGTAGCTAACATAGGGCTCCTTTAGGCAACTGCTCGTTTAGACACCACCATGGACAAAACCGGAGGACCGAGAATTATCGAATTGGTGGATGAGAACTGCTTGTGGGCATCAAGATCTACTAGCTCTGTTTAGAACTAAAATAGGATTCCCGGTGCTAATACCTATGGTACATATGCCCAGTAGGCAGACAGGAGCTCAACTCAAAAATCTGTTGGCTGAATAAAAGCAAAAAAAAGAATTCCACGAAAACAAAACAAAGGGAGAATGGTCTAGAGAGTCTGGAGAGTCTGGAGAGAGAAAAGCAGAATGCTACCTTTTCCGGAATAAATCCGGAGATCTGTGCCACTCCGGTTCCACAGGGAGAAGGATGGGAAAAGAAAGCTGGTATTCGGATGAATTTGCCTACAACCTCCCAATTTTGGCGTTCGCTCTTAGGTCAAAAAATCTAATCAAGTGGGATGTAGTGAATAAGGAAAAGATGTAAATCGATCGAAGCCCAATCTGTTCGTCAGGTAATGCGATTAGATGCCAAATGCTAAGTTAACACGCGACCAGTATCGCGCGAATTCTATTTGGATACGATGTGTCTATCCTAGCTATTCTTATCCGACTTCCACCAATCTTTTGTGTATCAGTAAGCCTTGTCTGTGCCGTATCTCTCTTTGCTGGAAACACAAATAATGTTTTATTATGCTATAGAGAGCGGAACTTGCCCGAGTGAAAGTATTCAAAATGTCTGCGGGTTTCGGGACCCGCGGCAGCTCCTCCAAGATCTATTCCTCAGGAGAAATCTGTTTCTTCCTTTCGGCTGCCTTAGCGATCGCCAACTTAATCATCTAGTCGGATTGTCCCACCTCGTATGAGACCAAGGTTGACGGGCGCCACAGCCCTGCTAATGAGGAGTAGGTTCCTGAGGACTCGGTCGTCATAAGTCAGGATTATTTTAATTCCCCTGCCCTAAATTATTTATCGTTAATCGCTATTGGGAATTGAACTCTTGGTCTCCAGATAAATACTCCAGGCGTGAATTACTTCTTGACATCTATACACAGTCCCCTGCTGCGGGATGACACCAATGGCTAAAGAAACCACAGAAAACATAGAGCTAGTCGTGGGTGAGGAACTTATAACGAGGCATATTCTAGAAGAAGGGTTGTTGCGCGAGCCAATTTAAGACTTGGCGGAAGGTCGCTGACACGTCCAAAATTGAGGTCTATCATGCAAACCTCGGCAAGTGTGGAATGAGGACTATGGAATAGGCCCGGATCATGATAGAGATGCTCCTGAAGAGTAAAGTGTACAAATCGGACTGTAGATGAGGGAGCCTCGACTATGACAAGACCCAGACAAGATGATACGAGTGTCCTTAAGGCAGGAACTTTTTCCGGATCCGGATTTGCAGATCCTATCTCCACTCCCAATGCATCACAGAGCTCCTGGGCTCGTAACGGCCGTTCCGAATACAATACCCACATCAGCACCTTCAGCCCGAGTGCTGATCTGTGCCCCTTCTGGGCTTTCAGTCGCGTCAGAGTTGCCGTGTACGCATCACTCAATCCATCACCTTGTGACATCTCTTCCAGTTTCTTTCTTCTCTAACGAATTGTCATCTCTCCCAGAATGGTGTCGATGTTGAGTGAAACGAGGAGGAATCTAACCACAATGGCTAGTAAGTATAAATCATTAATAGGGTAGAAATTCCAAACGGGCCTACGCAAATATCAGATATCTTCCCCTGTATAACTCTAACAATATCGGCCCGCAAACCCTTGCTCATCGCCTCTAGCTTAGCATCCATGCCTAGCCTCATCTCCACATAATTCCGGCTATCGTCATTGTTAGGATTGATGGGTATAACAACCCCCTTGGCGAAATATTTTTGGATATCATCCTTGATATGGGGCCTCCCGGTGCAGAATATTCTCATGGTAGGAGACTCTCGAACAATATCTCTCAGAGACCCGAGAAGCGCCGGTAGGTACTTCGGTAAAAGTTCGTCCAAGGCATCGACACAGAGAAAAACCCGGGGTATCGAAGCAATAGTAGTCCTCAGCATCCCCATCAAATCCACCAGTCGCGGTCCTCTCCCCCCAAACTCCTTTTTCGCTTTTTGAAATGCCTTCCGTAGATCCTCCGAGATCCCACCTCTCCCTACAAGCTGCTTCAGCATAGCTCCCATGATGTTCACTGTCTGCTCCTGCTGGGCAAGAAAGTCGCAGTAGAAGCCGGCAACCGCGACATTTTCCTCCTCCGTCTTATCACACAGGCTATCGATCACCAAGGAACTAGTGTTTCTAGCCGTCAGTGGCATTCCCTTCTCTCCAAGAATCTCGCCTCTTACCTCAGATATGTCTTTCCTACTCCTGGATTCCCGGAGGAAAACAAGACAGCCTTGTCGCATGCACCCTCACCACCCTGCCACTCCCGAAATTCGCTTGTCTCCAGAAACCAGTCCCCTACACCATCCAGCCGGTCGGTGCGGACTCCTTGGTGTCTGTTATTTGGCTCTAAGGGAGAGAGCTAGCGCATAATCTCAGTGTCCTCATCGGACATATTGAAGGTAGTGTTGAAACTGCCTATTATATTGCCGCAGTGGGCATAACTACCGCCGATGCTAACTGAATGTGGAGTTTGGGCCATAATACCGGTATTCTATGAGAAATGTTAGTGAAACGGAGAAATAATGCAGAGATTCGTAAGGGGATCAGAGGAGTTTATACGCATTCTGTGATTCGAGCTGAAGCAAGCGGGGCGACGCGGCCCGTTGTGGCGCAGTTACTCTCCAATCATTTCACTTTTTTAAAGGTATCATACAGTCTGTGATTAATACGAGATATATATCACAAAGGTTTCCGCAGATCAACTATAAGAAAACAGGTTACTTACTGCTTGCGGTCCTCTCCGTCCTCTTCCCAATCATCACCCCCAATGCTTGAAGGGCAACCTATCCTTACTTGTCCCAGCACATGTTGCCGAGCCAAGTGCCACGGGGAAGGTTGAACAGTAGTATTAGTGTTACTCAAACAATCCATTGCGCTCGAGAGCCGAGATCCAGGGTAAGGTAATGCAGATTGGGAACATCTAACCGACCTCAAACAGTAGGACGGAAATACTCTGTAGGTGTTTACTTCATTCTTATTAACTTAAATAACAGTCGGCGGTGGCGCCACAACAAACATCATCTGATAGACGGTTCCACCAAAGTTTCTTGCCCTCAGGCACCAAGCAGACGACCTTGTACGGTACTATAATCTTCCTAAGGGCACCTTAGAGGGCGGTTTAGCTGCTCCAGACGGTGCCGACCATTAAGAGAGGCTCGACGGTTGGAGCTGCATGTGCAAGCTTTTGGGCCAGTAGGTGGCGCTTAACAACAGTAGGGCTGCCCTGCGAGTAAGTAGGATTTTTAAACCCAACTTCGTGGAAAGGTCATTTGTTTGACCGCCCAGCTATCATATGGTTTGTTAACAAAATTAACCGTACACATACCGACGAAGGCAACGCAACCATCCTCATCATCCGCATTTTCAACACCTCCTAAAGATATTCTTCTAGGTCAAATATCAATTTCTACTATGTATTCTTCTATGTGTTTATATTTTATATATATATTTTTTTGATTTTTATGATAGTGGGATTGATGGGGGAGGCTGTTGCCATGGCCGAAGTTTTTCAAGTTCCTTGGTGTATAATTAATTTTGCTAAGGCACAAAATATTAAATACTCCCTGTGCCCCGGTGCTTCTGCCTAGCTTACTCGAACATAATGAGGCTTCCCCAAATGAGGGTTTATTAAACTGTAGAGAAAAGAGTGTTGCGGTTAACTCATCAAATATGTCATTGAAATAGTTGCAGTTGTGTTGTTTGTAAATATACAGCATAACTTATTATTATTCATTTAAAGGGGTTTTAGTTGGTATTTTCCTCTCAAGCTCATGTCTGAATGAGGGGTAATGATAACAACCCCGGATTTAGATCTATTAGTCCAGTACGGCTAATACTGTAGTCTTTCAGGGTAGTCACGCACCTGGTGCCGGATGGCAATAGATACTTACTTTCAGAAAGAAATTTCTCTCTGTAGGATATAACGTCTTCGTTCCAGTTACGGCCAAAAGCGGAGATGTGCGCGAGTCAGAAAATTACGATTAGATAATAACCTTGCAGTCAAAAGACACCCCCCCAATGCTGGGGATGATTGTCACCAGCGACTAGCAGGTATACCATCCTATGACCCAAATGCCCAAAGAAACTCCAGCTAAGGTTTAAGAAAAAACGAAGCAAAAGAAGCACCAAAAAATGAAAACTACCTCAGAACCATGGACCAGTAGAATAGGGGTGTCACAACTCTGTCGCTATGGGTATTTGAGGGTAGGATATTAGGTTCGTATATACTAATGACTCAACACTGACTGAAATCAAAGGAACTCTTTTCCTAATTTATCCCAGTTGATAATATTACAGCAGGTGGCATGCTAAAATACTTATGCAGCTATAGGAGCAAACTTTTACTGCGATACCGGTATCCGCATTGAAGGACTCATTCCCAAGGCTCTCCACCACCTCCCTATCCCTTTTCTCCTCCCCACTCCAAGCTAGCTATCCGCTGCAAGATAACATCAATGGTTAAATAAACCATAGAAAATCTAGATCTAGTAGTCACCAAAGAAACTTGGAGATTGTATTCTGGTTTTGTGCTCTTATAATATTTCCATGTTTTGCCAATTGTGGCACTTCAAATATTGCCATCAGGGCACTAACTGATTTTCTGATTCATTTGTAGAAGTTAGATGATTTGGGATCCCGCTCTGGGCATATAGCAGGGGTATCCGAGTTTGATAGTATTGTCAGTGGACAAAATTAACCGCGGATCAGCGATCCATAGCAACGCACCCCTCCTTATCACCCTGCGCTTTCAACACCATTTATAGAACTTTATCTAACTCAAATATTAATTTCAGCTACAGTATGTATTCTACCCTATACTTATATCCCATATTTTTTTTCTTGGTCCCAGTAATTGCTGTGTTGGCGGGGGAGTGTTGTTGTCATGGCATAAGTTTGTCCCTCTTGGTTGATCCGCGGTTAATTTTGTCCACGGAACACAGGTAAAGGCAGCCGCCAGGGACCCATCAGTGGTCGTGGGAGGAAAATATATGAAAGAAATATATTAGCTACATAAGAACCCGGGCTAGTGCTTCAAGCTCATCTTTGATTTCTGCACAACTTCTTATAAAGGGCAGGACTGCACCATACACTAGTGTCCACAAAACACCATGCAAATATCTTGCAAATAGGCTATGATCGGTAGAGAGAGTATCGGGGTTCTTGTTCTTTCTACGTCTCCAGACATGTCATATATATCGTTCGCAACACCCTCGACTATTTTCTCCTATCTTCGTTCCCTCCATCCAACTCCTCAGAAGTTTTCCGAAACTTCTTTTCCATCATTCCATCACTTTCGTTTCATTCTCTTACACTATTTCTTCCATCTTTTGCGATCCCTCACAGTCCTGACACCGCTGTCTGTTTCCTAACCATCATAGTGTGACACTGATGCGTTCCAACTCCTCGTAAACCTTAATCTCTAACCTCTAGTATTCCCTAGTGCCAATTCTTAAAACATCCCAAACGTTCCTGCTTTAGCTAACGTCTCAACCAAAACATACCGTTACTCTTCTGATACCATACTACCGAATCGTGCAACCGTTACCAAACCCAATTCCACCCGGCCATGTCCCATCACCGTTTCAACTATCTCTCGGGTATGGAACCTTCGTGATTTTTCAACAAAATATTGGTTGGAGAATAACCAGGATGAAGGATAAGAAACATGAAAATAGGGCCAAGTCTAACTAGAACTCTAATGGGAGAAAAAAGGCAAAGGGGAGAAAACACAAAAGTGAAAATAGAAAATAGCCAGCTGAAACAAGAAAAAACGCATTGATCAAAGCCTATTTACTTGTAGATGCACGAAAGTCTTAGCTAAACCAGCCTCCTCGTAGTAAGTACAAGCGGAGTGAAAAGATATGTCAAGGGCTAAAGCAATAAGACGAATAATGCATAGGTGGGCCGGAAATAAGAAGATTAGTTAGGTGTTGCCAGAATAGGCCATAGTTTTGATTGGAGGGCAGCAGAACTTGAGGGGTCTGATGGAAAAAGGTTGAGACCGCCTAGGTGATTTGGTTGCGAGAACGCTATTTACAAGCTCAGAAATAGAATCCACGAGGGCCAATAGCCACATCTGTTTACGGTGGCCTGCCGCCAGGGGCACAGGTTAGCCATTAAAGTCGGTTATGTTGGTGTTAGAATCCGGTGATCCGAATTGAACCACACGTTCGTCCTGAGGCACCGCGGAGGGCAGAAGGGATATCTCGCCACTGGGATCAGCTGCGGCGTAGTTGAGAGTGTCTCGCTCGGGTGGGGTCTTCACAACCACTATGTCCTGCGGAGAGAGCCAACGACTATAGGGTTTAGTTCAGATTATCCAGCATAGCGGTGCCGGCAACCTCCCATTCCATCAGCATCTTTACTATCCTCTTAAGCCCGTTCTCAGTCTCCCAATAGAGTGGTGTCCGGCAATATTCGGTGCCTGCCTGGTCGGGATTGACACCTTCTCGTTCCAAAAACATTTTTACTATCCCCTCATGCCCTTTCTCAGCCGCCCAGGAGAGTGGAGTCTCGCCATATTTGGTGCCTTCCTGGTCGGGATTAATGTCCTCTCTTTCCAAAATGATCTTCGCTATCCCGATATGTCCCCACTGAGCCGCGTACAAGAGTGGTGTCTGGCCATAGACGGTGTCTGTCTTGTTGGGATTGACGTCATCACGTTCCAAAAGGATCTTTACTATCCTCTCATTCCCTTTCTCAGCCGCCCGCGAGAGTGGTGTCCGGCCATACAAGGTATCTTTCTGGTCGGGATTAACACCCTCTCGTTCCAAAAGCATCTTTACTATCCCATCATGCCCGTTCTCAGCCGCCCACGAGAGTGGTGTCTGGCCATATCCGGTGTCCGCCCGATCGGGCTCGACGTCCCCTCGTTCTAAAAGCACCTTTACCACCTGTTCATGCCCTTTCCTAGATGCCCACGTGAGAGCCGTCATCCCCACTCAATCGTGTGCGTTAACGTCCCATTCCTTCATCTCCAATACTTCGGAAACTATCCACCCAATCCCGAGAAATGCTACTCCATGGAGTCCTGAAAACCCGGTGGGTCCCCCCCCACCGTGAAAGTACGGGCCTCCGCCGCCATCGCGATTATAGTTCAAAAATAATAGTTGAACAGATATATGCTCATCAAATCTATCGAGAAGCCCCAGCGCAAGCATTTTGATATTTTCCGTCATCCTCCTCCTGGTATGTCTGCCCCAGTAAACAGAAGCATATTCTAGAAGTGGAGTTGATTCGGGGGCCAAGTCAAGAGTCGGCGAAAGATCACGGACACACCCAAAATTGAGGTATGTCAGGCAAACCTCGGCAATTGTTGTATGATGACAATGGAATAGGCCCAGATCACGAGAGAGATGCTCCTGAAGAGTAAAGTGTACAAATCGGACTGTAGATGAAGAAGCCTCAACTGTGACAAGACCCAGACAAGATGATACGAGTGTCCTTAAGGCAGGAACGTTTTCCGGATCCGGATTTGCAGATCCTATCTCCACTCCCAATGCATCACAAAGCTCCATTGCTCGTAACGGCCGTTCCGAATACAACATCCCCATCAGGACCTTCAGCCCGAGCGCTGATTTATGTCCCTTCTGGGCTTTCAGTCGCGTTAGAGTTTCCGTGTACGCATCACTCAATCCATTGCCCTGTGCCATCTCTTCAAGCTTCTTTTTTCTGTGACGAATGGTCACCTCCAAGAATGGCGTCGATGTTGAGCGAAACCAGTAGGAATCTAACCACAATCGCTAGTAAGTATAAATCATGACTAGGGTGGAAATTCTAAATGGGCCTACACCCATATCAGATATCTTCTCCTGTATAACTCTAACAATATCCGCCCGCAAGCCCTTGCTCATCGCCTCTGGCTCAGCATCCATGTCTAGCCTCATCTCCACATAATTCCGTATATCATCCATGTTAGGGCTCATCGGTATAACAACCACCTTGGCGAAATAGTTTTGGATATCACCCCCGACATGGGGCCTCCCGGTGAGGAATATTTTCGTAGCAGGGCACTCCCGGACAATATCTCTTAAAGATCCGAGAAGTTCTGGCATGCACTTCGGTAAACATTCGTCCAAGGCATCGACACAGATGAAAACATGGCGTTGTGATGCAATAGCAGCCCTCAGCATTCCCATCAGATCCGGAAGGCGCAGCCCTCTACCGCCAATCTCCGTTTGCGCTTCTTGAAATGCCTTGCGAAGGTAATCCGGGATGCCCACTTTCTTTACTAGCTGTTTCAGAATAGCTCCCATGATGTTGGTGATGGTCTGCTCTTGGTGGGAAAGGTAGTCGCAGTAGAAGACTGCAACGGCGATATATTCCTTCTTTGCCTGATCGCACAGGCTGTCTATCAGCAATGAACTAGTATTTCTGGCCGTCAGTAGTATTCCCTTCTTTCAAAGAATCCAATCACTTGCCTCAGATATGTCTTTCCTACTCCCGGATTCCCGGAGCAAAACAAGACAGCCTTGTCGCCACCACCCTCACCACCCCGCCACTCACGAAACTCGGTTATCTCCAAAAACCAATCCCCTACACCATCGAGCCGGTCTATGCGGACGCCTTGGTGTCTGTTATTCGGCTCCAATGGAGAGAGCCAGCGCATAATCTGAGGGTCCTCATCGCACATATTGAAGGTGGTGTTGAAACTGCCTGTTATATTGCCACTGTGGGCATTACCATCGCCGATGCTGACTGAATGTGAAATTTGGGCCATGATACCGATATTCTGTCAGAAATGTTGGTCGAATAGAGAAATGATGCAGAGGTTTGTAAGGGGACAGGAGGGGAGTTTATTCTGATTCTTGGACCAGAGCTGAAGAAAGCGGGGCGATGTGGCTTGTTGTGGCACAATTGCTATCCAATCATTTCCTTTTGTCAGGGTAGAGCACGAAGTACTCGAGAACATGACTAATACGAGTTACCTCATTACTCGTACCGTTGTGGGAGTTTCGCTTGACCTTCCCTTAGGTGGATGGTGTGTTGACCACGCACGCAACTATCGGCGAAAGGATGTTTGTGACCGACTCAATATACCGTGTAGTAGGAGGGCTAAACTTGACCCGGAGTAACTACTGTGTAATGTTGTCGATAAGATGAAAGCGAATCACAGACAAAGCTAACCTCAATTGAGACGAAGTGGTGATCGAACTGACCGGAGCAAAGAGTGGTGTGGTTGTACGATGCTAACTAAAGGATCTAAGAGGAAAAGCCCTTATGCGAATGGGCTCTCCGCCAAGCCTCGCTCTTGCGGGCTCCTGCCAGCCTCCCAAATAGGCAACCAGCCCTGCTAAACTGCCCTATCAACCGTCCAGGGCACAAGGGTCTCTCCCTTCCCCAGCCTTCGCTCCCCGAAGGCAAACAAACAAATGCCTAAACAAAAGAAATCTATCGTACATGTCTATCTAGCTAGCCAGTCTCCTGCCGAGTGACTAGCCATGAATCTAAGCTCTTCGGGTTAGCCAACCCCTCGGGCTTCCTCCCGCCAGTATACATTTGAGCTCTCGTCGATACATGCCCGTAGACCTCCTTGGAGCGTATATACTTCTCCCACATGCTCCCGCATCTCTTCTTGCCCATACTCCAGTAAGGATACTAAGTTTGCCTCCTCCGGTGGTCTGGTTAGATACATCTTTAAGTCGTTGAGATTGACTCGATCTTTCAGCCCTCCCTTCTTCACCCGAACAAGCACCCCTGTATTAATATCGTAGAGCCGTCCACTTTTCCCATGCCATGCCAAATCTCCGAGCCGATAAGGGCCTTCCCATCGCGGTTCCAGCTTGTTCCCACGACGTTGATCTATGAGAAAACGTCTCAATAGCACTAGATCGCCTTCTTTCGGTGCTTGGAAGCGTACTTCTTTCTGGTTCGCTGTCTTTCTCTCAGCTTGCGACACCATCTTCTCTGCTGCCTCTGCCCGACGTTCCTCAATCTTCGCAAGACGCTCCATCTGTCTAGCGGCTAAGGCTTGGTGATTGTTCCAGAATCTACCGTCTGCTGGATTATTTGCTGCTGCGTCGGCGATAACTGAGACTGCCCGCTCCGTACTGGGTGAAGTATCCCAGCCAATGCGATTTGGGTTGTAACCGAGTAACAACTCCGCCGGACTGAACCCATGTACGCTCAAGATTCGTGTGTTGATCGAATGTACCACCGGGTCGACGTAAAGGTCCCAATCCGTCATGACCGCTTTGCTCGCCATAACTGTAACTTTCAATGCATCTACGAGCAAGCATACGTATCGTTCAGCAAGGCCCACAGACTGTGGATGTGACTTAGGCGCTGGGAGATGAACAACGTGAAAATTTTGTAATGTCTTTGCAAACTCTCCAGAGACAAAATGCGCACCGTTGTCAGTGTAAACTGCCCTCGGCCAGCCAAACAACTTAACTATCCTCATGAGTAGAGCCACTGCTGATTTCCCCTGGTTATCGGGTACAGCCTGTGCGAACATAAAGCCTGTAAAGTAATCCACCCCTATAACAATATACTTGTTTCCTCTGGGGGTATCAGGGAATCTTCCAACGAAGTCGAATCCCATCATATCAAGAGGCTGTAAATGTACGATGGCCATCTGGCTGACTGATGGCTTGAGTGGGCCAATTAACTGACAACTTGGGCATGTCGCGCAATGAACACGGACATCCTTCCCTCTGGTAGGCCAATAGTAGCGGCCGATAAGCATACGGGAGAGTAGATCAGCTGCAAAATGTCCATGGCAGTCGTGGAGGTAGTGTAGAATCACGGGTACCTGCTTCTGCCGAATACAGAATGCTTCCCTTCCATTCCTTTCCACATAAATCAGCCGTCTTGGTAGCTTCATGGCAATGCCTTGCGGTTCCGACACCTGAGTTTCCGCTGTGGTTTGGTCAATCAGTTGGTATCTTGTAGAGTTCTTCCTAACCAATCGCTTTTTATGTGATGTCAACGGCTCTCCATTCTCGTCGCGGAAAGTTTCCAGATCGCCTAATAGTTTGTAGTGGGTAATCGCCCCATACCATTCATCTTCAAGCCACTCACTCCATCCTCTTACTACTTCTTCTTCTTCCACCGCCATAACACCTCCGAGCACCTCTCCGCTCCTGGCCTGGTTATCTCCATTATAGTTCATCCTGCTTAAGCCATCTGCCACGACATTTTCTCTTCCCGGAATGTGAATGTACTCAACGTCGTACTCAGCCAACCGGATCTGCCATCTGACAATTCGCCCATGGGCGTCGTCTTTACGTAGCAAACCTAGTAGCGCTTGATGATCAGTGTAAACCTTTGTCGGAAAGGGTGATCCCAGGACAAGCCACCGCACTTCCTCCAAACATCTTAGAATTGCCAACGCTGCACGCTCGGTAGTTGAGTATCAGGTTTCAGCTGGTAAAAGCCTCTTGGAGATAAACATAACCACTTTCATTTTCTTCCTTGTCGTGGGGGATATATTTGTTCTGGCTGAACTCTGGGACAGTTGGAAAAGCATACCGCCGATTGCATGTTGTGACGCATCGGTCATCAAATGGTACTGGCGTGTCTCATCACCACCGTAAACTGAGTTCTCGATAATAGCTTGTTTGATAGCGTGAAATAATGCCTCCTGCTCTGGGCCCCATCTTATCCCACACTCTGTTTTCCTGGGCCGTCCTCTCTTAAACTTGACTGAAGATGGACTCGAATCGTCAACCTCAACCTTATATTGTATTGCCTTCTTCAGCAAACGCGCATGTTCCGCCCGACCAGGAATAAACTGCCGCAAAAATATTGTCATATAGAGGAAGGCCTCGATTTCCGCAAGATTCGTAGGTTGTGGGTAGTCACGTATCGCTTTGACTTTGTCTAAAGAAGATCGGAGGCCACTGCCGTCGCTCTCATATCCTAGCGGATTGATTTTCTCTAGGAAGAAACCAGATTTGCTATCCTTAAGGGTGATTCACACCCATATCAATTGAGGAAAGTAGTGTAAATGGAGGAAGTTGAACAAAGAGTCGAAATCTGTATGTGCACCGAAATCATCATCCACAAAGCATTCAAATGCTCCCTCTGAACACCTATTTAGGCATGCCTCCGGGTTGGGTGACGGGATCGCGCCACTAAAGATATCTTTTAACCGTGGGTAAGTTAAAGGCACGCCAGCAAGCCCCTGTCCCATTCTTAAGTATTGCCACTGCCCATTATGTGTAGAGAAGGCTGTTCGATAGGCGTGTTTAGGCTTCATCTGAACCGCCCAAAACCCATTTGCTGCGTCCGCTTGGAAGTAGATAGAAAACCGCGCCTGCATCAAGTTATTTATAACTGGCTCGATCCGCTTCATTGGATAGCTAGACACCATTGTCGCTCCATTAATTGGGCAGAAAACGTGTACCATCCGTAACCCTCCATCTTTCTTTCTCACAAATTTCGTCCGATGCGACCAGGGTGATTCTGAGCGTCCTATAATTCCCGCTTCCTCCAGATTTGGTATATTCGCCTCCAGCCAATCTTGCTCTTCCTTGGTGTAGACTTTATCTTTGGCTCTTCTTGGTTGTGCGCCCGGCCAGACAGGAATCTGGTGCTCTACCATGTCCGTTATCGGCATGTCCTTCAAATCATTCGCAAATGCGTCTTTCCAAGTATATAGCAAAAGCATGGCTTTCTTCTTCTCCTCTTCCTTCAATCGCTTGCCCAAAGCAATTTTCCTCGTAGCAAACCAGGCTGCCGCCTTTACCTCTTCCACTTCAGATTTCATTTCTCTTCTGTAACTCACTGGCCTTCTTGCCATCGGAAACTGAAATATCTTCCCGAATACCTCCTCTTCTGTTTGAACAACTGGGGACCGGTCGTACTCCTCAGGGACTTCGAGGGTTACAGCGTCATCGTCAAATACTTCCTTCACAGAGAACCCCTCCTTCTCATCATTATGAGTGTCAATCTTGGTGATTCTTCCCGTCATCTCCAAGGCGTTTACCATCCGTGATTCAACTCCGCTGTCTCGCCAGCATCCAACTTCTCCATAAAAGCAAATACCATCGGGGCCGAATGTTCCCACATCTAACTCATCATTTTCAAACAAACTCTCGTTCATAACAGACCCTTGACCCAGGGTACTCTCGCTTCCACTAAGCAAATCATCATTCGCAACACAAACATTATCTTCATCATCATCACTACCATCAGCGGCATCAAGTAAACATAACTCATCGTTCTGAGTCTCACTCTCATCACCATTTTTTATATCTGTAAATTGTAAACCTGTAAAATCTGTAACCATCGCTACTTCTTCGTCACCAGCCAATCGGCTCACTGTATTAACTGGTGCGGTCAGTTTTCCGAATCCTCGGAACTTCCGCTCTCATACAATTCATCGTCTTCCTCCGCCATAATTTGTTTATTCGTTTGGTGCATGATAAACTGAATTAGCTCCTCAAAGCTCTCAATTCCGTGAGTCTCCTGCAATTCAAGTTCCTCTTCAACTTCGGTCGACAAATGAGTCCTACTTGTTTCCTTATCTCTCAACACGATTGGCACTCATGGGCGAGACTCACGCTCAGTTTTCCGAACCATGTTCTTACGTTTGTCGCTGCCAGGGATCTCCAAGCGAGTCCCATGCGCACTCATGATGTAGTAACGCCCGCTCGAGTAGTCACCCTTTGCCTTAACTGCCTGAAGCCAGCGTTGACTGAGTAGCATAGGATAAGTAGGAGTGTACTTGACAGGTAGTGCGTATATACGTAAATCGCAGGGCACCCCTGCTATTGTAATTCGTAGATCTGCGTAGTGGGTAATCTTTGCCAGCGCATTTGTGGCCGTACGTATAACCATGCCGTTCGTCTTCATCAGCTTCACACCAATCGTCTTCATGAGTTTGCCAGGCATCAGATTCACCACCGAACCTGTGTCAACTAAGATGTGTTTGATATGGTACTGTCCCTTCGGAGTCTGAATCATTCCGCGCGTATAAAAGTTGGTAACATTTCCAAGGTTCCGATCTGTCGCCACCGAAAGCACTTCATCTTCTCCTGGGGTTTCTTGGGTCCCTGCATCCACTGAAACTTGTTTACCCTTCCCCTTAGCTTTGCCACGTGCCGTACCTTTCTGACGTTCCTGGACCAATAACTGACAAATATCCTGCTTAACGCTAGGCGCTAGGTCAAAGAATGATCCCCAGTTCAAGCCCTGTACTGGTGCCTCACGGAAGGCACCAACGAAATCAAACTTCTCTCTTCCTGCCATCATACGAATAGGCTTGCGTCTCGCTCTCTGTTTCAGTTGTTTAATGGTGCGCCCTTGTGGAATCATCTCCTCGACATCATCGTTCCTCGGCCTCTGGCTGGCTGGTCCCGCCTCACCGTCAAACTCAGGTGGCAGCTCACTAAAGCGCCGGGCACGTTCACCTGCCATAACTGGTGCATCTATCTCAGACAAACCATCCTCTTCATCATAATCCTCATCATCCACAACTTTCTGAATGAACCGCATCAAGGTCTTCTCATCTCTCTCTGTCGCGGATACCTCTCTAACCTTTACACCATCAAACGCAGATGACGTGGGAACTATCTCGATTGCACTGACACCCGGGGTTGAACTTCGAGGCTGTGGTGGTGGTAGTGGTAGTGGTGGTATTAAATGGCTCGGACGTCTCTGTCTAGTTTGCCTGTTCTCGGGATATGTAGAGGGTGGATCATACGACTCAAGCTTTGGACAATGGGGACGTATATGGCCCTCTTCACTACAATGATAGCATACAATTATATTCTGCACAGGGTAGTAGAGAACGCCGTTCGCTCCGACAATAGGCTGTATTGTGCGATTCATAGATGTAACGACCCTACGATAGGTAGCTACAATCACTATCACCTTAGCCCAAATGGTATACCAAGTGGTATCCAGAGGTGGTATGGTCTCGTATATATTATACAAATGGCTGGTAATCCTAGGATAAGACCTAGAGAATAGTTGAGTAGCTTTGAGGTACTCTACTAGGCAGGGTAACCTTTCGGGAAGACATTCGCATAAGGTCAAGAGAATTATGGGAATGTTACACAGGCCTCCGAGACGACTTCTGTGGTCGACTGGAGGACTTCCTGAGGGGTTAAAGGCATAAGAGGGCAAAGTTACCCTACCTTGGGAATTTGGTCATTATGCCCATGGGTCGCAGTTACCCTACTGAGGAACCCAAGTTACCCTACCTTCACCGGCCAAGTCATCCTAGAACTTAGAGGTCGATTGCCTCACATTCTATGGGCTCTTAGATGTTCTTGGGCGCACACGCATCTGCGCGGGGAGGCCCCACGCCTGTGTGAGGGTGGCCCGAACATGCTATTAAACTTGGGGGGGTTTTGCTAACACCCCCCTCTGGCCCCAGCGTTGGGACGGCGCGTCATAGGCAGACGGCTGGGTAGTTGCTCGTTTGCTAGTTAAAAGAGGTCATTGGAGCAGCTGCCGTAACACCGTATAGGTCGTCGCCGTCCGTCCGACTGAATGTCGTTCGCAGGATATATAAGGGGAGTATGGGTAACCGCCAA
>Ga0307509_10005115_pt1 | contig 18439 bp, 16 predicted proteins | sample 10_EM_MG_FD_202245 | JGI IMG/M metagenome (GOLD analysis project Ga0307509, IMG submission 202245) | Populus trichocarpa ectomycorrhiza microbial communities from riparian zone in the Pacific Northwest, United States - 10_EM | ecosystem: Host-associated > Plants > Roots > Unclassified | place...
GCATACCGACCCCGCCCACCGCCCCACGCCGGCGCCGAAACGTGCATACCCGCCGAGGACGGCCCCGCCCCGGGCCAACGTGAACACCGGTGCCGGTGCCGGTCCCCGACTACGAGGTCGCACGCACACCATCGGACAAGCACGGTCACCGCCACGGTCCAACTGGGCCAGCACACCGGCGTACCGACTCCCGACCCCAGCGACCCCCTACACGGCAGAACCGCCCGGCAGCTGCCACCCCGAACACAACCCGAACAGCCACCACCAGCCGACCACCAGCAACAACCCAGCACGCAACACCACCCTCCGGGCCAGAGCTCTGACCGCATAGACACCTCAGGCGCCTAACTCGTCAAGCCGAAACTCCGTGGGCGCTTGGGGAGTCGAACAGTCGGTTCGCTGGCTTGGCTTGCCCACGGATCTCTGGTTGCGCGAGAGTGCGTCTGACGCAGAGTGTGGGGGCGTATCGCGGCAGGACGGGGAGTGGCAGGTGTGCAGCACGGATCTGGCCGCCAAGGAAGCGGAGATTGCTCGGTTCCTCCGGGACTACCCGCGGGTGGTTGATGCCGGCCGTGGCCATCCTGCCCTCCGCGGGTGTGAGGAAGTTCGCTGGTCCGAGTTCCCGGAATGCCCTGCTGCGATCCCGGTGCTGCTGCACGGTCTCCTCGATCAGGCCGCCGCAGCGGAGGCCAAGCGGGTACTCACCAACTCCATTCTCAACAGCGTCAGAGAGATGAACGCGGCCATGCCGGCCGTACTGCCGTTTTTGTTCCGCCTAGCAAGCGACCCGCAGGTTCCTGTGCAGTCCGGACTGCTGGATCTTGTGGTCTCGGTTGCTGGGTTCTCCGAGCCGATCGATGGGCGCAACGAGGCGATGACGCGTTGGTTCGGCAGCGACAGCGATCATCCCGAGCGTGAACAGTGCCGGGCCGTCTTCATGGAACACGCGGGTGTGGTGGCGATGCTGGCAGAGCAGCTGAACAGCTCCGACGACCGAGTGAAGCTTCGGCAGGCTGCCGGACTTCTGTAAGGTTTCCGCGCTCAGGCCACCACCACGTCCGCAGAAGCTGCCGCGGGGAAGGCGATGGCCTCGTCGAAGAGCTGGCCGTGCTGGAGGCAGTGGTAGAGCTGGCCGAGCATGCGGTTGAAAAGGTTCCTCTGGGCGGCAGCGTGCCAGTCTCCGTGGCCGTCGCGGCGCCTGCGGTAGTGGGCCTTGGCGCCTGGTGAGGCGGTGATGGCGGAGAAGGCCCAGAGGTAGCCGACGTGGTTGAGCCGGTCGTTCTTCACCCACCGTCGGGTGACGCTCGACTTCTTGCCGGAGGCCCTTGTGATGGGTGAGGCTCCGGCGTACGCCTTCAGGCCGCGGGCGGCGGCGAACCGGTTGCGGTCGTCTCCGGTCTCTGCGAGCACCCGGGCGCCGAGCTGGATGCCGAGTCCGGGAAAACTGAGGATGATTTCAACGTCCGGGTGCTGAGGGAAAGTCTCCTCCACCGCCTCGGCCAGATTGTCGGCGGCTGTGCAGGCGGCCTCCAGCTGGACCAGGAGCGCGAGCATCTGTTGGCCGAGCGCGTCCTCCACCAGCGATGGCTGGTGCGCCCAGTCGGCTCGGAAGATCTCCCGAAGCCGGTCGGCCTCGGCTTCGATGCCGCGTTGGCGGCCGGCGCGCTTGAGTGCGGCCTGCAGTTGCGTGCGTGTCAGCCGCGCGGCCCGGGTCGGTGTCGGAGCCGTCTTCAGGAGTTCGTGCGCCTCCCGGCGGCACAGGCCGTTCTTCCAGGGCTCGAAGTCGGCCAGCGCGGAGGGGTAGTACTCCCGCAGCAGTGACCTGAGCTGGTTGGAGATCTGCTGCCGGTTCCACGTGGCGTCTTGCTGAGCCCTGGCAAGGACGCAGACCGCACGGGCCAGGTCGCTGTCCTGCGGCAGCGGCCTGTGGGCGTGCATGTCGGTGCGCAGGACGTTGGCCAGGACCAGGGCGTCTCCGGGGTCGGACTTCTTGCGGGAGACGGAGTGTCGGTCTCGATACCGGGCGGCGGCCATCGGGTTGATCGCGAACACCTGCCTCTTGCCCGTCCGCAGCACGGCGACGACCAGGCCGCGGGAGGTCCCGATCGCGACCGGGATCGGGTTCTCCTCGGTGTCGCCGTACTCGGCAAGCAGATCCAGAAGAACCTTGTAGCCGACCGCGTCGTCGGTGATGTGCCGCTTGGCCAGTAACTGGCCGCTATCGTCAACCAGGGCGACGTCGTGCGTGCGTTCGGCCCAGTCGATGCCGCAGTAGATCAAGTCTGTAGATCAAGTCTGTCGCCTCCATCGTGCAGTTCCAGCAGGGCACGAGCTCATGCGGGCCACGCAGCGACCTAATCCCAGGACTCAGCCCTCTGGCCGGTCCGCCACCTCAGTAGCTGTTCGTGGCACCAGCTCGTCCCACGGGCCTCGGTCTCTGCGGGAGCTCGGACGGCTCGGGCTTCACAAGAGGTCACCTTGGAGCGGGCTCGCACCACCAACACCAACGAGTGATCTTTCGGTAGGTGTTGACGCCCGGCGGCGCTGGACGGCGCCGATCTTTCGGAAAGCCTCGCGTGCCGGGAGGGACGTCAAACGTCCGTCCAGCGTCGGCGGGCGTCAACACCGGCTGGATAGTGACAGACGTATGGGCGCCGGCGCCGCCGATCTATCCTTGGGCGTCAGGGCCCGGGAACCAATAGGCGTCCGTCCGACGCCCACACGCTTGTCACCGCTGAAGCATGGTGACCGCCGCGGAGACGCCGGACGCTGCCTCTCTATGACTAGGCGTACGTCAAGCCAGCGTGCTCAAAGACATACGTCCGGCGCCCGCGCAGCTGCCACCACCATGAGTACGAGGACCGCGCGCCGCTCTATGCGGAGGACTCAGTAGACCCGGTTCGCCGCAGGCATCGCAGCCCTCTACCCGAACATCCCCATCAGCTTCCGCTCCAGCGGGACGTCCTCGACTCCGGATTAGGTTCGCCGGGTTGGTGGTTCCAGCGATTGGATGTCCGGTGAGGTCTGATCCGACTGCTGGGGGTGTGGTGGCTGAGCCTGTCCGTGTGCGCAGGCCGACCGACCATGAGAGGCAGAAGCTGCAGCGGATCGTGCGCCGGGGCAGTACCAACTCGGTGCGCTATCGGCGCGCGATGATGCTGCTGGCCTCGGCCGGCGGGAACCGCGTGCCAGTGATCGCCCAGCTGGTGCAGGCCGACGAAGACACCGTCCGAGATGTGATCCACCGCTCTGACCAGATCGGCCCGGCCTGCCTGGACCCTCGATGGGCGGGAGGCCCTCCCCGCCAACTCAGCCCCGACGACAAGGACTTCGTCGTCCAGACGGCCACCACCCACCCCACCGACCCGGCCAGCCCTCACAGCCGCTGATCACTGCGCAAAATCGCCGCCCACCTACGGAAAGCCCACGCAGCCCGGCCCGACGGTGCACCGATCTACGTGATCCTGGACAGCCTCTCCGCCCACAAGGGCGACACCATCCGGTGCCGGGCGAGGAAGAAGCAGGCCGAGCCGTGCTTCACCCCGACCTACGCGTCCCGGGCCAACCCGATCGAAGCCCACTTCGGCCCGCTGCGGCAGTTCACCGTCGCCAACCCCAACCACCCCGCACAGACCCATGCGCTGCACGCCTACCTGCGCCAGCGCAACAAGAACGCACGCCACCCCGCCGCCCAACGACGCGAACACGCCCGCATCCGCATCCGCATCAAGAAGAGGCATCCGCTGGAGCGGGCGTCCCCTACCCACCGCGGCCTGACCACTCAACCCGGTGAACCTTCCCGGTCACAGCACAAGCCGCGGGCCGGAACGTGACGGAGCCCGGGAGCATGTCCAGCTCCCGGGCTCCAGCTTGCCACCCATTTGCGCACACCGGCGGCGTTTAAGAACCGCGGGTCATGTTGAGATCGACGTGTTCTGCCTTTGAACTACAGCGCCACGAGAGAGGCGCCGAGGGGACTTGAACCCCTATCCGTCGATGTTCGCCCACGCTCGGTCGATCCGGTGTTCGGCGGCGAATACTGAGACTGGAGCGAGAATCTGAGTTTCACGGGGCCGCCTCTGCCAGGCTTGGGCCACCCCCGCACGTGGTGCGGGGAGAGGGATTCGAACCCCCAACTGACACCCCTTCATCAGCTTCAACATCAGTTTCAGCTTGCGCTCATCGCGCACCCTCCGCTCGCGACGGAGGGCGTGTGTGGAGGCTACCGGAACAGGTAGCCGAATACCGCGTCGCCGACTCGCTGGTCGGTGACCTCGGTGTTGTTCGCCTCCTCGCGGGCGAACTTGACGGACTGCTGGAGCTTCTCAACGCGGTCGAGGAGTTCATTGACCCGCCGGGCGGGCAGCGCGCCGGAGAACTTCACCGTGGTCCAGTAACCGACCGGGACGTCCTCGTAGTACACCTCGACCTGTGCCGGGTGCTTCTCCGTGGCCTCGGCCTTCACGTGGTTGCGCGGAACCTTCTTCGTGCGGATGGTCCGCACCGGGTCCGTCTTCCACGAGTCCGTCGAGGGGTCCAGGTTCCAAGACTCGGAGGCGTCGAGCACTGGCAGCTTGCGCACGAAGGTGTGCAGGTCGGTGAGTTGCTTCTCCAGGAACAACAGGTAGGGGACGGGCACCTGGGGCAACAGCACCGTACCGTCGACCACCACGTCCGCGGCCGCGGACCGGTTCGCCCAGTCCTTCGTCGCGGTCACGTCGAAGAGCCGCGTCAGCGTCCCGGCGGTCGTCCGCAGAGCATCCTCGGCCTTGATCTGCACCCGCGTGGACTCGGGCGGCAGCTGCTCGCCCTCCTCGTCCTTGGGCTGGTAGGTCCGGGAGATGCCGGCCAGCAGGGCGGGCTTCTGCACGTCCTGGTGAGCCTGGGTGAGCTCCTGGAGGGCCTTGGACTTGACGCCCTTTTCGACTGCGATGATCTGATTCAGCTTCGGCACACGGCGAACCTAACAACCCCGCGCCGCACGCACATCCGATTAAACGCCTGCCCCGTCTTTCCGCCAGAGAGGGCGGGGCGGCGAGTGTGAGCCCGGACCGGGGCGCGAAGGTCACCAACCGTAAAGAGGCCGCCCGGCCGGCGGCCCGTGCGATGCATCGCAAGGCGGAGGGCCACGGCTCCTACCGCACGTACGTCGGTGGTCCGACAACGCGTCGAGGCGCCGTGCCGGACGTCGCGACACGGTGAACCTTCCCGGTCACAGCACCAGCCATCCCCGACGTGACCACCTACATGACCGCCGAGGCGGTCCGCGACCTCGCCGCCTCCTCCACACCGGCTCCGACCGCCGCCGACGAGAACGGGCGCTCGGACCAGACCTTCCCCGTCGACGCCGTCGTCCGGTCCGGCGATACCGAACGCCGGGCCACAGCCAGCGGACACGACATCTACGCCGTCACCGCACCGCTCGTCGTCGAGGCCCTCGAACGCGTCCTCACGGGCCGCACCAAGACCCTCGGCGTCGCCTCTGCCGGCGAGGCCTTCGACGCACCGGACTTCCTGCACGCGCTTGCCCTGCACATCACGTTCGACCTCCACCCGCCCAACACCTGACAGCGACGCCCCACTGAACTGTCCCCGTTGTTCTGCGGGCAACGGGTCGAGAGGAACCGCTGCACGTTCTCCGCGTGCAGACGGGTCGCCGGCACGACGGACTCTTCCCCCAGCTGCATCAGTCCGGCTGGCGTCCCCGGCGACCTCCCGGGTTCTCCTCGCGGGCCACCAGACCTGCCGCGTCCAGCCGGTCCACAAGCCGGGTCACCCCGCCGTGGTGAGGACCCTCTTCAGTCCAGAACCTGTTCGCGGGTCAGCTCCTCCAGGACCAGGACCAAGACCAGGTCCTGGTCAACGACGTCGGCCTCCGGCGCCGGGGCGGCAGGTGCTGGACGGGCGGACAGCACAACTCGGGCCGAAGGCATGGCCAACCCATCGAGGGTGAGGTGCGGGGTTTCGGCGCTTCGCGGCCGCAGCCTGCCGGGCCCTGCTCCCAGTCGTGCTCGCCGGCCCACGCCCAGGCGGTCGCCGTCTCGTGCAGCTGCCGCTCGGCCGCCGTACGGCGCTCCTCCTCGGAGGCGTACGGCATCGCGGTGCCGACGGCGACCGCGACCGCGGCCTCGTGACGCTGGGCACGGCAGCCGGCCTGCCTGTCCTGACGGCACGGGCAGTTCCGGCCGGAATCGAGCAGCATGCGGTCGTCGCGCAGCTTGTCGCCGTACTCCTGCCGCTGAGGCAGACCCTTGCCGCTCAGCCAGCCCACCGGGTCCTTGACCGGACCGCCCAGCCGTAGCTGGTCCTCAAGACGCCGTACGACCGTCTCGTGGGCCTCCTGGAGTCTGTCTTCGTGTTCCCTCTGACGCCCTCACCGGTCCGCGTCGTGGCGGCGGAGGCCGTCGAGAATGACGTTCATCAGGGGCCGTGCCCTTGATTCCCATTCATCCCGGCCCAGCCGGCCGAGGTAGGCGATGAGTATGAGGACCCCGTGGGCGTCCACGTCCGTGCGGAGGGAACCGGCCGCCTTCCCGGCGTCCAGCAGGTGTCCGAGGGCACCTTCGATGGGGTTGTGGCTGTGGGCGACAAGACCTTGCCACGCCGCCGGCTCAAGAGCCGCCAGGACGCCGTACTTGATCTCGGCATAGTCGATCACTCGGTCGAGCCAGTGACGCAGGGCTTCCACGGGCTCGTGTTCGGCCAGCAGAGCGGGGACGGCGTTCACGAGTTCTTCGACGTCGCGCCGGTAGACCTCGGCAAGGAGCGCTTCGCGGTTGGGGAAGTTCCGGTACAGCGTTCCCTGGCCCACGCCGGCGCGCTTGGCGATCTCGTTGAGGTGGACGTGGTGGGACTCGGCGAGGGCTGCGCGGGCGGCCTCGACGATGCGGGTCCGGTTCTGCACCGCGTCCGGACGGCGTCCTGGCGCGCTCATGGGCCTCTCCTGATGTTCCGCCACCGACAAGTGGACACGTGTCCGGTAGGGTGGGCCACACACCGGACACGTGTCCACTTTACCTGGAGGCAGCAGTGTTCTCTCTTCACGGCAAGATCGTCGCCATCACCGGAGCAAGTGGCGGCATCGGCGAAGCCACGGCCCGTCTCCTCGCCGAGCGCGGCGCCCCGGTCGTCCTCGCAGCACGCCGCAGCGAGCGCATCGAGGCCATAGCCCAGGACATCCGGGAGCAGGGGGGCCGCGCCGCCACATGCGTCGTCGACGTCACCAAGGCCGCGGACCTGCAGCACCTGGTCTCCACCACCATCGACCAGTACGGCCGTATCGACGTCCTGGTCAACAACGCCGGCATCGCCCCGATCAGCCCACTGACCGACCTCGACACCGAAAGCTGGTCGGCCATGATCGACGTCAACCTTCGCGGCACGCTCAACGGCATCGCCGCCGCACTGCCCGCCTTCCGCGAGCAAGGCTCGGGCCACCTGGTCAGCATCATCTCCGTGGCCGGCCTGTCCGGCGTGTCCCCCTCGATGGCTGTCTACGCCGCGACCAAGAACGCGGTGCGCACCGTCCACGAGGGGCTGCGCACGGAGTCCACCGACGGAGTGGTGCGCACGACAGCCATCTCGCCGGGATACATCCGCACCGATCTTGCCGCCTCCATGGCAGACCCGCGGATCCGCGAGCAGACGCGCAAGAACATGGACGCCATGGGCATCCCGCCGGCCGCGGTCGCCCGCGCGGTGGCCTTCGCCATCGAGCAGCCCGGCGACGTCGAGATCGGCGAGATCAGCGTTCGCCCCACCGTCCAGGCATAACGCCTGCTGCCACCGGCGCCCCCTCACCACGCACAGCACTCCCCGAGTGCCACCGCAAGCACCCACGTGGTGCCAGAACGCGCAGGCCTCACCGATGGAGCCATGGGCCGGCCACCGGTACCAGCCACGTGACGCCCCGGCGGTGCGAGCACGTCCCGCGCGCGTGGGGCACTGCAGGAGTACGAGCCGTCCTTACACCTCGCGGTAGCACCGCCCAGATGCGGCGAATTCGCCTCGCAGACACCCCTCGCGTGCCGCGCGCACGACCCGGCCACCGCATCGGCCGCCACAGCCACCGGCACCAGACGCGCCCCCGCCATCACCGTCGCCGCAACCGCGCCCGGACCTTCGCCTGCATGATCTGCCCCATCTGGTGGCTCGGAGAGGCGAGCATGCATCCGCCGGCTGCCACACCAGGACAGACCCGGCGGACCGCCACACAGCAGTGACCCTCGCGACAAGGCCATCACCCTGGGTTCGAAGCACACGAGAGACGTCACCCGATTGCGCAGCAGACCCGTACTGATGAAGGGTCACATGGGATCGCTCCCCGCGTGGGGCGTGATCCCTGCCTGGTGGGACGAGTGAGGGGAGACGCCTTGCGATCGGCGCTTTGTGCGTGTCGTCAGGAGACCCGGAGGACGCTCTTGCCGTGGGTTGAGCCGTCGGTGAGCTGCTGAACGGCACTGGCCAGGTCGGTCAGGTCGTATTCGGCGGTGACGTCCACGCGTACTTGAGCGTCGGCGACGAGGTCGAGTGCGCGGCGGGCGCTGTCGGCGAGTTGCTCCGGGTGGGTCCGGCTGAGCAGGTTGCTGTTGTAGGTCATGAGGGATGTGCCCTGCATGAGGAGGTCGTTGGCGTCGGCGAGGACGGGTTCGTAGGTGCTGAGGTTTCCGTACGCCACCAGTCGGCCGTGTGCCGCGAGCTGTTCCAGGCCGTACCGCCGGGTCGAGCCGCCGACCGGGTCGAGGATCACGTCGAACTTCTCGTCGCCGGCCTTGTCCGGGAACTCCTCGCGCAGCAGGACCTGGTCGTAGCCGAACTGGGCGGCGTAGTCGGCCCTGGCGGTGCTGCCCGCCACCCCGACGACCCGGCCGGCGCCGGCCAGGCGGGCGAACTGGGCGGCCAGGGTGCCGACCGAGCCGGCGGCGGCGTGGACCAGGACACTCTCGCCGGGCCGTACCCGCGAGACGGCGTTGATCAGGTCGTAGGCGGTCGGTGCGCCCCAGCCGAGGCCTGCCGCCGTCCGCAGCGGCAGGTCGGCGATGTTCAGCGTGAGCACGGCGGGTGCCACGGCCACCTCGGCGCAGGCGCCCGCGGATGTCAGCGCGGCGACGGGCTCGCCGATGCGGCTCGGGTCGACGCCGTCGCCGACCGCGACGATGTGCCCGGATGCCTCGAAGCCGGGTACGAAGGGACGCGGCACGGGGAAGTGGCCGTCGCGGACCATGGTGTCGCCCCATTGGATCCCGGCGTAGGCGACGCGGATCGCCACCTGGCCGGGGCCCGGCTCGGGTTCGTGCAGGTCGGTGACGCGGTAGTGGTTCTCGGCGTCGAAAAGGACAGCCTTCATTACAGCCCCTTGTGCTGACTCAGTATCCTTACAGTCGTCAGTCACGGACTGTAGGTATGTAAGGTTCCTTAGTCAATCCATGAACCTGTCAATGGAATGGGAGTACACGATGGAGGCTCCGGTCGAGGACGACCTCTGTGTCCGGATCAGGCGCTCCGAGCAGGCCCTGATGGCGCACCACGAGGCGGTGCTGCGGGCCTACGGGCTGACCATGACGCAGTACACCGTGCTGCTGGCCCTCTCGCGCGAGGGCGGCATGTCCGGCTCTCAACTGGCCCGCTCCTGCGGGGTGACACAGCAGAGCATGAGCAGCGTGCTCACCAATATGGAGACCAAGGAGCTCATCCGCCGCGAGACGTCCCCCGTCCACGCCAAGGTGCAGATCGCCACCCTCACGGACGAGGGCCGGGTACTCCTGGACCGCGCCTACCAGGAGGTGATCATCCTTGAGCGCGCACTCGCGGATGCATTCACGCCCTCCGAACACGCCGCACTGCGCGAACTCCTGGAGAGAGCCACCACCGTGCTGATCCAGCAGACGCGCCACGCGACCGTCCCGCCCGTCGCCTGAGGCCTCGGCCGACACGCATGCAGAAGGCCCACAACTGCGTACTCGCCCCGGAAGATTCGGTCGCCCTGCCCGCGATGCCTTCCTGATGCCTTCCTGTCGTTCCGCGCCCGTGATGCTGACTGCCGCTGAGCGCCACCGGCTGAAGAAGACGGCCCACGGTCACAAGGCTCCCCACCAAGCTCCGCAACGGGCGGCGGTCGTGTGTGGGCGGCACGCGGTCGCAGCGACGCGCGGGGCGCAGCCGAGACCCGTCTGCACATGAACTTCTCGATCGCCCGGCGCAAGGTCGTCAACCTCACGACTTCACAGACCTCGCCGAGGTCCGGGACCGTACGTGTCTGGGGTGCCGAGGGAGACCTGGACGATCTGCCGGCCGGACTCGACCGGCACGTACTCGACCGACAAGAAGAATCCGCCCGTCTCGTCGCCTGATCAACCCGCGAAGGACTTCGAGCATCGACCACTCAGCATCAGGGTGGGGCCTCGACGGTGTGGAGGCTGATGCCCGTCGAGGCGGCCCAGGCCGGCTACTCGGGGAGCAGATGGGTCCTGCGCTCGTTCGGCGTGAGTGTGCGAAAGATACGGTCCCTTGCGGTCGCCAGCAGAGCGTCGAGGTCTCCCTCGGCACCCCAGACGCGTACGGTCCCGTCCTCGGAGGCGGTGGCCACCCGGCGGCCGTCGGGGAACCAGGCCAGCCGCTGGACCCGGTCCCGGTGGATGCCGATCACCCGGCGCTCCTGCCCGGTGCGCGCGTCCCACAGCCGTACCGTGCGGTCGTCGGAGGCGGTGGCCAGCAGCTGTCCGTCCGGGGCGAAGGCGACGGCGCGGATGCGTGCCTCGTGGCCGCACAGCTCGGCGGCCTGCTCCCCGGTGGCGACGTCCCACAGCCGTACCGTGAGATCGGCCGAGCTGGTCGCCAGCCGTGTGCCGTCCGGGGCGAACGTGACCGCGTCGACCCAGCTCTGATGCCCGATCAGCCGGTGCCGGAGTGTGGCCGAGGCGACGTCCCACAGCTGCGCCGTGTGGTCGTCCGAGCCGGTCGCCAGCAGATCGGCGCGAGGGGACCAGGCCACGGCACAGACCCATTGGGAGTGCTCGCCGTACCGGGCGACCACCTGCCCGGTCCCGGCGTCGAGCACGGTGGCCCGCTGGTCCCGCCCGCCGAGGGCCAGTCGTCCGCCGTCCGGTGACCAGGCCAGTGCCTCGACGGTCTCCTCGGTGGTGAAGACGGTCTCCGTCCCCGCTTCCGCTCCGGCCCATGTTCCATCGGCGGCGGGCCTCCAGACCCGGACCGTGTCGTCGTCCGCGCAGCTCGCCAGCGCCCCGCCGTCCGGGTGCCAGCGCAGGTCGTTAACAGAGGTGCCGTGCCCGGCGAAGGTGACCACCGGGCTGCCGTCGTGCGCGCTCCAGACCCGCACCACACCGTCTGCGGCCCCGGAGGCGATCAACTCCCCGTCCGGGCTCAGATCCAGGCCGGTGACCAGGCCCGGATGCCGGGCCGTGGCATACAGCTCCGCTCCTGGGGTGTCGACCGACCAGATCCGGGCGGCGCCGTCCTCCGCTCCGGCTGCCAGTTGCTCTCCGGTCGGGGACCAGGCCACTGTCTCCACCCGGGTGGCGTGGCCGCGGAGTCTGGCCCGCACGTCGCCGTGGTCGAGCATACGGATCCTGACCTCGGGCCCGCGTGAGGACAGCGCGAAGCTGTCGCCCTTCGGTGAGCAGCGCAGGCTGACGATCAGTTCGCTGCGTTCGGGAAAGACTTGCCGCACCTGGCCGGTGGCGGCGTCGATCACCTTGATCCGCTCCTCGCCCGAGACCAGGAAAGCCCCGTCCACGGTCCAGCCGAACGGCGTGGCGTGGCCCGAGGGCCGGTCCCCGACCCGCTGTGGCCGCCAGTTCTCCCGCGTCCACAGGATGTAGCTGCGGTCGTAGGCGGCGGAGAGCAGCCGAGTCCCGTCCGGGGACCATGCCAGCTGGTATATCTCGTCGCTGTGCCCGGCCGGTTCGGCGACCTGGGCCCACCCGGCGGTGGCGAAGACCCGGATGCGCCGGTCCCTGGAACAGGTTGCCAGCAGCTCGCCGTCGGGCGAGAAGGCGACGTCCCGCACCGTGTCGGTTGCCGCGTCGAGCACGGCGACGGTGCGACCGGTGGCCGGGTCCCAGACTCGGGCCGTACGATCGCGCGAACCGGTGGCCAGCAGCCGCGCGTCCGGCGACCAGTGCACCGCGACGATACCGGCGTCGTGACCTTCCAGGACCGCGCCCGCCGCTCCGGTGGCCGCGTCCCACAGACGTACGGTGCCGTCGAGCGAGCCGGTCGCCAGCCAGGTGCCGTCCGGGGACCAGGACATCGCGCGCACCCCGGCCCGGTGGCCGGTCAGCACCGCCCGGGTGTGGTTGTGGGCCAGCGCGGTCATCAGCGCGCGCACCGCCGTGGAGGTGGGCGGGCACTCGGTGAGGACGGTCGCGGCCAGCAGGGTGCCGACCTCGGGTTCGCGCTCGGCATTGGCCAGGACGTACTGGCCGATCGACTCCGAAACCCGCAGCAGGAAGTCCCGGTCCCGGCTGCGCGAGGCCACGACCAGTTCCCGCACTGCCACTGTCGCACCGTCCGCGGTCTCCAGACCGGCCAGCCAGCGCCCGGCCATCGCCAGCCGCTCCCCGGTGAGCAGGTAGTCGGGGCTGCGTCCTGAAGCCTGCCAGTCAGCGGCCCAGCGTTCCAACTCGCTGCGGCTCTTGAGCAGTTCGGCCCGGACCGTCACCTGCTGCTGCAGCGGCGGCCACTGCCGGAACAGCGCCTCGTGGGCGACCTGGACCGCGGGCACGTCGTCGACTCTGGTGACCACCAGGAGCCGGGCCGCGTCAAAGGGCCGCAGGATCTCCCGCTCGGTGGGCGAGAGCTCCGCCGTCGGCACCCGGCGCTTGACCGGTTCGCCCGCCTCCATCCCCACCAGTAGCAGCAGCGCGGTCAGCACGGTGTCCGCGCCGTGCTCGTCGACGACCGTGGCGAAGACCTCGTCGGCCTGACGGGCGAGGGCGCCGGTGACGCCGCCGAGGGCCAGGTAGCTTTCCTTGGTGGCGATCTTCGAGTCACCGACCGAGAGGTAGAGCTCGCGCAGCAGGTAGGCGAGGAGCGGCAGCGCGTCGGCGGTGCCGGTGTCCTCCACGATCCGCGCGACCAGCCCCGGCTCGAACGCGCCACCGGCCAGCCGGGCGGGCTGCTCCACAGCGGCCACCAGTTCGGCGGTGCTCATCGTGCCGAGGGCGGTGGGAGCGGTGAACAGCTCCTGCTGTGCCGAGGCGAGGAACTCCGGCAGGAATTCCACCCGCAGGGTGGCCATCACCCACAGCCGGCGGTCTTCCCTCAGTGCCTCGGCCAGCCCGCCCAGGAAGCGCTCGCGCCGCTCCGGTGGCGAGGCGGTCACCAGTTCCTCCAGCTGGTCGACGACCAGCAGGGTGCGCCCTGCTCTGACCGCAGCCGCGCCGCGGGGCCTGGTCGCCAGCGCCTCCTCCAGATGCCGCAGAGGGTCGGCGCCGGGCACGATCACGGGCAGCAGCCGCCACCGGGACTCCAGCAGCCGGGGCAGCACGCCCGCATGCACCAGCGAACTCTTGCCGCTGCCCGAGGTACCGGTCAGACAGACGAACCGCTCCGCGGGCTGCTGCGCGGACAGGTGCAACCGCCGGATGATCCCCGCGATCTCGTCCTCTCTTCCGAAGAACACCGCCGCGTCGCCACGGTCGAAGGCGGCCAGTCCCGGATAAGGGGTGCGGTCGCTGTCCCAGGCAGGTCGCGGAGCAGCGGGGTTCGAACGCTTCTGGACGACCACCTGCCCGGCGATCACCACGCAGATCAGGACCACCACCGCCAGTGGCGCGATCCGGCTGATCAGCCTGACGACCGGCGACTGCGCCGCGTTCGCGGCGAAATTGGCCAGGACCTCCAACAGGGTCGCCGAGACCAGCACAACAATCTGCACAGGAAGCAACGAGCGCTGCCGCATGAATCCCCCAAATGCCCCTTGTCATCAGCATCCTGACACTTCACCAGGCACCCTGTCAGGAGCACGTCGGCAGTCGGCGGTCCACACAGCACGAAGCGCCGGCGACAGGAACAGATCCGTCGACAGGAGGACGGAGAGGCGTAGCCGTCGTGGCGCACGGCATCGGCCGCGCCGTCGTCGCGAGCGGGCAACTCGGCCGCACCGGCCATCTCATGACTGTTCGTGGGGAACCGACGAAATGCGATGCTCCGGGTGACGAAACACGTGGGGCACGGACGGTCGGTGAGAGGCGGCCGCATGTCCGTCGACTCCCGCGGCCCTCACGGTCACGCGTCGGCGTCCCGCTAGCCGAGCTTTCGCAGCACCTCGGAGACGGTGGCCCGGTACGTTCGCAGCGCCTGCAGTCCGGCGGTATAGCGGTCGCGGTGCCGTGCGATGTCCAGGGCCTGCTGCTGTGCCCGCGCAGCGTGCCAGAGCTCGGCCGTATGGTGGCGTTGCTTGCAGGTGACGTCCGCGACGGCGGTGGCCCGCTCCCGTTGCGTATGCCGGGTGTTGCCGTCACTGTCCCGCCGCCAGGCGGTGTCCGTGTACGCCGCGACCGGGTCGGGATAGCGCGCGAATCCTTGTTCCGCCACACAGCGGGACCACACGTCCCAAGCCTCGCGGAGGCGCGGGTCGCGCTTGACCGCCTTGTCGACCTCGACCGCCCGTGTACCCGCGTAGAGCCAGTCCCGCTTGAGGTCGATGCCGCGCAGCAACTGCCGGCTCGCCTCAGCGTTGCAGGCGGGGAAGTCCGCATACTCGGCGCTGGTCATCCGGCGGCCCTTCGGCCGCAGGGCCAGGGACTTGGCCGGGTCCCAGCCGTAGCCCCAGCGGCGGGCGGCGACGAGATCCAGGGCGCCGTAGTCGGTGCCGACAGCAGTGGCGACGACGGGGTCGGTGGGATAGCGGGGGTCGAGCGGGAAGTCCGGGTGGCCGCGCTCCGCCATGCACTGGCGGACCAGCAACGCCGATGCCCGCTGCGATCGTTGGTAGTCCTGCGGCGTGTACGCGTAGCGGTCGGCCGGCAGGGGGCCGAGGTCCGACGCCGTACGGATGACGGCCGGGCGCTCGGGACCGGAGACGCAGATCGCTGCCAGCACCGCCACGACACTCAGTCGCCACCCCCGCATTGTCATGCGCACGGATGGTAGCGAACAGCATGCAGCGGCCAGGCGTCGACCCAGCACTCACCTTCTCCCCCACCCGTCCCTCCACCTTCCTCGACATGATTCACCGGACGCCGCCACCGGCCGACCGCGGAACCCGTACCCGGCTCCGTTCGCGCGGTGGAAGCCCACATGACTGCCGCCGACATCTCCCTCCTCGGCCACATCCACGTCGGCGTGCGCGAGAAGCGATTGCGCCTGTCCGCCCCGTGCCTGCTTCCTCCGCGCTCACCCTCACTCCTGCTCTCGACGAAACCGCCGCCCTGATGACGCATAGATTGTTGAACGATCCTTCAATAGGATGGTTCAACATCGAGTCGTCTGCTTCGCGGACGCGGAACGGCAACCAACCGGAGGGCTGCAGGAGATGAGCCGGTATCAGTTCGAGCAGGTCGACGACCTCGGGAAGATCCTGTTCTGCGACGACCCCGCGCTTCAGCTCGAGTGCGTGCTGGGAGGCCTGGAGACCGCGGACGGCACAGCCACCCTCCATCCCGCACAGACACCCCGCATGCCCACCTCCCTCTTCGAGTTCAGGCACGCCGTGCGCGTGGGCTACTTCGGGTACATCGTGCCGAAGGGAGCCTCGCTCGACGAGCTACCCGAGGAACCGCAGCTCGAAGGCGCCATCCTGTTCGGCATGAGGCGCCTACCGCCCGACGTCTTCTGCGAACTGCTCTCGATCCCCGGATGGGAGCTGCACGAGATACCCGACGATCAGCCAAAACTGGCGCAGCGCCACGGATACACCTACTCCCGGCTGGAACTGCGGACGCCCGACGGTGAGATCTACTCCCGGACCTGGGTCGCGCACGACCCCGAGTGGGAGGCCGCCGCCCTGCGTCACGGATACGTCGTGTGCCTGTGCGGCGTGGAACTGGGGATCCGCGGGGTGTACGCGATGACCGACGCCCAGCACACCCCGGCCATGCGCCACGAGTCGTTCCGCCGCGGATGCTCGCTGGGCCTGACCGTCGGCGGGCTCGTCGCCTACGTCGACCACCGCTGACGCGCAACATCGAGCCGGCACGCTTCCAGTACAAACCGGGCCGCGACGCGGCGTGCGAGCGGGCCGTGCGGCGAGGTGAGGTCGACGTGCTGAAATCCCGGCTGTGAGGCTGTGCGGGCTCGACTGCCACGAGTGCGTTCTGACGCATCGGGCGGGCCATCTCCTCAAGCACATCGCCTGCCCTCACTCCCAGCACAGTGCGGTGCGCAGCCGTCGCCGGCAGATGACGGCGCAGCCGAGCGTGACGAACGCGTGATGGATGTCGTCGCGGATCTCCCAGCGGATACGCACGCGGCGCAACAGTGCCGCAGTGCGATCGCTCCTTCCACGACCCAGCGGTACACACCCAGGCCGAAGCCGTGCCCGGTGCCGCGCCGGGCGAGGTCCGGGGTGAGGTGCGGGGCGATCTGGAACCCGACGGACCTTGTCCCGGTAGACCTCGTGGTCATAGCCGCGGTCGGCGTACAGGTGCTTGGGGCGGCGCAGTGGCCGGCCGCGCCTGCCGCGGATCGGCGGAACGACGGAACGGCCTGGATCAGCAGGATCAGTTGGGTGACGTCGTTGCGGTTGCCGCCGGTGGTGATCACCGCGAGCAGGATGCCGTGTGCGTCGACGATCAGGCAGTGCTTGCAGCCGGCCTTGCCCCGGTCCACCGGGGACGGACCACCGGTAGCCGGCCCGCCCTTCATCGCGCGGATGTGGCTGGAGTCGACCGCAGCCCGGGAGAAATCCAGCAGGTCTGCGGCCCGCACCACAAGGAACATGACGATCTGCCGCCCCCTCATTCAATCCAGCGTGCGGCCGCCCGGCCGCCCCTGAAGAGATGACAGAACTCTTGCATCGCCAGGGGCAGATCCGGAGGGCAACTGCCCGGTCCAGCCCGCCCGAATGCCGGGCCTTCCGGCATGGCGCGCGGGGGTGCGATCGAAATCCACCAGAACCGGCCGAGCAGGACATGCGGCCGAGTCATCCTACGAATCTCACCAACTCCCCTCTCCGTCCGCACCGTTGACAGCTTCGCGGCCCCACTCAATCATCAGACATCCGAGGAATTGGAGCCGCTCATGAGTACGTATCCGAGACGTCAGGTCCTGGGCGCCGCGGCCGGAGCCGCCGCAACAGCAGCCCTTCCCCTCACTTCAGCCACCGCCGCGCACGCCGCCGAACTCGTCGCCACCGCGTCCGGCCCGTGGGTCCCCGTCCCCGAGCCGGTCCCCGTCCCGCTCGACGGCCTCTACGACAACGACGGCATCGACACCGCCTCCGCGCGCGGCGGCGACTTCGACGGCTCGGGCTACACCTTCCCGGGCGAGGAACTCCCCACCGGCCGCGTCGAGGTCGACGGCATCCCCTTCCTCTTCCCCTCCTCGACCGCAGGCGCCAAGAACAACGTCGTCGCGATGGGCCAGCGCATCGAACTGCCCCAGGGCCGCTACCTGTCGGCCGTCTTCCTCACCGCGGGCAGCTACGGCAACGCCTCCGGTAACGCCACCGTCCACTACGCCGACGGCTCCACCACGACCGGCGGCCTCGGCGGCGCCGACTGGTACGCGGCGGGCGGCTCGCTCTCCGCCCCGTACCGCTACCGGCCGGACGGCACCCAGGACCAGCACAGCGTCGGCGTCGGCACCTCGGAGGTCTGGCTCGACCCGCAGCGCGAGGCGGTCGCTCTCACCCTCCCGGTCACCAACCCGGCCGAGGCGGGCCGGACTTCCCTGCACGTCTTCGCCCTCTCCCTCCAACCCGCCGCCCAGGGAAGAGCGTTGGCCCTGCGCGACGCCCACTCCACGAACTCGCTGCTGGAGTCGTCCGGCGCGCAGAGCGTGGAGGCGACGGTCGTGAACGCCGGTACGGTCGCGATCCTCCCGGGCGACGGAGTCTCCGTGCGCGTCGACGCCGAGGGTGCCCGCACGGTCGAGCCCGCCCGCGTCCGGCGCCTGGACCCCGGCGAGCAGGCCCGCGTCCGCGTCGGCATCCGCAGCGGTGCCGCGCCCGGCACGGTGCGGGACGGCACGCTGACCGTTACCGGGCGCGGATCCCAAGTGGCGGTCTCCCACGAGCAGTTGACCCTCGGCGTCGCCGACTACCGGCCCACCGGGACCTCCCTCGCCGGCCACCAGGCGCCGTACTGGTTCCAGGGCGCCAAGTTCGGCATCTTCATCCACTGGGGCGTGTACTCGGTGCCCGCCTGGGCGCCGGTCGGCAAGCAGTACGCCGAGTGGTACTGGGACCAGATGCAGGACCCGAACAACCCGACGTACGCCTACCACCGGGACACCTACGGCGAGGACTTCGCGTACG
>Ga0307509_10005116_pt1 | contig 18438 bp, 19 predicted proteins | sample 10_EM_MG_FD_202245 | JGI IMG/M metagenome (GOLD analysis project Ga0307509, IMG submission 202245) | Populus trichocarpa ectomycorrhiza microbial communities from riparian zone in the Pacific Northwest, United States - 10_EM | ecosystem: Host-associated > Plants > Roots > Unclassified | place...
GTGAAGTTCGCAGAGTTGCGGGCAAGGTACTTAGTTAGTATAGAGTTAGCATGTATACCGCGATTGCTCAGACGCGGAATATAAATATCGAAGCATCTTCGCTGCTATTTAGACACAAGAAGCACGGAGAAGAGATCTTATCAATATAATAAGTTATTCTACACTTTTATATCGTTACCAATACTTCGACGATCTATCCCGAAGTGAATCATTATATCTAGCTTACATTTCTCCTGTCTTGTTAACGAGTTCTCCGATATAATTACGATTGAGGTCCTAGCTGTCGGAATACCTCACGCCGAAGCTACCACCTAACAGTATCCTAGGAATTCGACCTCTTCCTGATGAAATACCGACTTCTTCAACAAGACTGCCAAGTCATGTTGTACGAGCCGGTCAAGACCCTTTTGGACTAACTTGATATGGTCCTTCATATTCTCGGTGTATATCAGGACATCGTCTCAATAGACGACCACTCTGTGGTCCCAGAATTCCCTTAGGATTTTGTTCATCATTGTCTGAAAAGTAGTGGGGGCATTAACAAGCCCGAAGGGTATTACTTTGTATTCGTACTGTCGGTATCGTGTATGAAATGCCGTTTTATATTCATCGCCTTTCCTCATTCGAATAAGATGATATCCATCTTTTAGGTCGAGCTTTGTGAATACTTTTGCTCCAGCAACGCGGTCTCGGAGTTCATCCATGAGTGGTAGGGGGTTTTTATTCAGGATGTCAACTTGTTGAGGTTCCTATAGTCTACGCATAGTCTGAGACTTCCTTCTGGTTTTCGAACGAAGAGGATTGGAGCGCCGTAAGGGGATTCGCTGTCATCTATTTTTCCCTTAGCCATCATTTTCTTAAGGTACTTTTCCAGCTTGTTCAACTGGTGTGCCGACATTGGATAAATCGGACCCCATGGGGGGTTGGCCCCTTCTTTAAGGTTCATGGCGTGATCGAAAGCCCTTCGAGGAGCCAACATCTTAGCTTTTTTCTCTTCAAAAAGCTCCTTATACTGCCAATACGGTTTTGCCAGCGTCTCCAACTGTACTCCCCCTGCTTCCTCTCGTTCTATCCGTCCAACATACTGTGCTGCCTCATCGTAAGCCACAGTTTCATCCGATTGAAAGATATCCGCCACCGCTTCATCTTCTATATGAGCGTGGCACTTTGCTTCTTCCAAGACCCATTTACGTGGGTCCGCAATATCTTTAAGGGGGTGCTCGTCATGCCACCACCCACGGGGTATGATCAAATCATATCTTCCTGTGGTCGTTATTTCGCAGGATATCATAGTTCGGTGGCCGTTGGCACCGATTTCTAGGAGAATGGGATGGGTATAGAAGGTTCCTCCAGTAGGCGAGGTTTCGCCATCGAAGGTTGTGATCTTTAACAGTGAATCCCTAGCTTCGGTCGGGATTTCGAGCTGTTGTGCGCTGTTTTGGTTCATGAGAAAGATATTTGAACAGGAATCTAAGAGTACGCTTATCGCGTGTTTTCGTCTTTTTGATATCGGCAGCCCACAACTAGCGGTCTTTACCTCCTGCCGAGGAGTTCCCATATCACAGGAGTGGTGGTTCACTAGAGTACCTCTTGAGTTCGCGACTAGGATCTGCGGTCCTTTATGGTCGACTTATCCCTCGTATGAGACTGTCCCCTGCGACGAAGCCACCGTACATTCGCCTGCGAGTTTGCTCTCACTCCCAAGACCTCCTCCGACATCATTCGTCAGGCATGAACCTTCTGCACAATAGAGAGGCCCCCAGCTTCTATTGGCCCGGCCAGTGTAGCTGGAGAGAAAGTCAGGTTACACTGGGTTTCGACTCCCCTTCCGGTGTCGTGCAACTCAAGTCCCGTTCTGATAAATGATTGTCTTCTCTTTCCCGTTTAGTCTCGTCGACAGCTTTCTTCACTTGTAATTTTTTATGGTGCCCGTGATCAGCACGGACTACCCATTTTTGGGCGTAAAATGGCAACCGCTATCCTTTGGTCTTTCAGCCTTCCGGTGGGATATCGTCACCAACTACGCCGCAGGTCTTTGGATTCGAGGCGGCAACATCACTACCCGAACACCCTTGTTGTCGGTACCTGGATGACTTTTTATAAAATGTCGTCATCTTCAAAGGCCCAAGCTGGGGGCCTTTGCACCGCTCGCTTTGAGCTTTCTCCCTGGCCATCAACAGCCACAGTGGCTACCTGGGGGCGTCGTTTTGGCACGAATGCGGACTGTCGTTTGGGCTTTGATTGCCCTTGATATACAGCCAACACTTGTATCGGTTTTCGACAGTATTTCCAAGCCTGGTTTTTCATTCCGCATCGCGTGCATTTGTTGTAAGATTTCCGTTTATCGACAACCTTTTGATTGACACCCTGGTGGGCCTCTGCCGACACCTTGTGTTCAATCTCCCCCGCCGGTCCCACAGACCCTTCTTTCTTCACCTTTCTTTCCCCTGCCTTTTTCTTCTAGCAGTCCGCCTTTTCATTAGCCATGTCTTGCTTTGGTACAGGCTTTGCGGGTACCGTTGGCTTCGAATCCTTGAACTTTCCTTTCTGGCCTTGTGTCGCGCCAGAGGGGCCGCCTCCTGGAAGATCCTTTCGTTGTTTGAAATCTTCTTCTGCTCGGGTTACGGTCCTGACTGCTTCCAACCATTCCCCATCGTCGACATATTCTCTGTGTGAGAGTCGTCGTAATGCCTTGACAGGGAGTTTGTCTTCAATCATTTTCCTCCAGGCTATCCCGGTGACTCTTGCATGGATATTTGAATTTTCCATTTACATCAAGAATTTGGCGACATCACCGCGATGTTTGACCGATCCCATTTCTCGTAGGAATTTTCCCGCTTCGTGGGTGGGTCTGAAGCGTCGCGGGGCTTGTTCTGCACAGACGTGCCAGAACTCATATCCCTCTTGTCTTGTATCACCTATTTCTCCGGTCATTTGTCGTCAGTAGGTTAACGCAAATGGTGCGACTTCTTTCCCGTCCATTCAGCTTGTGGCTTATCGGATTCTTTGTGCCTCGTCGTCCCACTGCCAACTGTTTCGACCAAAATAATCCGTCCAGGTCAGTAGCCACATGCGTATATCTTGGTGTTTCACGTTTCTAAACATGGCAGGGGGTTCCGCTGGCACTCTTGTTCGTTGTCCCAATGCGTTGGCCATGACCAGTCAGAACAGTTTAAAGAGTTCGTCTTTTTCGGCCTCATAGTCTTCTTCCTCTGGTTGGGGTGCGGGTCGCTCGTCCCGTCTTCCTTTCCTACTCTCTCATCTGGCTTTCTTCCAAATCCTTCTCCCTCATCAGCGGGCTCTCCTCCACCGCCGGGGGCTCCTGCAGCCCCTTCTTATGGTGGGGGTCGTGGGTTCCTTCCTCCGGCTCCCGACGCCTATGGTGTCGAGTCCGACGTCTTCCCCTTCCCCTTCACCTGTCCTATTAACTGTTCTACCAGGGCTTTAAGCACGGCGATCTCACCATCTTGGGCCTGTCTCGACTCCTGGTTTTGTCTAAGCCCGTCTTTCATGAGATTAATGCTCATCTGATGGTTTTCGAGTTCCCTGTTGTGTTGCTCGTTGATTTGAGCGATCTCCTGGTCCAAGAGTATGTCTTGGTGCATGGACTGTTCGCCCGTTCCTTGCACAACCTCATGGAGCTGGGATGTGACAGCCTCGTGTGTGGTCTGTCGTTCATCTGTTTCGCCAAGTCGCTCAGCGACTTGAGTGGCGAAGGTCTCTTGGACCTTCTGGGACACCAAGTCCAGAAGTTGAACTTGCTGGTCGATTCGGGCGAGTTCTCGACCAACTATCTGGACCCCTGCTTTTAACTGATTTTTGACAGTTACCAGTTCTTGGGCCATTAATAATATGTCGGTCGGTAGGGAACTGAATGCCAGATGCTTTCTATCTTGGTTGACGGTAAGCTTTGGGTCAAATCGGCCGAGTATCTGTTCTAGTCTTCGGATCCGACGGGTCATGAGGGACTTGCTGGTAGGTTCGGGGGTTTGGCGACCTTGTCTTGGGGCCTTCCCATATTTCGCAAGGAAACCTAGTCCAACAAGGGATCAAGGTGGCCGATCTGCGGAATGCGATTGGGCGAGGTGGGTGACCGTGGTCACCACACTGGGAGCCGAGGTTCTGGACAGATCATCTCCTCATTCTTCTCCGTCGTCCTGGCCTCCTTGCCATTCCATAGCCTCCGGAGCTTTGGGGTCAGAAGATATTCTTTTGCCTTTTGTCAATGGAAACTTATCTTTTGTTTCCTCCCCAAACTATCGGTATCTCAAAACACTGACTTGAGTGTTGATCCTTTTCTGGGTACTGGGTGTACCAGATGAAGTTTGATTTCTCCGAGGGGGTTTTGTAGGTAAAGTTTTCACGGTACTGGTATGGTATAGTGTGGTGAGGTCTTCACGTGTGACAGTGTTTTCTGGGTTTATCCACCAGAAGTACGATTCGTAGTAGGGCTCTTGTGTCCCTAATTCTGGTATCGGGGTGAGGACTTCATCTCTTGAGATGGTCCTTGATGGTCTTGGTTCGAAGGGTTTTTTGGGTTTGGGAGTATGAGAGTCTCTGCCAAACATTCGTCTGGGTAACGATAAGAACTATCAATATACTGTTAGGTGGTAGCTTCGGCGTGAGGTATTCCGACAGCTAGGACTTGAATCGATTTATATTGGAGAACTCGCTAAGAAGACGCGAGTAATGTAGGCTAGATATAATGGTGTACTACGGGATAGATTGTCGAAGTATTGATAACAATAAGACAAAAACTAATTATATTGATAAGATCTTTTCTCCATGCTTGTTGATCACTATCTACTCCGCACTCTTGCCCGCCTCTTATACCCTTTCCCGGGGTACATCTAGCTATCATACTAGCGAAGTGCCTCTTCCAACTTCTCCTAGTTTCCGTGAATGTGCGAACACCGTTTGACCGTGAGTTTTCGCACACCACTTTGGCTTTAATCATTGTCCAGGTAATTGCGTCCAATTACTGGTTCTCGATTCTTATGCCATATGAACTTGATCTGTATATGCAGCCTGGCTCGCTATCATACCAGTCGGTCCTCCTATCAGCAAAAATTATTATATGCGTCCTGAGTGTCCCGTGCATCAGACGCTCAGGATGCTCAGAACATTAACAGTTACTCTGGACGCGACATCGGCCGGACGTTACCTCCGGACGCCATTCCCCATCAACCCCGGCGTCCTCAACGTTCCGACGACGTCCACCACCAAGCGCATGCGTCGAGATGCCCTCAGACGCTAAGCTTTCCCGCATCCTGACGACCTCCTTCCTGTGCCTCCCACGCCATGGCCGATTCCAACTCCACTCTAGCATCGGAAGACTGTCCGGATGCTTAGTCTTCCGAATGCTACACAGCGATATTTGAACCCCCTCTGCATCAACTCCCATGTCTGGCTATAGGCTCCCAATGCCTTCCAAATAGCGCACATGTTCGTCGTGACGGCATTGTGATGGCTCACTTGCATGCTCTCGACGGCGTCGTGATAGCACACATATTCCAGACGCCATCTTGACGGCGTCGTGATAGCACACATATTCCAGACGCCATCTTGACGACGTCGTGATAGCTCACATGCATACTCTCGACGGTGTCATGATAGCATACATATTCCAGAAGCCGTCTCGATCGCTCCACTATTCATTCGTATTACAGAGTGCCATTCACAAAAGCTTCGAGGCGCTGGTGCCCCTTGTATCGTGACTTTGAACCTCATCCGCATCTTGATATTCTATTATTACTACTCTACTGTCATGACCAGGGCGTCCAGGACACCGTGGCCACAGCGATTCTACGTTTCTGAGCTCTCGCTCAGATGTCACTCACAAATACACCCCAAATTGTCCTCATGGCTCCACAGATCTGCCAACCGAAATCTAATAGTTTACATTTCCTGCAAATCAAATTCCATTAACTCAACGGTTCACACATTGCCAAGTCTACAAAAAACCCTTCTCTCCCACGCCTGGGTCACTTTCCTGCGAGTCGTCCAGGTTCACCGATAGCTGACTGGCGAAACCCAGGGTCGCTGGCCCCTCTTGCGCTAGTCCCAGCGTCAGCTCCTGTCAGTTACCCAGGCTCACCTGATGTGAATCTAGCATCTGAAGCGCCTGGGCGAACGACGCCTGGTTGTAGCCAATCGACAGTTCGCTCCCCTGGGATGCATCTTCACTGTGCCTGTAGTGCTCTAAACCCCCGGCATGATTGTTGAGCGGTGTCTGTTCCCGGACAGCAGCTCGTCTTGGATTCCAGCTGGATAGCTGACGCCTGGATAGCTGACGCTCCCGTTCGGCATGAACTGCGTCATGATTGTCAGCAAAGCCTTCACAACTTTCCTGCATCATACCATGATTTTGCAGGATCCTGTCTGTGATCGTCTCACGCAGATTCCTGAGCATGAGTTGCTGCGTTGGCCGTGGTACTGCCCGCCAGGTGTTCTTCTGCCGTAAGCAAAGGTCTTGCAAGATTGATTAGTCATCAGAATAAAAACCAAGGACGGGGGGGACATTGAGGGTCTCCTACCTCCAACTGCGTGAGGCTTGAAGTCCGGAGGATTCTGATACACCCCAAGTCGATATGCGGGTAGTTGATGGCACAGGATTGCACAAGTGAGACACACCATCGTACCATTGACACGATTGATGAATTCTGGGTCTAGCATCCCAAGCTTTCACTTGCCATTGAAATACTTACCATAGATGGTGTCGGCAATCTGAGGGGCGAGGAACCGGAATGATATAGGCTGCCTCCAGGTCATAGTCAGTCGTGATTGGAAGTCCTGATTGGGCGACGGGCGACGGGCCGATACACACCTCATAACCATTTGAGGGGCACATGAACCTGTCATCCTCGAGAAGGTATTCGACTCTACGAGCTATGGCAGGGGGGTCGCCCGGTAGTCCGTATAATTCCCGTATATGATTTTTTATATAATGAACGAACTGCGCCCGCACGCCAGAGTGTTTTTGACGTATCTTTTGTAGTTAGTGCAGCACCCTTTATGGTTGTGACCTCTGACTTACAATGTCCATACTCTTCGACGACGGTTCAATATTTCCTGTATCCGCAATCTCATCTTGCGCGCGACTCCAAACACTATGCACCTCAGACCTCAAAGCAACCGGGTTCGGGAGTGGGTTAACATAAAGGGTGAACTGAAGCATCAGATCCTTTGCTACGGCTAGTATTTCGCCCTCCACGCCTGTCACCGTGTTTCGCTGCGAATTAATTACATGCTGGACAGACACAGTTGCTCTTGTACTCAGTTCGCCTGGTGGACTCGAGCTCCTGATCCCAGACATTGTTGTGCTAGGGACGCCAAGTGGGGACGAATACCGTGCTACGCTTGATGATGGGAATGTCGCCGGGGACAAGGGCCTAGTGGGAGTTAGGGTCACACGGACCGCGGGCATCCGTGGGACAATTGCTGCCTCCTGTGAACAAGAGTTGGTCGAAATCTGCACAGTCCTTGGGCGATTGTTTCCGTGTTTCTCCACCAATCGTGGCCCACGACGACGTCTAGGTGTTGTCTCATCCGCACCACCGAGGTTCGCTCCTTCAGGTTCGGTGTGCGGTTCAGTTTCGTCGCCCGGATGTGACATCTGATACTCATCGCTGCTATCGTGGCTGAGGCGGACGGGTTCCATATGCCCTTGTCCATCAGCCTCCATCTCAGGTTCAGTATATGCTGTGGTCTGAATTGTGCTACTCCAGAGGCGCTTGGCCGGTCGTGCTAGAAGCCGTCTCCTGATTGGTGGTGGGGAAGAATTACCACCCGATGATTCAGCACTATTGAAGCTGCCAGATTAGGTCGGTTGTGTTACCGATCTGGACAGCCAATCCGCTGGTACCACGTCGCGTCTACAACCATTCATAGTGCCCCCTCGTGAAGTTGGCTGATTCGATCCCATCGAGTCGGTTATGACGTCGCGCCTTCTCTGGCTGAGATTGCGCACTCGTGGAGTTGGCTGACTCGACGCCATGGAGTCGGGTATGATGTCGTGCGTGCGCCCGTTAAGATTGCCTACCCGGAGTGCTGGCCGACTGCTGGAATTCGGATGCATGTGGGATATAGGACGGGTAGTGAACTTTGGTAAAGATTGGAGTCAATCTGATAATCCGATGTGTCGAGTTTGGTGGAAGCGAGCAGTGAGTATTTTCCTTTCGTCGAAGCGGACGCATGAGGTCTTATACCTGGACGCTAGGATTTAGGGGTGTGGTAGGCTCACTTACTATCACTTGGTATGCAAGGGAGGGATGTGCCTACACACAGGAGTTTAAACTTTCAATACCATATCCGCGGTTCAGGAATTAGGACTCAGAGGTCTATCGTGAGAAATAATAGACGAAATGAAGGTCTCGCTAACGTCGCCGGACATGCAAAATCTCACTGCAAGCAGTATCGGTTAGCGACGAGAGCTGTTCGCGAGATACTCACCACGCCAAAAGAGGATTAGGATCTACTATCATCTCCCAGCGTCGAATCATGACCACCAACCGAAACTGTATTCAAGGAATACAGTACTCCCTTGTGAATAATCTGACGCAGGCCGTTGACGCCAGACCGGATATACCTATGCACAGACTATCACTCGGTATGACCGTGAAAGAATTGCCCACGATCGGTATTGGAATTATGGCCATCATGGCAGCGCCCGCAACGCAGACAATTGCAACATTGGTAGGGTACATCATACTATCTTCAGGAGAGTTGGACGGGACGTCCGATGCAAGAGATTTCCCTACAAAATAGGGGTTTGAGATCGTGAAGCCTCAAGTTGGGCTTTGGAGCTGAAATTCAAGACCTCCATAGGACCCCAGACACGGGCGTCGGGCGTCAGAAAAAAAGGCGAAACCATGGTGGCGTCAATGTCGCTGGGCGAAAGCTAGCTACAAGCAGTATGGGCTGACGACGAGGTTGTCCGGGAAACACACTACGCGAAAAGAGGAAGATCAGGAGTATCTACTCACATCTCCGAACGGCAAATCTGCTCCACTTAGCTCCTGGAAAACTTATTGAGAGGAATACAACCTTGTGGTTCACGCCGGACCGGACATAACTAGGCACAGACTATCACACGCTATGAGAGTGAAAGAATTGGCTACGGTCTGTATTAGAATGATTGCCATCGTGGCAGCGCCTGTGTTAGGGGCACAGACTCCCCGTAAGGATTTACAGGGCAAAGTTACCCTACCTTGGCGCATATGAACTTCGAAGGAAAAAGATAACACCCCCCTCCAGCCCCGGCGTTGGGACGGCGCGTCATCACTGGCCTTCTGGGTAGTTGCGTCCCAACACCAAAGACCACTATCAATGGAACACATCTTATAACACCGTATAGGTCGCGGCCGTCCGTCCAACCGGATCCCGTTCGCAGGATATATGAGGGGAGACCTTTGGGCACCTTATGCAAGTGGAAGCAGGTGAATCGGACGACGGCGCATAAAGTTACAGACCCTTGAAGACAGGCTGTCGGAAGAGTGGGTTGAAAGTAACAGGACGTTTCGCACGAAAGTTAGTCCCCTCGTACCTACAAAGTCGTGTAGAGTACGAAGGCGGTAACTATGCCCAGTAAGTGGATCGGGTGAATCCACAGAGGACAAATTGGTAAAAGATGGAGTCCGAGGAAAAATGCCTATAGGTACGATCCCCACGACAAGTCGTGTAATGCCGGAAGACAAGAATACGAGATGCAGTTGCATACCGAATTCTCGACGGAACCAACCAAAGAAGAATGGCCATCTTCTGTCCAGCAAGTTAGACTACCTGCGACGAGCACGAGGGCAAGATAATTCGTAACCATTGTTGTCAACTGATAAACGGATGAGCTGACACCTGACGTGGCCTCCACACCATCAGGAATAATGGAAGCGCAGACCGATAAGTTGGCTATGGGAGCAACAGGTGTGGGAGAAGAGTTTCAGGGTCTACGAGTGTTCACACTCAGGTGCTGGTCGCAGAGTTGCGAGCAAGGTACTTAGTTAGTATAGAGTTAGCATGTATACCGCGATTGCTCAGACGCGGAATATAAATATCGAAGCATCTTCGCGGCTATTAGACACAAAAAAGCACGGAGAAGAGATCTTATCAATATAATAAGTTATTCTACACTTTTATATCGTTATTAATACTTCGACGATCTATATCGAAGCAAACCATTATATCTAGCCTATATTACTCGTGTCTTCTTAACGAGTTCTCCGATATAATCACGATTAAGGTCCTAGCTGTCGGAATACCTCACGCCGAAGCTACCACCTAACAGCCTGCTACACGGACAATCGTAACATTCATAGGACACATCCTACTGTCGTCGGGAGAACTACAAGGAACGCAGAGTCCGAAGGTGGAGATTTTCCCTACGAAATGGGGCTTTGGGATCGTGAAGGTTCAAGTTGGGCTTTGGAGCTGAAATCCATAGGACCCCACACGCAGGTGTCGGGCAGCAGAAAAAAGTAAGGGAAATGATGGTGGCGCAAATGTCGCCGGCTGGGCGAAAGCTAGCTTCAATCAGCATTGATTGACAACGAGGTTGCACGGAAAACACGCACCACGCCCAAAGAGGATTAGGTGTATCTACTCTCATCTCCGAACAGCGAATCAGCACCACTTAGCATCCTGAAATCTGTCTGCAAGGAATACAACCTTGTGAATAATCTGACGCAGGCGGATCATGTCTACTAACCCGATGTGCACAAATACTGTAACTGGCAACGAGATTCTAAAAGTAGCGAATACCAGACGCCAAAGTAAGCGGGTACAAGGAATTGATGACTATTATACAGGGGATAGGAACATGAAAATGTAAAGAATATGAGACATCTAGGAAGTGTGTAGCTGACACAAAAAGGAAAGAGAATACGGGACGTCTTGGAAGCGTGTAGATGTAATCTGGAATTTTTGGGGTGGCGTGAAAAAAATAATCGGGAAGTGGCAAGAACGTTCAAGTTCATGTTCTGTGACGCCCTCGACGGCCTCTCCCACATCAGGGGGCAGTGTGCATCGGGGGTTCAGGTTTGTTGTCTGGTTCGGGGCTGGGCACGTGGGCCGTATCTGTGGCATTAGGGGGGCGCGTATCCCGAGATCACCCTGCTGCAATTTGCTGGGGTGGGTGGGGGTTTAGGGCATCATGAGGAACGCTCGGCGTAGGTGCAGGAGAAGTGGTGGCTGAGTGAGAAGGGGTCAGAGGAAGGGGGTAGACTCTGCACGAGTAAACGTCTCAGGCGCAGGGGTGGGGGACTTGGCCCGATGAATATCGCGCTCTTCTGGTGGTTCTGATTCGGCAGCAGGTGTGTCTACAGTGCCGTCGTGCCCACGCCCTGGGCCACGATGCTCTCTAGTCCTGCGCACCACAGCTCCCGATCCTGGTCGGGGCGCTACAACCTCTTGTTCGGGAGTCTTGAAGAGTTTTGCAAGCCAGGGATCCTTTTGAACAATAGCCCTCAGGACTCTAGCCCGCTCCTTCTCTGATGGCCCAGTGTCTGAATCCCGGTGGCGTGAATCCCTGGTACTTCTGCCTTGTGGATCTCCGACGGGAGAATAATCGCTCCGTGAGGTATTCTCATGCTCCGATTCACCGCTGTCCCCGTCGTTGTCCTAGATATATGATTAGATAAGAGGTTGAATGAAAATAAAAGAAAACTTACTTCGTCACCATGAATAATGTCTCTACCGCGGCGATCAGGAGTGTGAACCTGTCCCGGCGGCACCCGATCATCGTCGTGGTGACTGTGATCGACATTGTCTTCGTCTTGGCTACCGCTGCCGTCCTTGAGACTCTCGTCGTCGTCGTCGTCGTCCCCGGCTCCGATGTCATCGCACTGCCCCCACCGGTCCCAGGCCTTACGATCGAAAAATGGATGTCCACCGGAGGCTGGCGCCGGGGTTTTGTCTTGGCCCTCTCCCTGATCCTGGCGTGACTCCAGCACGCGGAAATCAAGAGGATCTTTGCCAGGGTTAGCGAGCAGCCACACCCGGATGTCATTGTCTGTATATAAAAATATGAGCTCCGAGAGGTGGAGGGGGTCCGACTGTCGCCGGAGTAACGCGCTGGCTCCTTGCCAAGTTGCCCTGATGAGATATCGGGGATATTGGATGGGGTCCTTCACATGTTGTTGCTTGAGCACGCCGAGTAGGGATTGGAAGTTCGGCGATGCCAAGACTCCCCACGCAATCCTTCCGCCCGAGTCTTCGTCATACCAGGGGTAGTGCAAGAAGGGGTGCCCGGCTTTCGTTGCGCCTGTTCGTCGAATGATGTGGATCCTGATCGGCCTTTGGCAGTACGGAGACGCCCAATCGTATTGGGCTACTGGAAAAACTGTGAGGACTAGTCGTAGAATCGCATAATGTAAATGGGGGCAAACACTTACTCTGAATATCACAGACTTCTGCATCTATTGGATCCTCTGCCCGTTCCGCATGGAGACAATCATTCGTCGCCTGAAGCTTCTTGGCTGAGTCTCTAACCAACACTCTTATTTGACGTTCGACTTCATCGACGTCTTCGCGGCGGTGGTTTGCTTTGATTAATTTAATTCGGCCTTTCACAGGCGTGAGGGAGCGTGCGAAACTGAGTACTGAGTCCATTTGGGTGCCAGTCAGACTCGTAGGGTTCCACCCGAGCACCGTGATGTATGCTTTGACTTGTTCGCACCAGACCTTGTACGCAGCTGTAGGCTCGCGAGCATTCAAGAACCCACACCAGCTTTTTTAGCGTAGGATATCTCCTCATAGCACCCCCTGATTCCAGCTGTGGTTAGGTCACAAATTTCTGACATATGCGTAGTATGTTTGACCCTCACCTCGAATCCTCCACGGCTGGCTCAAAGGGTGGTCTTGCACCGGACGTCAATGAACGACTATTGAAGTTAAAAAAGTTAGATCATATCTGGACGTTCTGGAATGTGTGATCATGCTAAACAGAGAAGATTTCTTACGTTCTTGACACCTCACCGGGAATGGCAGCTGCATGAGGATGGCTTTTTCAGTGTTTTGCGCTAGTGGCGTCAACCCCCGGGGGCTGGATTGTTTGGCGTCTGGGGATAACAGAAACGTTACGTTAATGCGCTTTTAAATTGATGAAGCCATAGTCCTTACTTTGACGTTTCCCCCGAGGCATGGGTTTTTCTCAATGGAGCCATTTGATATACGGACGAGGGGAGAAGATGAGTGGAAGTGAATGCTAGACGGATGGTGTACAGGGGAAGGATGGGCGGTAGGTGGCCTTGTTATACTGCGCGTAGACAACAACATGTGTGGCGCTGTGGGCATATCGGACTGTCGGAATTTCGCCAGGCGTTTGTGTGTGTGAGATTCGTTCTGTGATAGCCCTATGGGGTACGATGTGGTGTGTCGTCAATCGGCATGATCCCCCCCCCTGAGGATCACACAAGGGTTTGAGCTGCGATAAGAGCCGCATCGTCAATGGCAGAAGTCTTGGCGCACAAACGTCGACTGGTTACCGGAACATCACATTCTCCACGTATACAGGACGTGAACACAATCTAGAAAGAACGAGACTAAACATCGCTTTGAGCTACATACACAATGATCAAACGAAAAAAAGGCAAGGAAACAATCAATGACCCGTTGAAATGACAGTCCAGACAACTAATCCACGGCTCATCTAGTTAGACATCGCCGATAGTCGGCAAGCCATCAAATCCATCAGTTTGCCTGTCAAGTTCTCCTGACCAGCACCCGTACGCACTCTCTTAGACTTAGGGTCCTCGGTGCTCGCGACGTCGAAACCAGCACAACGTTTCAAAGTCTCCTCGGATCTCCGATACTCCTTGATAAGGTAATTCAAACGGCGTTTTTCGGGCGTATCCTCAATTTGATGATCCTCATTGAACTGTTTGCCATGCATGGGGTCATCTTCGCCTTGAGCCGGGCGATGGAGGACGTTAAATGGTAGCTGTCGATTCTGCTCGCTCCACGATTTGGCAAGAAGGGGGATATGATTCGCCGGCCATTTAGCCTGTCCTACAGGCGGACGTGGCAATATTGTAAAGAAGATCTCACTTCCATGCGCAGAGTCTGAGAGGCCTGAGGACGACTTGGATAAATGAGAGGTATCATCCTCACGCGTGTCGTCCGTATCACTACCCTCCTGATCAGCAGGTCTGTCGTCGAATAATTCTCGGGAACGCATCTGGCCTATACGTTGTGCCGGATCATGGGGCTAGTTTCGGACGTCATTTTGATTGCGATAGTCGACTCGCCTCAGCGCCGGGGTGTCTTGCCGCTCTGAACCCCAATCCCGGTAACAGTACACCATGAGATCCAGCGGGTGGTTGAGCACGGGATTTGAAAGGAGCCAAGCTCTTACGGTTTCATCACAGTCGATGAAGACATAATCCATGCTATCCAACTCTCGCATAGGAGACCTACGTAACCTTCTACGCCCTTCGCCTGTAGCGCCGAGAATGTAGCAGATTCGGTAGTGAGGTACGGATCTGTAAATCATAGCTGACATTCCACGGATGTCATAGGAATCCAACTCGGCGAAGACTACCCCATTGACATGAGGGCGACGCCAATGGAGTAAGTTATAGTTTGGGGCGACGTTTACCTTATTCCTTTCAAACTGGGATAGTGCCAGACCACGTCGCGACGGCAGGACATATACGATACGCATGGCGCGCGGATGCCCAAGTACAGCGCTCCAATCTGTATCTCATAAGTCAGTAAGTAAAAACCTGAAACAAGCTGATGATTTAGGAAGTGACTAACCTGTGGGCCTACGGTTGGGTGCCAGGCGAAAGCCCCAGGCAACAGGTTGGTTTTGGACTTGCACAGGGCCATTATGCGGTGGATCAGGTACCATTTGCGCCGGTGCGGGGTCATTATCCAGTGAACCTGTATCACATACCATTTGTCGGTGGCCACGATCATTACCAGGTTGAACAGGTACATCCGGACCCGCCGCAGGAACATCACCTGGGGGAGCCTGTCCAAGCTGTCCGGCAGCAGGGATGTTGACTTGTGCAGCAGGTACGTTTGGACCAGCCGCACCCAGAGGAGCCTGTCCGAGTTGTCCGGCAGCAGGGACGTTTGGACCAGCCACACCAGGAGGAGCCTGTCAGAGTTGTCCAGCAGCAGGGACGCCGAGTTGTCCGGCAGCAGGGAGGCCGAGTTGTCCGGTAGCAGGGAGGCCGAGTTGCCCGGCAGCAGGGACGCCGAGTTGTCCGGCAGCAGGGAAGCCGTGTTCTCCGGCAGCAGGGACGTTTGGACCAGCCAGACCCGGAGGAGCCTGTCCGAGTTGTCCGGCAGCAGGGAGGTTGACTTGTGCAGCAGGTACATTTGGACCAGCCGCACCCGGAGGAGCCTGTCCGAGTTGTCCGGCAGCCAGAATGTTGACTTCAGCACCCAGTACGTGTAGACCAGCCACACCCGGAGGAGCCTGTCCGGGTTGTCCGCCTGCAGGGCCGTGCGCTGGGGGAGGATTTGGAGGAAGTTGACCTGAGTTCCCTATAGTCGTCGCAGCCCCCGACTGATTTGGGGCCCCTGGCAGTAGTAACAAGGCGTGCACGACGACCTGCCCAGGGGGGATTGCGCGATTTGGCACTACCATTTTGCCTTTGTTATTTGTGTCATTCCACTTCCGGCAACTGTTCTTAACCAGTTCCACGATGTAACAATCCTATTGTTAAGTAGGTGTGCAACAGGCAACGATAGTTGTTTCCTAAGTAAGCAAGTCTCCTTATTCTAGAACAGGGCGTGTGGAAGTACTATCTCCTCAGATAGTACGGAACTGGCTTGCTTGTCCTGAGTGATCCGTCGAAGGATACTATCTCATCAAAATAGTAAGAAGGGTAGATCGTGGGGTTTGATAGAACTATCACAATAGTCCTATGGTCGGGTAGCCCGTCGAGACTATCGCAATAGTCTCCGGGTTCTTAGAGTGGAAGCTCTCGTAGAGGAGTAACGTTGGTAAAGATAGTAAATAATCGTATTGCAATATCTTGAGTATAGAAAACTACTTAGATGGTTGAGTGAAGATCCTCTCCCTTGGTAGTTGTTTTTTTTTCTTTTTTTCTTTTTTGTAATCATGCGTTCATTGTTTTAAGGTACAAAAAGCCTCATGCAGCGCTAGCTATGGAGAAAACAAAACCTCTAAATCAAAACAAATAACAAAAGAAAGTCACGGCACCGGTTAAATATCCACTATCATGAAGGTTTCTCCTCCGCCGGGCCTCTGGCCACGTAAAAAGGAAAGATACAAACTAACTAAAAGCTATTTCAACCAAGGAAAGCTTACATAACGTCGTAGGAGAGAAATTCCAACCGGCCTACACCTCACGCAGGGGGGGGTACTGTTAGGGGCGAGAGGGGTAGTGGGGGGGAGGAGGGGGGAGTATCTGGTGGAAACATCGTGGGGGGGAATCCAGTGGAGGTGACGCCTATAAAGGTGGCGGGCCTTTTGAGCAGCGGAAGGGAGGACCAGAGGGGAGCGTCCTGACCAACGCTCAAGACACCGTGGTGTAGGCGTGAGCGAGCGCCTGGTCTGGAGGGGCATGCGAGGATAGCGTGTTTGAACGTCTCAGGTTCAAGACCGCAGCGGGGGCAGGAGGTATCGGCATCGGGGGACCTCCAGGTCAGGTGTGCGGCCAGGTAACTTTTGCCAGCTCTCATCTGGTGGATCCTCCCGGCTATGCATTTGCCCAAGCCCATGATGGGCCGTGGGTTCAGGCTGGGGAGGTGGTTGTAAGACCCGGGCGTCGGGAGGAGGCTGGGCCACTCCGCGAGAATGGCCTCCCTGATCCTCTTTTTCAGGGAGGAGTAGGTGTTGTCCATCAAGGGCCGAGGGGGGGTGGTCGGGGCCGGAGAGAAGAGGTGTCAATTGATCATGGGCATCTTAGACAGCCCGCGGGTCAAGGGAATTGTCCTGTGAGCCACCGCGTCTATCGGCAGGTGGTTTCTCAAGGGGGGAACGGGACGCGGGGTCATCCAGTGGAGGGGGAGGTACACAGACGAGAGACTCTTCGTTAGGGCTCTTACGGAATCATGTGCCCGGTGGGCAGAAAGGGAGGGGAAGGATGCGTGGAGGCGTGCTGTTGCTGGGTTTATCTCCGGCGGGGAGCAGACGACCCGAAGCGCTGACAGTCTTTGCCGTTGGGAGATCAGGAGGGCGACCGGGGGGAGGCAGGATTCTACTGCAAGGATCCTAGTGGGCGTGGCTGAGAAGTAGTTGGTAGTCCATCTCTGAACCTTATGCCAGAAGGTGTTGAGGCGCGCCATGGCGCCTGCACTGGGTGAGAAGAGGTCTGCCCCATACAGAAGGATAGGGGTGAGCAGGGACGTTGCGAGCCTGTGGCACAGGTACGGGGGTAGGCCTGCCCCAGGGGGGCTGAGGCGCCTGCTGAGGGCGAAGGCTCCTTGGGCAAGGGCCAGTCGGTGCGAAAAGTGAGCGGAGGAGTCAAGAGCGGGAGTGAACCAGGACCCGAGCCACCTTAGCGAGTTGCGGGGTTGGAACAGCGCTCCTTTGATTTTGATGGGGGAGAGGTATTGTGATGAGTTCCTCCGGCTGGGGGTCCTCCAGTGTATGAGCTCTGTCTTGGCAATCAAGAAGGAGACCCGTATGCGGAGGGCCTTAGCTTCTAGCCTTTCGAAGAGTTGCTGGAGACGGCGGATATTGCCCCTGTAAGAAGGGGAGGCGGCGGTGAGGGCGAAGTCATCAACATATGAGATCATCAGACCCCGAGGCACTTTAAAGTGGAGGGGTGAGACTTAAAGGAGGAAGAGAAGAGGGGAGATTGGTGAGCCCTGAGGGGCTCCAACGTTAACTGGGGCTGGGGTCCCTGGTGCCCCTTGGAAGACTAGGGTGCAGCTTCTCTCACCGAGGAAGGACGAGACCCAGGAGACCAGGTAGCGGGGGATCCCGCCTTCCCTTAGGATGCGGGTAAGAGTGGAGTTGTCGACGTTGTCGAACCCTCCTTTGATGTCCAGGAACAAGGACGAGACCTTGAGAGGTGGCCTTTGCAGAGTTTTGACGTCATTGAAAAGAGTCAGGACTGCACCATAAGTGCTCAGCCCAGGCAGGGAGCCGCATTGGTTTGGGTTAAGCATGCCCTTTGACCGGGCCGCAAGGAGGAGGCGGGACGCGACTATCCTCTCAAGGATCTTCGAGACCGTGCGGATGAGGACAATTATCCAGAAGGAGGCAGGGGACTCATAGGAGGGTTTCCCCGGCTTGTCGAGTACTATTCCATTCGATCCCTTCAGGGAGGCTGGGTGGTATCCCAGGCTGACAAGCGGCGAAAGAGTTTGGAGGAGGATAGAGGGGTTTTCCTTGTGGACTTGCTTCCAGGTGAAGTAGGGGATCCTGTCAGGACCCGGGGCCGAGGTTCGTGAGCACTTGGAGAGACCTCCCGCTATCTCTTCCTTCGTGAGCGGTGGCCCCTTCTTATCAGGCCGTAGTCT
>Ga0307509_10005117_pt1 | contig 18436 bp, 15 predicted proteins | sample 10_EM_MG_FD_202245 | JGI IMG/M metagenome (GOLD analysis project Ga0307509, IMG submission 202245) | Populus trichocarpa ectomycorrhiza microbial communities from riparian zone in the Pacific Northwest, United States - 10_EM | ecosystem: Host-associated > Plants > Roots > Unclassified | place...
GAGGGGTCGCCGGAGGGTGTGCCAAAGCGGCATTAGCGACGGCCAGGAGGACGGGCGTAACCGAGGCGGGTTTTTGTATAGCGACCGAAGATCGACCGCGGGAGGGGAGCAGTAAGGTGCCAGCTGAAGGGGTGCGAAGGGGGGGGTGGATGTAGCTGTAACCGAGCAACGGGACAAAGACCAGGAGGGTGGAGGGAGGGGGATGTGAGGAGGAAGGACAGTCCGAACACTTGAGACGGCCGACTAGAGTAACTGCGGCCGATGCTTTTCCGAATGCGAAACGAAGACGAGGTGCTGAAGTTACTAACCGAGGTGTTCCCCGACAGGACCACACAATCGAGACGGAAAGGTACTTCGCAAAGGGCTTGGAAGGCTCAGCGCTGACCGTGAGCGAAGAGGACAGAATGCCGACTGTGCAAAACCTAAGCGAGGTGCAAAGGAAGTGCGGGGTAAAGGGGAGAACCGAACTTCATGAGCGGGAGTCAACGATGAACAGGAACAAGAACCCCGTGGAGGAGGGGGTAGACCCTAGAGGGAGAGGAGGGGTTGTAGCATCGCTCCCTTAGGCAGAAGCCATCAAGGGGGAGGAGAGGGGGTGGTGGTGGAATCCCACGATGATTTCCCTGGGGTTGAGATTTCAATCGCCGGAGGTGTAGGGGAGATGGTTCGTGATAACTACTGTGACCGAGTCTCCTCTTTATATAGACTCTTCACGCCAACAACCCTAACCCTGGTGACTCATAACTCGAGTCACGCGGTCCTATGACTCATGATGAGTCATGTCCGAAATTCCTCAGATGACTCCTATGAGTCCCTGCGCAACATTCCGTAAACCAATCATGAAACATACAACATGTCAGGTGCGCAAGGCGCGTCACCTCCATTGTACTCGTGACTCATAATGTGAGTCACGCGCAAAAGTCTTTACATCATTATGGCTCACAATTGTGAGTCATAGAAACATTAACCAATCATAACATAACGATGACACGCAAGTGCGAGTCATGTGAGAACTATGAGTCAACTGACTGCATAGCGTGAAACATAAACATACCTTATGACTAATAACTATTAGTCATGTGAAATCTTCTTTCCTTAGTCATGATATGTGACACAGCTTAATCTCACTTTGTGGCTCATCATATCAACTTTGTGGCTCAACATGACTTTGTGGCTCACTATAAAAGCTTTGTGGCTCAACATGACTTTGTGGCTCAACATCACTTTATGGCCTGCTTCATAATAGATGTTTTAACTGGAGTTGAATAATATGTAATAATACAGAAGCAGTATGAATTAATCGCAGCTTAATATATTATTTGTACTTAATAAGCAATATCTTGGCATTCCATAATACAAGAAATCATATAGCATAAGAATATCTATGATACAAAAGGAGTATTATCAATAGCTGTAACGACGATACACTAGGTAGGCACAATGAATAATCCTAGAGCCCAAATGGTATCAAAGTGGTAACCAGAGGTGGGATGGCCTCTTATACTTGGTATACAAAGAGCGGGTTGACCTAGAACAAGGGTTAGGGAATAGTAGAGTAGCCTTGAGTACTCTATAAGGCATAGTCACCTTTCCGGAGTAAGTTCGCATAAAGTCAAGAGAACTATGGGAACATTACACCGGCCTCTGAGACAACAATAGGTGTCAACAGGAGGGCTTCCGAAGCGGTTAAAGTCATAAAAGGGGAAAGTTACCCTACCTTTGGGATTTGACCATTATGTCTGTAATGGGGAAACTAGATAAAGAGGTGAACTCCAAGGTTGCGATCAAACCAGACACTCAAAGTAGAAGATAAAGATGAGGTAAATAATTCAAAAGAATCAAACGCTAAAACTTAATATCTTTAAGCTGAAAGCTTCACTCAATAAGTTCTCACGAGGAAAGTTGGGTATCGAAGCAGAATGCCAAACACATAAACATGAGGTGATATCAGATTTAAGCCGTTGACATTCACCACTACTCGGACCTTGTGCGAGGACCCTATCCTGCAAAGGGCTTGTCTGAGGTGTACAATCAAGCAGGAATTATCCTGCTGCAACTATCAGACCCACTCGGGTATACTTAACACCGTCAATAGGATATGAGTTTCAGCAATCAATCTCCAATACAACCATAGGTGGAAAAACTCTTGCTATCGAAGTCATATCAGTGGCTAACTGTTATGACAACAACCGGAGTCAATACCTAGGGGGTGGACACACTGGCCCAGTGGTAGTTTCGTCTATTTAAGCTATGCAGTCCATAATTTAATCTACGCAAATACTCAATGTAATAATTTGCCATGCAAGCTTCCCCGGTGAGCTATAGCTGATGGTTGGCCAAGTAGGCACTACCCATAGCCAACTTCACGGGACATACTCTACCGTGATAAGACTTATACCTCTAGTGTCCATTGACAACCCATAGTAATGCTACGAATCAAGGGGAGAAGGTCCTGGCTGGTTACCAAGGTATTTGTCCTGAAAGCACCCTGGCCTTCTTGGACTACGTAAGTACTACTAGGAGGACTACCCTAGTACCCGTAGGTTAAGATAGACTTCTAGGTACCAGAGGGATCATATATGAGTAACACTCATATTGGCAGTTAACCATACTCCCTTTATATATCCTGCGAAAGACATTAGGTTGGACGGATGGCGACGACCTATACGGTCTTACGGCAGCTGCTCCAATGACCACTTTTTAGTAGCAAATGAGCAACTATGCAGCCTTCTGCCTATGACGGGCCGTCCCAACACTGGGGCCAGAGGGGCATGTTAGTAATACCCGCCCAAGTTTAATAGGATGTTTGGGCAACCTTTACTAAGACGTCGGATCTCTCACTACAGATGCGTATGCATCTATTAACATCTAAGAGCACATAGAATTTGAGGCAATTGACCGCTAAGTTCCAGGATGACCTGGCCAATGAAGGTAGGGTAACCTGCATACCTCAGTAGGGTAACTGGGATCCATGGGCATAATGGTCAAATTCCTAAGGTAGGGTAACTTTGACCTCTTATGCCTTAACTGCTGCGGAAGTCCTCCGGTAAACACCTACTGTTGTCTCAGACACCCGTGTAATATTCTCATAGCCTTCTTGACTTTATGCGAACTTACTCCTGAAAGGTTACCCTGCCTACTAAAGTACCCGAAAGCTAGTCTAGTGTTCCCTGTGCTTTGCCCTAGGTATATCAGCCATTTGTCTACCAAGTATCTGAGACCATACCACCTCTGGGTACCACTTGGTACACCATTTGGGCCTAGGTGATTGTCATTGTAGCTACCTATCGGAGGGTCATTACAATACTCCCCTATTCTCTTGGTCTGTTCTCAGACCCTCAACGTCATCTCTCAGTTCCAATACTGTTTGGATTCCCCACATCCCTATGGTCTCTAGGGTTGGATAGATACCTCTCATGAAAGTGTTGCAATGCTTGCATTGCGCTATGTTCTAACATCTTGACTGTTCCCATCAATTCTCTTCTGGGCCGTACCCTCCCCAAGCAACCATATATTGTACCAAGCGGTGTGGGAATTTTGACTTAGGATTCCCATACCATCGGCTATCAACCACTTCCGCAACAAAATACCTAGGCTTATTGCCTACTATATCAGGTGTCGGTACTATCTTTTGAGGTCTGCCCACAGGATCCTCATCATAGTGTTTCAACAGACTAACATGGAATACAGGATAGATGTCCCATCAATCTGCCAGCTCAATCTCATAGGCCCTAGAACCAACCGTGACGACAACAACAGGTCCAAACATCTTATGATCTAGTTTCTCAACAGGCCTTTTCTTACAGAGATTCCTGCGGTTTAGCATAACACTATCCGCTTTCTTAGCTCTGCCCTGTATGACATCTTCTAATGTAACATAGTCCGGAGCAGCCTGTCTCTTTTGATCATGCCATTTCCATTGTCTTTCCTGTGCCTGCTGGATTGTTACTCAGATCTCTTGCCATATCCCTTCCGAATCCTTCACAACAAGCTTGCTATCTAGGTGTATCTCTTTGTTATCCGACACTATCCCTGACCACTGAGTCTGTGGGGAGAATCCATAATTAATTTCCAAGGGACTTGTCTTTGTGGATTCAAACATTGAAGTATTATCTCCGTATTCCGCAAAGGGCAACAGCGATACCCAATCGCCTTGCTGATATGAACAATAACTTCTTAAATACTGTTCTAGTGTCTGATTAACCCTTTCAGTTTGCCTATCGCTCTCTGGGTGGAATGCGGTACAGAGGTTTACCTTTACTTGTAGTAGTTGCATTAGGCTTGTCCAAAACTTAGACATGAATTGGGTATCCTCGTCAGAGACAATAGATTCAGGAAGTCCATGGAGGCGCCAGATTTCTTTTACAAACATCAAGGCCAGTTCCTTAATATATTCCTCTATCCTTAGCGGTATGAAGTTTACCATCTTGGAGAACTTGTCTACAATGACCCATATCTTCGTATACCTGTTGGACTTTGGTAACCCAACAATGAACTCCATGGATATTGCTGTCCATGGCCTCATAGGAACTTCTAAGGGTTCTAGGAGTCCATACTTCTCATGCCGAATGACTTTATTACATTGGCATTCAACGCAAGAGCAAATATACTCGGTAATGTTCTCATCCACCTTTGGCTAGTAGAAGTTAGCCCTAACCCGACCAATAGTCTTGTATGTTGCGAACTGTCCGGCAATCTTTGAATCATGTTCTGCCTCCATGATTGTTCACCTTAGACCTTCCTCCTTTGGAATATACCACCTCTTCTTATACAGGAGCAAGTCTTTTCCAATAGTAAAATTTGTATCAACTTTAATATAACCTTTGATGAGTGCCTCCAGCGTTGCTAAACAGGTTTGATCACTATCAGCTGCTTTTATAAGAGCCTCATGAAATATTCTCTGCAACAGAAAAAAAAAAACCTTGGCAAGTCTGCAACACGTGTTGTCGCAAGATGACAGGCTCCTCTCCACTATACGGTCCAGGGCGAAAATGTAAAAGGTTCTATATTACTTCCCGCTTCAAGGCAGTAGTACCTACGCCTTGACAAAGCATCAGCCTTTTCCTTCAACCATTCCTCTCTATAAATAACCTTAAAATTGAACCGTGGTAGAAACTCTGCCCAGTGATGTTGTCTGCGATTTAGAGTCTTTGTAGTATTAATGTACTCTAAATGATTATGATTAGTGCACACCAATATCGGGTGATCAACCAACATCAACATGTATGCCCAGCCCATTCTTTGAAGGCTGTGACTATAGCGGCCATCAACTTATCATAGACATCATAATTTATCTCGGCTGGTGAGAACCTTCTATTATGAAAAGCTACAGGATGCCATTTCTCATCTTCACTCTCACGGTCTCCCGGTGATATACTTGTTGGGATATATTTGGTGTTCTTTCCTTTGTTACATGGTTGCTATGAGGGATTTCCTTTGTTATGTTTACGACCAATTGTATTGTTTCCTTGGTTACGCGGATATGTGACTCATACTGCGATATGAGTCGGATGGCAAAAAGGCTGAGTTAGGATTTCCTTCTATATAAGGGGGCCCCGCCCCCTTGTTTTTGATTCTTTACGCTACCTGGTATTTCTTTCACGACTCCTGTACTTCAGAATATAACGTCTTCTATTCTGATACCTAAGATCCACGCTAAGAACCCACGAACCCTGACCCTGACCTGCTGTTACACGATCAGCCTTGACCTGAGATTATCATCTCCGAACCCTCACGCTAAACGATTGTCATCGTTTAGGACCTTCCTGTGGTTGTGTGCCTTGGACTAACGTCCAGTATCAAGACCCCGTTACACAAGGTAGCGTCTAACGAGGATCCAACCCACACAACACCATGTCTCGACGTGTTGAACTTCCGACCGCTGCATTAACTGCCTTGACCGAATTGTCGGCGGTTACCAATGATGAGTTTGATCGACTCCCCGAGGATCGGATCAGACAGCAACTCCGCACCGCGCGCGATCTTGCTACTTCACTCAACGGACTCCCGGCTCTCCCTTCCATTTCTCGACAAGGCACCCCTGCGCCACTCGAACAAACCCCTCGCTTCCAACAGCTACAACAACGCGTTCAAACTCTAACCAATGAAAGAGAAAAGCTTGCAGAAGAACGAGATGCACTTACCGAAGAACGCGATGCTTGACTTACAGAGGGACAAGGACTGGAGGCAAGGTACAGAGCCATCGAGACTGACCTAGTGCACGACAGAGCCACCATAGTTACCCTTAACACCACGTTGACCAACACGAACACTGCACTGGCAACTGCAACTGCTACACTTGCAAACGCAGGGGGACCCGCTCCGCCAGCAGGCGAACGACCCCCTCAGCGAGAATCAATCCCCAACCCACAGGAGTTCGACGGATCCCAAGACCAACTTCACCCATTCATTGCACAATTACGTACCACTTCCTCGGAGATGCCCACAAATTTGTGGATATCCAACATCGGTTGACATATGCTGTTGGTTTCCGGAAAGGGAAAGCTTACGAACAAATCCTTCCACTTATTGATGAAGGAAACATTAATATAACTAGTGTGGAAGCCCTGATCACCCTACTCGAAAACGGCTTCGGTGACCCTGATAGGGTCCGTACTGCCGAACGGAATCTACAAAGTCTGCGTCAGAAGAACCGTAACTTCTCTGACTACTTAGCGGATTTCAAACGATATGCTGCGGAGGTATCTTGGAACGATGCCGCTAAGCGAACCTCACTGTACGAAGGGTTAAGTGCCGAACTCAAGGACGCTCTGGTGACCCTGGACACCCCCGACGAACTTGACCAATATATCATATTGCTCAAACGTGTGGATAACAAGATCCGTGCCCGCGCAGCGGAACGAAAAGGGTCATCTTCTACATGGAGATCATCTACGACGACCACGTCCACGACACCAAAATCGGCTACTCCTCCTACGACTACCACCACTGCTACAGGTACTCAAGCGGGCCCCATGGACCTTTCAGCTGGACGACGTCGCCTATCACAAGCACAACGTGAGGATCGCATGCGACGTGGCCAATGCTTCTACTGCGGTGGAGCAAACCACATGGCTCGGCAATGTCCAAACAGACAAAGTCACCTCAGAGCCAATGCTGCTGCCATTCGTGCACCTCCGCCAGTAGTTCCTGAAGACTCTTGTCCCGAGTTCGAACACTCGGAAAACTAACCGTCCCATGTACAGTCCAAGGCACTGTCATGGGACAAGAATCGCCTTCTTCGTTACTTTCTTTATCTGGGTTATCTCTTGACGACATGGAGAATGGGGTTGAATCTAATCATCTGGTAATGGCATGTACGATTGTTGACAACCATAACGAGATTAGATCCCATGCTCTACTAGAGTCAGGAGCAACTGGATACGCATTCATCGACAAGGCTTTCGCCGAGCGCAATAACTTTCCTTTGTTTGAACTCAAAGAACCACGACCCTTGACGGTCATCGACAGACGACCTGTGAGTTCCGGAGCAATTACTCACATTACCAAGATCGGGTTGTTGATTAACAACCATCATGAAATGATTCCTGCTTGTGTTACCAAGCTTGGGGGATACCATCTAACACTCGGTATACCCTGGTTAAAACACCACGATGTCAAGATTGACTTCGCTTCTAACTCCCTTACTTTTGAATCTGAATATTGTTTGAAGAACTGCGTTAACGACGTTACAATGGCCTATGGAATCGAGGAAGAGTTACCACATTTCCTACGCGCCTATGCTGCACAATGTGCTCTCGGACACAAGGTACACGACAAGGACGAAGTACTTCAGATACTTCCCAAACAATACCATGAATTCCTTCCTTTATTCCTCGACAAAACAGAAGATCAACTACCACCTCACAGAAAGTATGATCATGAGATACCACTGCGCCCGGGATTCGTCCCTCCCTTCGGACCAATATACGGTCTGAGCCCCCCTGAGCTATCAGCCCTATACGAATGGCTAGACGAAAATCTGAATAAGAAATTTATCCGCGAATCATCCTCCCCTGCTGCTTCTCCGATCTTGTTTATTAAAAAAAAGGGAAGGTTCTCTACGCTTATGTGTTAACTATAGGGGACTTAACGAGGGAACGATCAAAAACCGTTACCCCTTGCCCTTGATTAAAGAAACCTTTATGCAGCTTTCACGAGCAAAGATATTCACCAAACTAGATATCCGCGGAGCCTACAACTTAATCCGCATGAAAGCAGGTGAAGAGTGGAAAACAGCTTTTCATACACGATAAGGGCTTTTTGAATCCCTCGTCATGCCCTTTGGGCTTACCAACGCCCCCGCTACCTTTCAAGCATACATTAATGACGCACTACGCCCATTTCTGGATAGGTTTTGTACAGCATACCTTGATGATATACTGATATACTCTGAGAGTGAAGAACAACATATCGAACACGTCAAACAGATCCTGGAAGCTTTAACGCAAGCTGGACTCCAGGTAAAACCTCAGACATGCGAATTTCACACCAACAACATTGAGTACCTTAGTTTCATCATCACCACGGAAGGCCTACGAATGGATCCCGCGAAGATTACCACGATCATTGAATGGCCCATTCCTAAGAAGTTACGCGATGTCCGCTCCTTCTTGGGATTCGGTAATTTCTATAGGCGCTTTATCCAAGGCTATTCACATCTGGCTAGACCACTGACCCAATTAACAAAAAAAGGTACACCATTCGTGTGGTCGGATCTTTGTCAAGCCGCTTTCGAAAGGTTGAAGGAAGCCTTTACTACTGCCCCCATCCTGATCCATTTTGATTTCGACAAAGAGATAGCAGTGGAAACCGATGCTTCTGACGTCGCCTCTGCCGGCATACTGTCCCAACCGGGACCTGACGGGCTCTTACATCCAATTGCATTCTTTTCAAAGAAACACACCCTAGCCGAATGTAATTACGACATCTATGACAAAGAGTTGATGGCTGTGTTACGCGCTTTCGAAGAATGGCGAGCTTACTTGGTCGGACGACCTGTAACAGTACGGTCGGATCATCAGAACCTATGATACTTTCCCACAAAAAGGTTACTCAACTAATGACAAGCCAGATGGTCAGAGTTCCTGTCACAGTTCAACTATATGATTGAGTTTGTACCTGATAAAGCACATGGAAAGGCAGATGCGTTGACCAGGATGGCGGGACAGACGGACGAAGAGATATTAGATGGCGAAACACATAGGACACAGGTGGTTCTCAAGTCCCAGTCTCTGGGTTTGTTGGCGGATATTCCGCTTCATTTTGGAGCGTCCCCATTGAGTGAATTATGGACAGAAGCCTATCAGGCTGACTCTCTTCCAAACCAGATACTCACAATGCTGGGACAAGGAGTACGACATAGCCGCCTGATATCCCTAGCCGAATGTACCAGGGATGGTAACTGACTGCGGTATCGAGATCGTCTTTATGTTCCCGCTCACGAACCTTTGAAACTAGCCATCATTCGGGAAAACCACGACGCCCCTGCTGCGGGTCACCCCGGCAGGTCCAAAACACATGAACTAATTACCAGACGATACCATTGGCCGAGCATGTGAAAAGAGATCGCACGATATGTGGCCAACTGTCATATATGTCAACGAAGTCGGACGACTCGTCACGCTCCGTTTGGTATCCTTCGGCCTCTCTCTATTCCCTATCGACCATGGCAAGATATATCAATGGACTTTGTAACCGGTCTACCCTGGAGCAACGGTAACGATGCGATTTGGGTAGTGGTAGATCGACTAACTAAGATGCGCCATCTCGTCCCTTGTCGTACCACCATCGATGCCTCCTCTCTTGCCGACCTATTCCTGGATAACATCTGGAAACATCATGGGTTGCCACTGACGATTATATCTGATCGAGGACCACAGTTCGCTGCTGAATTCTGGGGAACCATCTGTCGCAGGCTCAACATCGACCGACGTCTATCTACTGCATTCCATCCTGAGAGTGACGGTCAAACAGAACGAGTTAACGGTATCATGGAACAATACCTACGATCGTATGTGAATTACCAACAGGATGACTGGTGTCAATGGTTACCAATGGCAGAGTTTATGGGGAACAATCATGCATCCGAGACTACCGGCACCTCTCCCTTCTTTGCCAACTATGGCTATGATCCTCGTATGGACTTTCTTGACGAACAAACTCTTCCGACTGACGACCAAGAGGCGCGATCTTTCGTTGTCACCATGACAGAACTTCATGCACACCTTCAAACCGAAATGGGTTATACGCAGGAAAGGCAACAAGAAAATGCTGATCGACACAGAGTCCCAGCTCCCTCCTTTCAAGTCGGTGATAAGGTTTGGCTGAACGCTAAAAATATCAGAACACGTCGACCTTCACGGAAGTTGGACAACAAACGTCATGGACCATATGAGGTCAAGGGAAAGATCGGGACACACGCTTACCGTCTGGATCTGCCGAATACGATGAAAATACATAACGTCTTCCATGTGTCGCTATTGGACCTAGCAGCCAATGACCCCCTAGAAGGACAGATAATCTCACCACCTCCACCCGTGGAAGTTGAAGGAGAAGAGGAGTGGCAGGTTCAGGTGATTTTAGATTCCAAATTTGTCAGGAACCGGTTGCGATATCTAGTGAGATGGGAGGGATACGACGAGACAACATGGGAACCAGCTGAATCAATCAACGAACTAAAAGCAGTTGATGATTTCCACGAACGGTACCCACTTAAACCTGGACCATTATCGGAGGATCCGGAATAGGCCTCAGGGGACTTCGGCCCTGGGGAGGGCCCTGCTCTCACGGTCTCCCGGTGAGATACTTGTTGGGATATTTTTGGTGTTCTTTCCTTTGTTACATGATTGCTATGAGGGATTTCCTTTGTAAGGTTTACGACCAATTGTATTGTTTCCTTGGTTATGCGGATATGTGACTCATACTGCGATATGAGTCGGATGGCAAAAAGGCTGAGTTAGGATTTCCTTCTATATAATGGGGCCCCGCCCCCTTATTTTTGATTCTTTATGCTACTTGGTATTTCTTTCACGACTCCTGTACTTCAGAATATAACGTCTTCTATTCTGATACCTAAGATCCACGCTAAGAACCCACGAACCCTGACCCTGACCTGCTGTTACACGATCAGCCTTGACCTGAGATTATCATCTCTGAACCCTCAGGCTAAACGATTGTCATCGTTTAGGACCTTCCTGTCATTGTGTGCCTTGGACTAACGTCCAGTATCAAGACCCCGTTACATTCCCAGAGTTTAGCTAATACAGCTCCTAACACAAAGTCACTAGCGTCGGTTTCCAACTTAGTTGGACGAGTGTCATCAAAGTGAGTCAAATTGGGCCCGTGGTAAACATTTCCTTGAATGTGTCAAAAGCATCCTGACATGAAGGAGTGTACGCACATTTGATACCTCTCTTGATCAAGTCCTTCAATGATTTGGCTATCTTGCTAAAACCTTTTATGAACCGATGATAGAAGTTAGCAAAGCACATGACGCTTTGCACATCGATGGCCTTCACGGGCAATGACCATGCCCAGATCTCTTCAACCATTGTACTTCTCCTAGAGATTCTTCTATCGGATATCTTATACCTAAGGAACTCTACTTCCCATTGATGGAAGCTTGACTTCTTAATGCTAACGCACAGGCATGCCTTCCTTAGCCTTTCCATGACTCACCTAACCAGGGTGACATGTTCTTCAACTGTTGCCATATAGATCAGAATGTGAGCCATATAGGCGATGACTCTGACATTCAACATGTCCCGGAATACATCATCGATCATATTTTGGAACATTGATCATGCGTTGCATAACCCACAGGGCATCACACTGTACTCATAAAGACCGTACCTGCGTTTAAAAGTGGTCTTCCATTCTTCACCTTGCACCATGCGGATAAGGTAATAGCCATTCTTGAGATCCACTTTAGTGAAGATAGTGGCTTTACCGAGCCGGCTTCTAAGCTCGCTCATCAAGGGTAACAGATACTTATTCTTGATAGTAATCTTGTTTAACCCTCAGTAATCAACACATAACCCAAGGGTTCCATCAGGCTTCAGAACAAATAATATAGGGGCGCCTATTGGCTAGGAAGATGTTCTAATCTCTCCATAGTCTTCGATTTCCCTAACATAATCCTATAGCACATCTAATTCCTTCTTAGACAAGGGATAGATAGGCCAATCTGGTAACTTGGCTTCTGGAATGAAGTCAATACGATGGTCGTATTTGCTATGCTCAGGCAAAGAATTGATTTTCTCCTGACTGAATATATCTGTGTTAGATATACTGGAAGGTTCAGCCTTCCATGAGTGAATAAAGACATATAGTTACCCTACCTTAGGAGTCTGAGTTCAAGAGGACAAGCCAACACACCCCTCCCGCAACAGCGTTGGGATGACACTACATCGGCAGACTCCGTTGTAGTTGCGTCCCCTCACTAAAGACATGGTCATTGGAGCCCTCCTTGTAACCCCATATATGTTGCGGCTGTCTGTCCGACCGGATCCAGTTCGCAAGATATATGAGGGAAGGCCTCTGGCTAGCTTATGCAAGTGGTTCGAGCCAGATGGGTCGACGTCGTATAAGGTTATTGAGCACTAAAGACACGCGTCGCGAAGGTGGTTACTAAGTAACGAGACGTTTGTACGGACAATGGTTAGGCAACACATTCTATACTCCAAGCTCCCGCGATGAAAGTCGCACAAGTGAATGGGGTTCTTGGATGAGGTAGTTTGAGAAATCAAGAATACAGGAACTGACATACGTTACTAGTATTCTTCGGATACTAATGGAGCCATACGAGAACGATATGACTATGGAGAGGTAATATCTATTGGTGCGATTATGGGGACAAGTCAATCTTATGCCTCGCAGCTGTCGAGTGCAGGATGCATCTGCAATGCTGAGAGGTTCGATAACAAAGCTGGCCCCTTTGTTTGTTTGATCATGGAGACCATTATGTGTATGCAATAGTAAGCAAGACTCCATGCCGACAAAGATGGATCGTGACCAATGGACTGATGTATGGGAGCACTGTCAGAAAAGCTCATGGTGGTGCGATTCGGAAGTCAAGTGAGGAAACACAATTGCCAGGGTCAAATGGTGTTCGCACTCTTAGAAGAAGCTGAAGTTTGTTAGCTGGTACTTAGTTAGTATAAGAGGTAGATGTAGCCCACGACCAACCAGAGGCGGCATATCAATATTGAGGTGCCTCCCGAGCTATTTGAACATCATCAAGCAATGGGGAAGACATCTTATCAATATAAAATTGTTTACTCTAGAAAATCTTTTATCAGTCTATATACCTCTACTTTAGACATTAAGCCTTCCTAGACAATCTCCGTCTACGATTAAGATTATCGGCCTGAGTTATCTCGCAAGACTCTGAAATAGGCTCCCGCCTAGCAATCTGCATAGTCTCTATATTCGGGGAGAATGTTGATCTTGATGTTCTCACCTTCTTCATCAGTATAAAGGGCCCTACAGATGACAAAGATATTGTCTGGGTCCTCGGCTAAGAGTTCCACCTCAGTAATGAAATCTAACCGTCTTTCTTTCCGTAGCCAGTAGGCTTTACACTACTCATACCTCCACTTAAGACTGCTCTTTTCCCTGCAAATATCTTTGTTGTAGGCCTTCAAGCACCATATTGGCAGGTAACCATTCACTTTGCCTGCCGGCATATCTGCTACTTCAAATCACATTTTATTCATTTGGTTTCCTATGTACATATCCACTATATTGGTATAGTGTAGACCTAAGCCGGGAATCTGGTTTCCACTGGCATCCAAAATTGGTGTCGGATCTTTCCGATGTACACAAGGTACTTGGGCATTCTTAACTCAATCGCTGCTTAATACAGCCCCATTAGCGCCACTATCTAACAATTACAGGGCTTCACCACTCAGCCTCTCGTGGTTGTGACTCTATTCCAATCTCACTCTCAGGTGAATCAATCTTGTATGTGGTGGTGGGCCAAGATGCCTTATCCGCTTATCGGGTCTCTTATTCCAGACATCGCGGTTTGTATTTTCAGAAGAATTTTGGCTTGGTTTAATTGTAACTAGTCAATATCTCTTGCCTTTCAACACAAGAGCGGCCAAAACTAGTCATGAATAGTTTTATTTCTTGATAAATTTACGGGGTTTCAATAGCTTGTCTGTTTACTATCTGACCAGCATGATTTCGGGTATTCAACCCTGCTCTGATAAACTTGCAAAATAACCTCAATTGCTAAGTCAACTCCAGCCTGACGAAATCAACACAAAACCCAACCAAAATTCAATCCAAAATTTCAAACAGTATTAGATAAGTAAATAACACTTTGCGCAAAATCAGATAGGAAAACAAAACAAAAGCATAAAACATAGTACAATAACCATTCCCAATGTAACAATAGAAACTCAACCGATCTCGCTCTTCCTATAGTGAGATATTAGTCTCAATTTGGAGTACCTCTGATGGGAAACATTACTTCTTCACTTCGGTTCCCTATCTCATCTGCCTCTCTGGGCCCCTGAGTAGAGTTATCCTTTGCGTTTCTATTACCTCTTAGAGATAAATCTTACCTAGTCTTCCATGTCGGTATCAAGCTCCAAGATGTCCAAATCTGGGGGCCGTAATCCAGGGACTTCGGCAAGAACTTCCTTAACAGCAGGTTTAGGGGTAGCATGAATACCTCACAATTTTGGGACTTGAGTTGCTTCGTGTCCAGCCTTACCAGCGTCTTGTTTTCAATTTATTCGAGAGGAAGCAACAACTGAGGTTGCCAAAGTACCCTTTGCTCAGTAGTAACCTGCTTGTCCACATCAAGAGCATTGATTCAACCATTTGCGTTTGTCAATCAGAGTATGGGGAATGTCATGATGCATCTTTGTGTGCTCTATTTCCTGAGGTCTGGAAAACTCAGACGCATGGTTGTGAGGTTTCTGTTGGCATGGCCATGAGCCTTTGCTATTGTTACACACATGAGAATAGCTCATCTATATTAGTACGAGATATACACCTTTATCAAGAGAACTGTTTATCCGAACACTAAAAGCTCGCTAGCAGTAGGACAAACCCTGAGGCATCTGTGGTGGCTACTCAGGCAACCGGAAGAGTTCACTTTCCTTGAAGTAATTCACGGATTGGAACAAGAACATGTTTGACAATATCACATATCCGGTACAGCTGGATATATATGCATGCTGCTTTGAAAGATGGCCATCGGAACCGATCACTCGGTATTCCATGAGAACTATTGGTATGTTTGCATATGGGCTGCATATATTAAAGCATAGTTCATTAGGAGGAAGAGATCGAGGACTCTCTACTGGTGGAGTGGAGACACCCCCAGATAAATTAGTTGTCAGGAGACTCTCTGAGTTCAAGCAGGGGAATTACATTGAGGGTCAAACAGTGTTCGCACTTTCCTGAACAAAGTCAAAGGAACAAAAAATACATAAATCCTTAAGAAAGGAAAGTAGAGCAAACTTTAGTATAACTAGAAGGGCTCTCCCCTGGTGGTTGAGGAGGAATCAAGCAACGGAGAAGAGACCTTAACAATATAACAAGTTATTAAGAAATCTAAAGTTTGAGAAACCTTAACTTTCTAATTACTTTACCGAGCCATCCTGACATATCTCTGTACCCTTAAACCACGGCCTAGTTAGCTCAATTTCTCTTCAAGTTAGCTACCCCACAATACCTATCCTTTCGCTGTCTCTTAGTGGAAGATTGCCTATCGTCGCTCCTTTCTGGCTTGGAATGATGTTTATCTCTTGAACTGTACAGATAAAGGAAGCAACGTCTTCCAACTAATGGCCGGTTTAACAGAGGAGATTGATATTTTCGACATACTTGTCGGGAAGCTGAGTTTTCAAAGCCCATACATTGCGAAGGTCTGTAGTTATACCTACTCGGGCTTTGTCCTTGACAAAATTGCTGCTCTATCCCAACTGTAAAGCCTGTGTCATCATTTCGTCACAATAGTGAATCTTACCGGGCTTCATAGTCAAATCATTCCACTCATAAAGAATGTGATTCCAATGAGAGTGTCCACCAAAACTTGACACCAGCCGTTGCCAAAAACCTTCCCAAGTGCGAAGCACATTTTTCTGATCGAAGAGGATACCTTCTCAACGGGCACCCTCTTCGCTAACGTAAGGGTGTATACTCTGGTACCATTTTTTGGCGGGGCCTTGGAGAAGGCAAATTACCAAACTGACTTTATCCCAAGCCTTGCAGAGGGATTCCCTGAAATAGTCCAGCTTAATTTCGGAATCCTGTATGAAGCATTGAGTATCAGTAGAGTCACCCTTGAATGGATTGACACCTAATTTCACAGGTTTCTTCAGTCAATGCAATGACTTCTTACCCTTGCGTTGTTTCCGAAGATACTCACCAAGCTCACAATACCGCATATCATACTTTTCCTTCCTCAAATCATTCCAGAGAGACTTAGGTCTTGCCAGAAATGTCCTCAGATCGGCAAGGGAGGAGTCGGAATCACCTTCTGATGAGGAGTCGGAATCACCCGGATCTTCATCGCCTCCAGCGTTTCCACCACGGGGAGGAAGATTTCCTCCACTGCCACCAGGGCTCCCGCTGGGCCCCCCCTTGCGGAATCATACTAACTAAAACTATCCTCATCCTGCACGTCTTCGTCTATCCTTTCAGGCAATGGGTTAGAGAGTGGGGGAACAGGTTGTTGGCTAACAGCACCAGTGTTAACCGAAGAGTCCCTTAAAAAATCTGGACAATCACTATGCCTAGTGTGTCGTACACTTTCACAGTACCCACATCGGTTTTGTTTTGACTTTGACTAAGGACCATTTTTTGCAGGATTGGCCCAAAGTTTTAATGGCTCAAAGTGACTCTTGAGACATGGAATCCTGAGTGCATATTGAATATCACTTCCCTCGGCCAGAACCCGACAGCCAGGGAAACAAACACCCGCATGTGCTAGCGTCTCTGGCCTTGGGGCAAAACTGGAAGATCTAATATTACCCGAAGTCTTTGCGGGTGCGGGAGGTGCTACTGTCGGAGCATAGGCATCTGAGATTTGTGGAGTAGTAGGTAGAGGGGTTTGCCCTGCTACCACAAAGGGTGTTTCACGTTCAATACGAATCGCTGGCGTACTTTGTTCAACTGCTGAAGGGGCAGGTATGGTTGACGATCGTGGTAAGGGAGAAGGTGTTGCAGGAACGGCCACCAGAGGTGGCGTCTGTAGAGAATTATGTCTTGATTATCTCCCTGACGAAATGGAGCTGGTTTTGGTAACCCCTAGCAGACTTGATGATGGCCGCAGGTTTTTGACTGAAGGGGTAGTCCCCGAGAGCGGACAACTTCACTAAATGCCACTTCAAGAGACGTTCAACCTTTCTGTGCTTCAGCCACTTGCTTTTGCAATTCCGCTAGCTGCTCTTGCTGTGCGATAAATTGCCTACCCACCTCAATCAATCAAGGTTGATATGTCCCCCTTAATCATGCAGGCTGCAACTTGAGCAGCGTAATGAGGAGTAGGTTCTATAGCCAAGAGAAGGGCAGAGACAGTGTTGATGACAACATCATTCTCTACATTCATGGAATACCCCTTGGCAGTGGTCTACTCCAAGGTCTCTACCCATTTCCGGATCATCTAATCAGAAATAGCTAACTTCATCAGCAAAAGATTACCCTGCGTCAGATACGGCGCCGTTGCGTCCTGAAGCATGCGACGTTGAATCTGCGTCCCCTGCGTTCTGTGCGTCCTGAGTTGCGTCCGCTGCATCCCCTGCATCCTGTGCGTCCTGAGTTGCATCCCCTGCGTCCTGTGCGTCCTGAGTTGCCTGGCAACGCCAGCTCAAATTCCATGCATCTGGAGCCAAACCAATACACCACATTCTGTCCTGACATATTAGTCAAAGCAACTCTGCCTCCGGTGCATCCAGACTCGTCCATCAACACCATTGCTCATCATGATTTACCACTGAGAGATGCTCGCTTCAGGGGTACCCCTGAGTATTTCTTGGCATAGTTCATCATGGTTTCTCAGCACTTAGCCTCACACGCGACGCGACACACTGTTCTCTCATCATCACCCTCAATATTCTCTTCTCTCATCATCACCCTTAACATCCATACTCCCAGGCATCCTGCATAATACTCCACTACAACTACACATCCGATCCTGAATCTGACACCAGGGGGTTTCTGGGCTCGACACCAGCTTCACGCCGGTATAAGGTACATCCCTATCGTATTAATACTCATGGAGATCGCCCACCCTTCTGACAGTGGTCTTTTGTCTCTACTAATCCTGAACTCCATGGCAGATTCCTCCACAACCGCTGAATCGATTTTGAATCCGTCACTTGGACGTCGTTGGGCTTGACGCTAGCTACACGCCGGTATAAGGTACGTCTCTGGCGCATCAATACTCATGAAATCGCTATCTACTCTTGGGGGG
>Ga0307509_10005118_pt1 | contig 18436 bp, 15 predicted proteins | sample 10_EM_MG_FD_202245 | JGI IMG/M metagenome (GOLD analysis project Ga0307509, IMG submission 202245) | Populus trichocarpa ectomycorrhiza microbial communities from riparian zone in the Pacific Northwest, United States - 10_EM | ecosystem: Host-associated > Plants > Roots > Unclassified | place...
ATGTTCAATCCATAAAAATCCACTATGGTTGATTCCCTTGAAAGCTCAAGTTCTAATTCCATAAACCTCACATAAGATGACACAACACTAGAAATTAAGAGCATTATATTGTTTCTGTATATGCCATCTCTTATTGCTTTACTTGAAGATATTATGTTGTTTGTGTTAATTCAAGAAATAGAGCCAAACTCCTTACAACAACATTTGTCACTAGATAACAATTATCATAAACCACCTGTAAGTATAACCATTTCATCTAGTGATACTCATAAAGACTTTGATCTTGCTATTTCATTTTTCCTCAACATTGGAGAGCACAATATGAATACTTACTCTATGCATGGTATTAAAAAGTCAAATCCATTTTATGTTGCTTTGCATCAAATGCTTTCTTTCTCTAATATACTAGAAAAGCCAAAGTATGTTAAATCTATCTTAAAACATTGAAGTTGGCTTGAGCATCTTAAAGCATGTTTAGTGGTAAAAAGGTTTAATTAAGTTAAAGGGGTTTATCTCATTGAAATATTCTCTCATATTATGAAACTAAGTAGTATTCATACTATACTCATTGTTGCTACCATTAAAGGATTACATATTCATCAACTTGATAAAAAAAAATTCCTTCTTTCATAAACATTTGCAAAAACCAGTATACATAGAGCAACCCTATAGGTTTATCAATGATAATTTTTCATCATATATGTGCAAACTTAAAAAGGCATTATATAGGCTTAAATAAACCCACCGAGCTTCATCCTATTTTTTTACTAATAGATTTTATTGCAGCGTTGCAAATCCTTCTTTATTCATTTGACACTCTCTAAAATGCATACTTTTGCTTCTTGTGTATGTTGATGACATGATTTTAACATAAAATAATCTTGATCAACCAAATTGGTTCATTATTTAGTTTGGCAATGCCATTACAATCAAGGATCTTAGCATTCTTCACTATTTATTTGGTATTGAATTTCATCCATTCTCAGGTGGTTTATTTTTAAACCAAGCAAACTATGCTCATAATATTTTAACTAAAGCACAAATGTTAAACTGCAAACCTATCTCCACTCCTATGGTAACCAATGTGCACCAAGTTTTGTCAGATAATGATTCATATCATATACCTACACATTACCAGAGTACTGTTGAGGCTCTATAATATCTCACTTTTACAAGATTAGATTTATCTTAAAGTGTTAATTATGTATATTGATTCATGCATGCACTTTTTATTGGTTAATACAAAACTGTGAAGCGAATTTTCTATTATTTGGCACTTTAAATCATGGAATGAGGATATTGAAGAATAGTTCACTTGATATATATGCTTTTTCAAATTCTGATTAGGTAGGTTGTTCTCTTACTTATCATTCAACAATGGATTATTGTACCTTTTTAGGCAGTAATTATATCTTTTATAATGCAAATAAATAACTAGTTATTGTTTTATCTAGTGTAGAGGTAAAATATTGGGCTATGACATCTATATTTGCTGAACTTACATAGCTCTCTTTCATCCTGTATGGCATTGATGTTCTTCTCCTACAAACTCTTATATTATATTGTGACAATCTAAGTGCTTTACACATGACCATTTATCTAGTATTCCATGCTCATTCCAAACACATTGAACTTCATTATCATTATGTGCATAAGAAAGTTGCTCATGGTAATCTATCTACATCTTTTGTTCCTCTCACCAATTAGTGGATGATATTTTCACTAAGCCACTTTCAAAGACTCAATTCTTTAATTTATACATCAAACTAGGCCTCTAGCTCATGTTTAATTTTAAGGGGGGGGGCGAAAACAAACAAAAACATAAAGATTCTTATAGAAATTAAAATAATTATGATTTATGCTCTTTATTGTGATTAAGCCATTGATTATGCTATCAATCTATGTCATATCAATCTATCTCATAGCTATGCATATTATACTTGAATTATAGGATTATGAATTATATTGGTTGTTGTATGATTGATAAATAAAAAAATACAAACCATCTCATCTACACCGAGAGTGAGAAATTTAATCTTAATATTCAATTGTCTTTATTGAAAACAAACAAAGACATAAAGATTCTGATATAAATCAACATAATTATGATTTATGCTCTTTATTTTAATTAGACCACTATCAATCTATGCCATATGAATTAGTCCCACAACTATGCATATTATGCTTGAATCATAAGATTATGATTTGTAATGATTGTTGTATGATTTGTATATATAAAAAAGCATAAATTATCTCCTTTACACTAAGAGTGAGAAATTCGATCTCGATATTCAATTGTCTTTATGGTATTGGATCTTTGTTAACCAAGCTATCACAAGCTTTAATATCATCATCCTCATTCTATTCGATAAAATTAAACACAAAGTAGTGGTGAGTCTGTGCAAATTTTAAGTTCAAGGGGTTTTTACTTGATGAGACATGCTAGAAAATAATATAAATCACATAGTGGGGTCTCACCTAACAATTTAAGCTTTTGAGTTGTGATGACTCTTTGACACTCAATAGATATATCAAGAAATTTCTGCCCACTAACATGTAGGGATGATAATGGAGTTGATTTTAGACAAGTTATGCTTCTCTCATTCCTTCATTATATTAATCAAGTTTAGGTAGAAGAGGATTTTTTATATTGGATTTGAAATGAGTTATGAGATTCTTCATTAATAAAAAAAAATTATTTTTATTTTTATAATTAATAGTTAATATTTAAGAAAAATAAACATTAATTTTGTATGAATATTGAATTTTATTAAAACACTTATACATAGTTAAATATAAGTAATCAAAATATATATCCAATAGATATTTATTTTAAAAGATTATTACTCATGAAATATTAGTAAAGAAATACTAAAAATAATATATATAATCAAGTAAAGGTTTTCCAAGGGATATATGTATGCTTCCTGCCCCGTCTCATTTATTTATCATGGAAAAAATACCTCTTATACTTGTTTCCATCGAATCAAGTTTTATTAAGTACTGCAAATAATTTTAACATTTCTACTAAAATAGAGAAGACTAGAGAAATTAAAATATGAGCAAGATTCTTAATAAATTCTTGTATCCAAAACCTTAATTAAGTACTTTATTTGGAAAAAATTTTTTTAGCTTTGTTGGCCTAGAAAGAATTTGCCAAAATTAGGGAGTTTATATAAGTGAGTAGAATTGGTATATAATTTCTTAACTTAAACTTCTTATTTATATGAATTTCTAGAAATCCATATTTATTCTTTTAAGGAATAGAAGTCCTTTTAATCTTAATTTCCACATTTTATTTTATTTTCTAATTAAAATGAAATTAAACATTCAATATATAAGAACACGAAAACACACACACACACACACACATATATATATATATATAACTAACGACATAAATAATACTCAACTATGTATACTATTGTTTCTTTTTAAATGAAAGCATATACAAGAACAACACTTCTTTTGTACGGGGTTTGAGAATATGGTAATAGCTGCTTTTTAATGTGTTATTTTACTTAGAAATGCATCAAAATAATATATATTTTTTTATTTTTAAAATTTATTTTTAATATTAGTATATCAAAACAATACAAAAACATAAAAAAAAAATTTAATTTTTTTTTTAACAAACATCTATTTAGACCACACTCTCAAACATGAGATATATCCTTATACATCAAATATACATCAAATAGAAGGTTCACAAACCTTTACAATATGAATAATTACATGTAGAGTACATAAGCTATATGTAAGAAAAAAAAAATCAATTGCATATTACGTTTTACCTCTTCTTTGTAAATAAATAAAAAAAAAACTTATTTGTAATCCAAAATTATTAATAAGTGGATGTTTGGTAATGAAGTGTATTGTATTTTTTAAAAGTATTTTTTAATTAAAAATATATTAAAATAATTTTTTTTTTTTTTTTTAATACCAATACATCAAAATTATTAAAATTTAGAAGGAAAAAAGTTTAATTTTTTTTTAAATTGTATGTCTAATCATAAAAACAAACACTCCAACAGATGGTGGTAGTTACAAAGTTACCACGAATAGATGGCAGGTATCAGTTCTAAGCCTCTCGTTACATTACATGGCCTCAACTCCCAATACACCCATTTTTGGACATTAAAAAAAAAAAACAAATGGAAATGAGACCTTCAAGGTTGGATTGTAAGTACATGGTCAAAAAATAAAGAACAAGGTTAGAAAGCACCAGGAAGAGACAAAGAAATCAATAAATTATTGCATTAATATACTGGTACTGTGAGTGTACAAAAAGACTTGCATGAAAGCTAATGTTCATTGGTTACTAGTGTGGAGTTCCATTACACTTGGGTGCATTTACCACCCCCTCCCCTCTCTCTCTCTCTCTCTCTCTCTTGCTTTCTTTTTGTTTGTTGCTTGAAAGTTTACAAAAAAAAATGGCTCTTGACAAATTAAAAGGGGTTTCTCTGGTTTCTGTGTGAGACCTAAGTTGATGCTTGCTTCTGCTTCTGCTTCTGTTCTGTGAGTATGCATGTCATCTTCTTAGTCTCACAAAATTTTTTCTTTTAATCAGAATTTCTCAGTTTTGACTCTGTCTTGAGTACCTGCTTCTTCTCTGTTTTATTTTCTTGGTTTCTTCACAGTGTATCTCCGGTTTATATGGTCGCGATCTTTGTACTCTAAGATGGGCTCATTTTATGTCTTGTTTATTTATTAATAAAGAAACTGTCTTCCATGTCTGTATTTTCACCTCATTTTCTTGTATTTTCCATTTTATTTGGTTGGTGTTTAATTGCTCTTTATAGTAACATGGTGATGCTCTTTTCTAGAATTTGATTCTTTTCTTAAATTAAAAAAAAACATTTCTGCCTCTTCTATCTTTCTTTACTTCGGCTAACAAAGCAGATTTTTTTTTCTTGGGGGTTGTGTTTTACAATGGAAAAGTCTTTGGTGATATAAGTTATAGGAATTCTGTCCTTATTTCTCATATTCTTATGAGGTTGAATTCAGCAGAAAAATTGGTGAGAATTTTTTATTAAATCGTTGAACCTCCAGGAATTAGTTTGAACTCTTGAGATAAAGACGGTCAAAGCAATCAGTCAGGTCATTTCAGAGGGAATTTAATGGCTATGAAAACTTTTTATCTCAAAGAACATGAAGGAAGTGTCCATAATCCAAATGGGCAGTTGTCAACAGTGCCATGGTGGACTGCATTTGGGTCTCAGGCTGTTAATGGTGAATCGTGTGGCCTATTGAAGGCTTTACCCATAGAACAGCCTGCCGGTGGAGGTGAAACTGCTACTAAGCTCGCCAGGATGGGTACTGAGCAAGGGTTGGATAAAGGGAATATCACTCAATTCACTATATTTCCCGGTAAATCGTTCTCCTTTTCATGGTTTAGAAATTTGCATAGATGTCTTTCTGATTGTTTTGTTACTTTTTTTTTTGGTAATTCTTGTCATTAGTTACGAATTTGCAGCTTCAAAAGGCATTGTGAAACTTTGTATTGTGCTCTGTATAACCTCTGGACTACAGCAGTTTGCACTATTTCTTAACACTTTTTTGCCACAAAATGATTGTTTTATGATCGAGGCTCGAGACAATGGAAGTTGTTTCTGCCCAAATGAGGATTTATAATTTAGCCAGTAATTAAGGGTCAAATAGGATATAAGAGTAGCTTTTCAGTTTTCATTCACAGTAGTGGATGTGCCCCCAAAAGGCTGGAAGCATGCAGTGGCAAGTTTAAGGTTGGAAGCATGTTTGAATCAAATTAGATAAACTAGAGTGTTAAGTGATATGGTAGATCGATCCATATTATTACTAAGAAGGGCACTTGTTGGTTTGTGGGAAATACAAAAATTTATGATTTCCCAGAATATAAAACAATAGTTACAATTTAACTCTTGATTCACCAAACAATGCTACCATACGCAATGTGTAGCTCACATGGCACACACAGGTTGCCACACATAACCTACACAGTGTCACTATGCACTCACAAGACACACAAATATGTCTGGCTGTAACTCAACCCACACACAACACAACACAATTTTTTTCTAAACCACACAAGGCACTGGTGTTTTTTTTTTTCCTTTTTTTTAAGGAAAAAAACACTAGACACACTTAAGAGAAGACCAAGTTCTTATATTTATAGAAGTTGTAACCAATAACAAGTTCTAACATTAAGTAGGAAATCATCTTTAAATAGGACTAACAACAAATACTAGGTCTAGTAGGACACCAATACCTATTAGGAGATCAAATTTCTAGGATATAAGGATTAAAGATTAATATCCACTTGGTTAATTTCCAACATGATTTCTGTTTAGAGAGTGGTAGATAAGGAATAGTTGTGTGTGAATAATGAACATTCATACTAGAATTTAGCCAAAAAAATCCACTTGAGAAAGATATATTATGAGAAAACTGGAACATTCACTGCTCAAATGTGCTGCGGCCATTTAGCTCTGAACGGTACCCAAAGACTTGCATTATTTTTGGAGGACTTTTATACTGAAATGGATAAAATCATAAAATTAGTTCTTATATAATTTCAGAGCCAACAATGTCTATTCTATGCTAGATGCTTGATGAACTTAGGGATAAATAAATGTCCTAAAGAAGATTTCTTTCTCCTATGTATGATAAGGAATAAACTGAGGCAACATGAAAACATGATTGTTGCTAAACTAATCAAACATGTGCCAGAAAAAACATGGACTGTGATCTGATGTAATCAGATCCGTTTGCATGGAGAAAACATGTATCACCCGTTGGAAGAAATCGTGATCAATGATGATTGCATCTCGAAGTCATTTCTTGGCACGCAGATGCAGAAAGCAGCGCGGAAATGCTGCTTCAGTCATTCTGGAAAAGGGTAGCTTGAAATATGAAGTGCTCAACTGGTCTGACATGTCTTCATCTTTCATGGCCCAAAAGACCAGGTGATATCATAAGGGTGAAATACTGCTTCCTAGCATTTATATTTTCCAGAACCTGTTCAAAGACTATCTTCTTCCCATTTGATACACTGAATAGTTTATCAGAGAACTAGATACACTTGGTTATTTTGATCCATCGTTATAAAAGAAAGTATCACATGGAGTTCTGGTACCTAGTTGATAGATCAGCCATTCAAGTCCAAATTTATCCACCAATTGTTTTCTCTAGGCACTTTCAATATGACTATTTGTTAACCATCAAGGTAATTTCTCATTCAGGTGACTGCAAACCTTCAGGTGGTGGACAGAAATCTGTTCAGGGAGCCATTTCACTGCAAACAGCTCTGCCGGAATATTATGCTCATTTTGACCTGGGATTTGGTCAGCCTGTGGTGAGTGTTTTATTTCAATTAAGGTTTTATACTGGCAGTATTCAAACCTAGTTTATAGTGATTGATGGCTAATGGTTCGTACTTTGATAAACACGGCTGTAGATCTGCGCAAAGTATCCTGTCGTGGACCAATGTTATGGATTATTCTCAACTTTTGGACCTCAAATTTCGGTATGTGATCCTTCTCACAAGTGAAAATACATCTTTTGCAATAACATTTACCCATGTGAAGCAAAACAATCTCCATTCTACTAATTTGTAGTTTACTGAAAGTGATGTGGTCCACTACTCCCCTTCATTCGAACAACTCCTAACAAAAATTTAAAAAATAATTGTGATAGAATAACCCTTTTTCATATTTGAGTTCTCTTTTATGCTTGAAGAGAACCAGTGACAAATTGACAACTAGAAATCTAGCAACTTCAACTAACTCCATGTTTATTCATAATAATGTAGGGCCGGATTATGCTCCCAATGAGCACGACCACAGATGATGTACCCATATATGTAAATGCGAAGCAATACCATGGAATCATAAGACGTAGGAAGTCCCGTGCAAAAGCTGCACTGGAGAATAAATTGCCCAGAAATCGTAAGGTATGATCTTGTGATTTGGATCCTCAATCTAGCACTATCTTTAGGACATAAAACTTCATATCATTCTAGATTGAAAATATGGTCAGACAAATTAGACCTCATAAGTAAACCCCTTCTCTCAATTCCTAGTCCAAAGACGCACATTAGTTCAAGTTTGTATGTTAGGGCAAGCCATTGTCATCTTCCCTCTGGAAAACATTTGACTCAAGTATCAATCTAATACTTAAGCTTCTTTGTTAACTAGCGACCACAATTATTCCTTTAGTTGATAACATGTTTAGGACAGATGGTGATTGATCCAATTATAATGGCACATGAATTCTTAGGTTGGGTGAAATGAATGCTTGATTCAGTAGCATGGTTCTTGTTATGGTTTTTGTATTTGAGATTCGACCATGCTTTCAATCTACCACTTAAAGCTAGTGGAAAGATTTTCTTCTTCTTTAAAGTAAATATCCCACCCTCGTTCTGGCTCAATAATTAAGTTTTTACTGTTGACAGCCTTATATGCACCGTTCACGCCATCTCCACGCAATGCGCCGACCAAGGGGATGCGGTGGCCGTTTCTTGAATACGAAAGAGTTGAATGATGGAAAAGGCATAACAGAGGCTAAGAAAGCTGGTGATTTTCAACTTTCGCAGCCAACTGGTTCTCAGAGTTCTGAAGTCCTGGAATCAGGTGGTGCAACTTTGAACTCAATGGAAGCAAATTGTGGTGGATCAAATCTCTCTGGGTCAGAAGTGACTAGTTTGTACAACAGGGTAGATTTCGATCGCTTCCCTTTCAATCATCATGGGCCAACTGTCCATGGTTTCTCAGGGATGGACGGAGGGCATGGCATTGGCATTGGCATGCCGAGTAAGTGGATTGCAGCAGCTGACAACTGCAGCAACCTCAAATAGCAAGGGAACGGATTGGGTTGGTGCTTGCATCATGCACAAGACCAAACCCCACCTTTGCTGGAACCTGACAACCAAATCGTGGCTTGAAGATGGACTTCACCATTTGGTTGTAAGGGCAAGTCGTTCTTGGCTCCTGTGCATTGATGGTATCTTTGCCATTCCATACAACCTTGCTGTCATGGATTGGTCAGAGGTGCTGAAACCATAATGCACTGTAACAAAACTTTGGGATTGGACAACATAATAAAGGGGTGTGTTTCTATCAATGAAACAAAGACACCCAGATGTGTGTGCTTGATTTGTTATCCTAAACTGTGTTGAAGCATGTTTGATGCTCTTGAAGTTTGATTTCTACTCTATGGTTGTAATAAATTGCTGTATGTTTGTGTTATCATCACTATTTGTAAGATTTAAAATATTGTCCCTTCTTCTGCGTGCAATTTGAAGGAACAATCCTGTGAAAAGCATTTGGGTCTTCGTTTCAATTTATGAGCCCAGCCCAAAACAAGGTACTCTATTTTCTTTTTATCACAGCTCTAACCGGGGAGTACATGCCACACCTGCCCAGTAAGAAGAGACTGGCCCAAAAGGACCAAAACTGATAAAAGCAAACCAAATTGAAAAAAAAAAATAGAAATAAAATTCACGAACCTTATCTCTCTCTCCCTCTCTCTCTTCCAAAAAATATATCACCAAAACATTCCTGCCCTCCGTTTTCCTTTCAACTGTCTCGCATAATTTCGAAAAGAAAATGTCAGCTCTCTCCATGGCAGCTTCAACTATAACTTCCTCTCCATTACACACAAAGCTTTCAAACCTCTCCTTCACTCACTCTCCACTTCCACTCCCTTCCCACTTCTCATCAAAACCCTTACTTAAACCTCTAAAACCCCTCCAACTCAACAACCAAGACTCTAATTCCCTTTCTCTCCTCTCCCTCCCTCATTTCCATGGCATTTTTGCTGCCTCTTCTGACAGTTTTGAATCTGGAACAGAAGAAAACACCACAGCTCTAGATGACCCACAAAGTGAAACGGACGAATTTGAGCAAGAAATTGTAGAAGAAGAAGGAGATGTGGAGGCCATAAAAGCAACTGAAGAAGGCAAGCTTTATGTGGGAAATCTACCATATTCAATGACTTCTTCGGAATTGACTGAGGTTTTTGAGGAAGCTGGTCGTGTTTTCAGTGCTGAGGTTTGACTTCTTTTGTCTCCTTACTAATTGGATTTGGATATTCTTTTTTCTTCTTTATTCGCTGCCTTTTGGAGTATTAGACAAATGAATTATGCTCATGGTTCTTCTTTTTTTTCATTTGGGTTTTAAGGTTATTTATGATCGAGTTACGGATAGGAGCAGGGGCTTTGGGTTTGTTACCATGGGAAGTGTTGAAGAAGCTAAAAAGGCGATTCAGATGTTCAATGGAACAGTAAGTGACTTTTTTTTTTTGGATTTGTTAAGCTATCTATGATTTCGAGTGCAATGACTTTACAAAATTTTTAGTTTTGCATTGATGTGATCTGTTATGAGGTTGTTTAAAGTATGTATTGTGGAGGTGGAGAATGCTCATTTCTCTAATCAATTGCAGTTACTGATTTCTCTTTTGTCAATAACGTTAGCAATCCATCTTGCTCCCTTACCAATTGTCAGCATTTCGTTTAGTGTTGTTGTTGCGTTGAGCTGGTGCAAAACCAATCATATGTTTATTGCAATTTCTGCATTGCTAAAAAATGAATTGTAGGTTGGTTTCAAATGAAGTTTCAGATGGTTAGCAACTGAATATGTACTAGTTCTTTATTTGAATACAAAGAATCCAAACTCTAATTGGTGGTGTTAGAGAATGCCTTGTCAACTAAAGAGTTTCTTTATGGAAATCTTGTTCTGAACTTGGAACTTGGCATAACTTGCTCCTATCCATTTATTCCTCATGTGTGTTTTTTTCTAGATGCATGTTATCGAAGTTGAGAACTGTGTTTATATTTGATTGCCGCTAATTGAGCTCCTTACGAGAAGATGAAAAATGGTAATGATGATGTTGGTAATGGTTGACAGCAATTTGGAGGTCGATCTGTGAGGGTGAACTTCCCAGAAGTGCCAAGGGGAGGTGAGAGGGAAGTAATGGGACCAAGGATACAGAGTGGCTACAAGGGGTTTATAGACAGCGAACACAAGATATATGCAGGAAACCTTGGTTGGCGCCTCACATCTGAGGGTCTTAGAGACGCATTTGCTAACCAGCCAGGGGTATTAAGTGCCAAAGTCATCTACGAGAGGGACTCAAGAAGATCACGAGGTTTTGGCTTTGTCTCTTTTGAATCTGCTGAGAATGCAGAAGCTGCTTTAGAAGCCATGAATGGAGAGGTAAAACCGGATTCTGCTATTGCTTTTGCATCCTTGAATCATTTTGCTTGTTCATTTTTTTTATCAGCTGATGTGTAATTATACTAGGAGGTAGAAGGGCGGCCTATGCGATTGAATTTGGCCGGAGAAAGATCACCTCCTCCTTCAGCCAAGGAAAATAACACAGAAAACAATCTTGAGAGCGGTGAATTGCTGTCCAGCTTTGGAACCTGAGAGGACCATGTGAATTCCACGGATGTTTAAATATGCTGTTAGATGGAGCGCTGTGGGAAGATATAGCCATAAATTTCCAAGTCTTGACTCAATATGGGACCTCTTTTGATTATTTTTTTTGTTTTGCTCCAAAATTGTATACAAGCTGGCTCGTATAAATTCCATAGAAGAAGATTAAAGTACAAGCTTATGGACTCCAGTCATTTGCTGTGCACTTGGAGTGATGCAGCTCTGGATTGTAAAAAATAAATAAATACTGTGCCAATTTTAATATTAACCTTGTTGTGGCGTGTGCAGAGTTTTGATGGTTAAATTTTATCTTTTCGTTGGTCTGGATCCCTCATTTCTTGTGGTTCTTGAATAGTAGCAAATCCGCCTCCAGTATCATCAAGGAGTATGCAATCAGGGGTTGAATGATATCAATAGAAACAAATCGATCTTCAGTTGATTCGCAGTTCAAATTAGAAAATGTTCTTCCTACTATTTTTTTTTTCTAATTGCTATTCTATAAATGGGATGGATTGTGCGATGCTATTTTATAATTGATTGGATCTTTGGAATGATATTTATTATTTTTTTCAAAATAAATTAAAGAAAAAAAGACTAAAAATGAGTCTTTTGACATATCAAATTAATATGGAAGATCTAACTCATGGAAACAATTGTATTCAAGGGATCAAGAATGATATCATTTTTTATATAAAAAATTCAGCTTTTAACGAAAAACCAAATAATAAGCGGAAATTCCAAAAACAGAGTAATATTTCGGTTTTGAATTTTGTAGACTCGGTTAACCATAAACCACATGCCTTGAGATGGAAGCATCGTTGATGGCATCAACAAATGGAGAAGAGGGACTGGCAGCGCCAAAACCAGTGAGAGTTTTCCTTCAGGGCTTTAGCAAAGCCACTGGAAGTTCATTGAGAATCAAGATGACCGGCAAGAAGAGCATTGCCAGCGGAACCCAAATCTCGGGGAAAGAAAACCCTGCAGGCAATGTCTAATATATTTATTTTCTTCTAGAAGGCAATCGTATTTCACTCTTGCAAACCCTTTGGAATTCAAGAAACATTTTAGTTTCTGCAAGCAATGTCAACATTTCAAGCCAGGAATTTCAGGGGCCTTGATCGCATCATCTCTGACTGCAATACCGATCCACTAAAAACCATTACAACCTTCTCTTTCTTTTTGTACCAAAATCTGCATTGATAGAGATAAATGCATCTACCATAGCTTTGGCTTCTTAAGAAGATGGCCTGTGAATTAATCTATCCAGCAGAGCAATTCATCTCATGCCACTATGTTCAAAGACTCTGCAACAAAATAAAAAAAGAAATCTAACAAAATTAAGGGTAACAGAAACCTGAAACTATCACCTCTATATAGATTATTGAATGAAAGGAGTTTTTTGCAATCTTCTGCACTACCAGTAAATGAACGAGTGACCCCGCCGTTGAATCTGCCAAACCACAATTTACTATACGGACATCAGTTACAAATAACATCAACACAGGCCATCAAAGGAAAAGAGTTATAGATTGGTGAAATTTATTTTTAATGCCCGAACCACATTTTAAACCATGTCTTTCGTTTTTTACTCAATTTCGATGCATTTGGAGCATGAAATGGTTATCCCAGAAAAGGAAGCGTTTTCAAGTTGAACCATTAATATGCAAGGCATCGGGCGGTCGTGTGCTCGTAGAAAATGAAATAATTTGTCAATATAACTGATGTATGCCCACACAGTACAGTTTTTAGAGCTATCTATTTCAGAAAGAAATATAGGGTTTAATTTTCATATCTATGTTTCTTACTTTTATTAGGACCCTTTAATTTTTTTGGGTGCCGATAAATAAACACCTCGAGTAGACATTTAGCTTAAAAACGAAATAAAAACCTTGATTCCTTTGCAATATTGAGGGCGTCTCCTCTTTTATCTTGGTTTCCTTAAGATTTAGTGTGTCTCTCTCGATTCGGAAATCTTGTTATGGTTCAACAACAATAGTTTATGCAAAAGACTACAGGGCACCCAAAACAAAGATGATAAAACAAAATTTGAATAGCCAGCATTGTGTGGTTCTTTCATCGACGAAGAGGGCAAACTGACCTACCTTGTTACGCTCTACAATTTCACAGAAACCTGCAGCAGCCGCATGCATATGTAGAAACATTGGTGAGTTTGTGGCATATGCTAATTCAAACTGCTTCTCAAAATACTTGTTTGCCATTATGGATAAATAAGGTGCCAATATGTAGTAGGAGTGGATGAAAATGGTAGCGAGCAAAGAACTCCAGAAGGAACATTTCTGTCAGAAATGGCTTACTTCTTTTGAATAATCTGATGGGCAAAAGTGAAGCCTGTCATGATCATTTTATTAGTTTCTGAGATAGACTCTTAAAAGCCAACCATCTCATGGATAATTCTAAAATTGGCCTTAAACGAATATACAACTCTTTCACTCCATGAACATAAGACTAAACTTCATTCCTGATTCAAGCGAAGCTGAAGTTTACTTTATATGGGGTGGAGCCTAGAATGTTTAATTAATGATCATTTGATTGATTTATTCTGTGCAAGTTTATGAGATTCTGCAAAAACTAATCAGACCATGCTACATGGTTCACCAACATTACAAGGAACATAATTAATTAGCATAAACTTGAAACTTAAGAAACATAAAACAGAAGTCCTATGATTATCCTCTCACCAACATTATAACTACTGGTATGTGTATCTTGACTATTAATTTCCAATTGTTCCCTCAACACAGGAAAAGAGTGATTGTCTAAACAAAAGCACAGGAAAAAAGGGTTGATATTTCTAACTAGGAATATGATGCCCTCCGACACTACTAACAACTGCCTGCTGGTACACTGGTACTGGATGCATACTGTCTGTCCACAACCTCAAGCAGTTTGTTGGCTATTCCACTAGCATAAACACATGATCCTTCGTTTATCTGCAACATCAAGAGTACATGTCTTAATTAATGTCCATCGAAACCCACCATTTTAGTTAATTATGTGCATAACATAAGGAATTAATTAATCAAAGCTGCTAGCTGATACATGATAAAAACTGACCTTAGTGTTGAACAGAAAGCTGTAGTAATCCCCAATAAGGCCACCAGCAGCATGGTGGAGATCAAGCTGAAGCTCATCAAGGACTTTGGAAACAGATAACAAGCAATTAACCTTCTTTCTCTGAACAAGTTTAATTGTAACTTCATCTTCGATTAGGCGAACATCTACCTCGGTATGCTTGGATTTCCTCTGAAGCCAAGAACTCCTTAATGAACCATTATTGTATGTTGACTGATCTTGTTCAACCTTCGTGTTAGAATTCTCAAGAACGTCTACCCCACCATCTTCTTCAGGCTTGCGCCTTTTGATTCTCTCTCTGCCGTTTCTCTTCTTCTCCACTAGTAATTTCAGCTCCTCAACCGTCCGAAGAAGTTCTTTGATATAGTTAATTGCATCTCCAACCACAGATGCCCTATCATTCTACCCCACCAAATAACGTATAATTAGTATCCAAGTATATGAAACCGAATAATTCTGATTTATATATAGTAATCAGGCAAATATGATGATAGAGTTGATCAGGTGATATTTATTAAGCAGTACCTTGGAAGGATTTGGAACCAAGTTCCTCAAGGCAGTATACTTTCCATTCAGGTGCTCTCTCCTTTGGCGTTCTGTTGCAAAATGCTTAGTAACCTTGCCAGATTTCCTGATTCCCTTGCCAATACATGCCATTTCTGCAGTAAACTCAAAAACCCCATCTCCAAGACCCCCATCTTGGTAACTTAGACCTCCTCCACTTAGTCCATCCACGTGATCACCCCCTTGGCCACCGCCAAACAAGGGTGCAGGCAAACCATAGCCATGTGGTGGTAAAGAATGAACCAATTCCCTAAACTGTGGAGCAAGTGGGTTTGAGTCGAAAAGCACAGATGTACTGTCCACCCCCATAAAGCCCGAGGGAGTCTTATGGGCAGGGTTTGTAAAGGAAATTGATGAATTCGGAAGCAAAGTGGATGTTGATGTGCATCTGGGAAGGTTGAAAAGATTGAGAAGGTCAGGTAGCAAGGAGGATGGTGTATTAGCAGTAGCATTAAAGTTGCCATTTTGATCAAGTACTTGGTGCATCTCTTGGAATTGAATGGTATTGGGATCCCAATTTGAGGGGTGGTCATATGACAGGACTTGATGATGATTTGTAGGGTACTGTTCCATTAAATGGTGGCAGTTGTTGTTAAAAGCCATGTGATGTTGAAGTTGAATTTCTTCCATAGAGGCAGCAGCAGCAGATTCTTCTTGGTGGTAATGATTAGAGAGCTCTTCCATGGAGAGCTTGAAACTTTCTTCAAAGCTGCTTGTGGTACTGCTACCTGTCATGAATGGTGAAACTTGACAAAACCCATCATCATTCCCACCTTCTACTATGGAGTTGTTGGTTTCAAAGCAGGCTGTCTCTTCATACATGTTTAGGATGATCAATCGACCTTGGTGCCCTTTTGTCTCCTGCAATATTAGTTAGAAACCAATAATTAGACACCCAAAAAGGAAAGCAAGAAATGAAATGAAATGAAATTTATGAGTTCATGATAAAAAAAACCAAAATAAAAGGAAATCAAAGAAGTTGACACTACTAGCTAGTACTCCATCAAAGAGCTTACAAAGAAAAAAGGATTGCAGGTTCAGAGAGAGAGAGAGAGAGAGGTTTGGAATTTTATTCTCCTATATATGAAGAAGGGGAAAGGAGGTGGTAGGAGAGGAAAGGGAACTGAAAGTTGTAACTGAATCCTGAATATTATATAAAGATATTAATAAAATAATGCTAATAAAAAGGGTTCATAATTTGTCGAAAGGATTGCTGTGTACCTCGAATACAATAGAAGGGCCCTTTTGAATAAAATGTTCTCAGGATGGCAAAAACAATAAAAAATAAAAACTTGTGGTGTTGAGAAATTCACACAATTTGCGGGGGTATAGAAGCAAAAGGATGGTTGATAGTTCAGGTCGGAGTGGTGGTGTGTGGGTGGTCCCCACAATTCGATAAATTATTCCATCCGTCCCTTCCATGCAAATTGCTAGCTCAAACCGTCTATCCTTCAATTCTTCAATATTATATATAATATTGTACCCTTGCGAGTACTACTCACTAATATCTCATCTCTTCTTTCTTCCAGGGGTAAAATATCTTTTTGCTAGATTTATTTGTAATTTTAGATTTATTTGGGGTATTTTAATATTTTTATAATTTTGTATACAGTGCACTTACTTGATTATCTTAAAAGGTACAAAAAATAAAAATAAATAAATAAATTAGTATAGGAGCTTTATCATGATTTCCTTTAACTATGCACAGTATAAGGCATATTTGTGATTTCATATTGTTTTAGGTCTAACTACCTAGAGTACGTGTGTGGCTTGGCTTAATTACGAGAGCGGCTTGACGGCAATTGACAAAATATATCATCCAATATATCATAATTTTTATTTATTTTAATATTTTTTAGGGTTATAAAAAATATTTAGTCCCCAACATAGAGGTGAAAAATCATTTGTTTTTTTTTAAGATAATGTTTTTTTTATTCTTTAGCATTTAATTTATTTCGATATCAGGCTCCTTTTTGTGGTTTTTATATGAATTTTTACTAATTTTAAAAATAACATAAGTTATCTCAAGTTTTTTTATTTGTCGTTCATAGTTATTTTTTTAATCATATTATTAAACTAACTTGGTTTAATGGATCCAATTAAGTCAATTACCCGAGTCTCTAATTCTTCTTTCTTCTTCAAGAACACTGGTCTGAGCCGCGTTATGGCACGAACCACCGTTCTACATTTGCTGAGCTATTTTTTGAATTTTTTTAATTGATTTTTTTTTTCATTTCAGGCCTTCAATATTTGGTTAATTTGAATCACGGTTTCTAATTTGTTTCGATTTAGATTTTATGGTGTTATCACGAGCACATATTCAAAATAAAAAATTTCACAGGTTAAACATGGTTGGTGCTAGTTAATTCAATATGTTAGTATTTTAATTATTTTTTTTAAAAGTCACCTAGTACATTACCATCTCAATATTTTAAAAATTCTTACATCAAAATTTAAAAATTCTTGTATCAAACTCTTTAACTTCCTGGCATCTTTACATTTTTTATAAGGTTATAAAAAAAAAAAAAGTAGTTTCTAACTAAAGTAGCTAGCTACAATGCAATGGGATTTAATTAGGCTCAATGCTTGAAACTTCTTTATTTAATTTTTTACCGTAATAAGATGGAATTTGTTACAGAATCATGGAAAGCTTGTGCTCTGTTTCCAAGTCTTGGTTATAGGCTGATTAATTGCCTATTTATTTAACAATAAGAATCAATTCAGGGCCAATTTTGCAGCAGTGTTCTTCTGTGTTCAAGCGTCTAAAGAACAACACTTCTGTCTACTAGCTTGATAATTTATATTAAAGAGTAAACAAGAACTAAGAACAATTTGTAACACAAATCAGCCCCTGCAGCCTTTTGTTTTCGACAATAATAACATCAAGCAACTCAGTAAAGAAAATTTCAGTCGTTAATAAGTCGTCTGCGTTTTCGATGGGCTTCATATTTGCTCCTGGGATTTTACATTCAATAACAAAAATACCATTTGTTTTTTCCTGGCACAAAGACTTCTAGCAAAATAGATGAGCTGGGTGCTACAGTGCCTGTGCTGGAGAAGAGATGCATATTTAGGGTTAAAAATAGCAAAGGTTAAGCAACTGATAAAGATGGCAGCAATGACTAGCAGCAGGTACGAACTTCTCTAGCTATGTCAGGAGTATCAGCACACTTTGCTTTTCTTTTTCTCCCATCGATCAGACTATGGTCAGGCCGCTGCTGTCCATCTTCTCCGCAGTCCACAGTACATTAATGGCGTTGCCCAGTACTCATTACATTTGACTACTCCATGGATTCTAAGCCTTCAAGTTCAAGGGCATTACAGGTAGAGCTTATCAATGCACAGGCCTTCAAACAAAATATCCT
>Ga0307509_10005119_pt1 | contig 18436 bp, 21 predicted proteins | sample 10_EM_MG_FD_202245 | JGI IMG/M metagenome (GOLD analysis project Ga0307509, IMG submission 202245) | Populus trichocarpa ectomycorrhiza microbial communities from riparian zone in the Pacific Northwest, United States - 10_EM | ecosystem: Host-associated > Plants > Roots > Unclassified | place...
TTGTCTAGTACAGTGGAGAATAAACTTCTAATTCCAAAAAAAAAAAAAAAAAAAAAAAAAGAGACTTGAATGGCGGGTGAAGTAAGGTTGAAGGTCTGGCGCGTTTCGTGGGCAAACGAGAGTCTAGGGGGATCGAGAGAAATGGGGCCCAGTATTCCAAGAAAGGAAGAGCCACGCCATGAAGGGAAAAAGGAGTTCCGAGTCGATGTCTAAGCGGCAGTTGGGCCTGAGGTGAGATAAAGACAAAGGATTCGTGGCGATGCGTCGGAGTGAAGGGGTCCGAGGGGATAACAGGAGAGGTGGCGAGGAAGACTATCTTGATGATGGCCCTGAGGCATGTACAACTTTGTGCGCCTACTGTAGAGAAGGCGGCTGTCAGGTTGAACCGAACACAATTCGCCATGAGTTCGATGTGTATACGGGAAGAAAACACGTGATCATGCGAGAGACTCGCTAACAAAATCGCTTCAGGGCCTTGACGTCTCGACTCGGATAAATCCCCAACACTGAATACTAAATGCATGATTGTTCTGCAAGCCCAGCAGCGTACATCATCTCGACATGCCACGTAGCGACCTCTCCTCACATACAGTACAGTCCGCCACAACGTATCGTACAGTTAGTTACCGAAAATTTCGCACATATATCCCCATCCCTCAAAGGTAAGGGCTATCCACACCGCGGTCGGCACCCGACGACTCTGGGAATCCATCACGGTCCCAGCGACCAAGTCCCTTGCCCGACTCGTGCGCCCAGCCAAGCCGATCGAGGGTCAAACTCGCGACGCGCACAAAGAGCGTGCCGTCGAGCACCTCGCGCTCCTCCAGTCCCTTTTCGCCTCCGCCCGCGTAGTACCCGGCGGGACGACTGCCCCAGCACGTCGCGAACGTCGCGAGGGAGCGCGTGGCCTTGGGCAGGTGTTCGTCCGGATTCGCGACCGTGTTCACGATGATGCGTTCCCATGGGCCACCCGGAGCCATGAGGGGCTTCCGAGGCGCAGAGGGCGGGACTGGCGCCGCCGGAGGTGCGGTGAGTCGATCGGTAGTGGCGTTATAAAAATCTTTGATGGGGAGCGCGGCGTTGCCCCTCGAGATGTACCATCCTGCGCACGTCGCGAGGTATGACTTGAGGAGCGTCACGCGGCTCGAAAGGGGCACCAGAGAATAAGGTGCGTGATAAGAAGGAAGGATGACGGTGCACAAGAAGATCGCGGACGTCAGAAGATGAGCGCTGTTGGCAAGATAGATTAGTTTGGAGGGCAAGTAGGAATGATCAAACTTACACAAAGAAGTCCGCGTTGAATGGGCGACCACTGGTGCCACGCGCATGCCAACCGCCCACTCCGAACCAAATGACGTTGCCCCATACGACTTCCTCGACCATTCCCTCCAATCTCTCTTCAACCTCTTCATCACCATGCGTATCCTCCAACCATTCCTTTGCCCATTCGTCCACGAGCTTAGTGATCGTGTCCCCATCGCTTGTCACGACCTTTTCATACTGGCTTTCACCCAGCGATCGAGCGAGGAAGCTCGGCGAAAACTTTGGGTGGTCACGGATGCGACGCAGGAACGCGAATGTGGGCCGCTTTTCCTCGAGAGACGAACTGGGGGCCCGTGACATCGAGAGCCTAGCCGTCAGGCCTGCGATAATCCCAGGTCCTGGAAGTTTGGCGAAGAACGAAGGTGGCACTAGATCGGTCTGCTCCGCTTTGTGGACGGCGGTACAGGCAAGGCCTGGCGTTTTTTCAGCATCGGGTCGTGGATGCCAAGGACCGAGAAATCCACATACCTTCAGCAACTTGGCCCGGAAGACCAAACTCGAAGCCGTAAGCAGAATGAATGAAAGGATGCAGGAGGCCCGCCAAGAGCCTGTTAAGCATCTCCGGATGTTTTTTGCCCTTGTCATCCGCGCTTTTTACATCTTTCACATCTTTAGCGGCAAGATCGGGGTTGAAGTTGGACGACGACGACAAGATGAAGCGTTCGAATGCTTCGTTCGGAGTGTGGTTGCGAAGATATTCGGAGAAGTACGTGAGATATGAGTCATAGTACCTAAAGCGCAAGAAAGGTTAGGGGTAGAGGTCGTATCGACGCTGAGCACAGCATTGCAAACCGGCTACTCACTTGCTGTTACCGAGGTGCTCCGTAAAGTTCTTGTCTGTGATGGGCTCAGGACTATCAAAGGCAGGCTTGAGATAGTCGTGAGTTTTGTAGGCGTCCTCAATGATTTGGGGCGACGCGCCAAGAGCGTAGATGGCTAACATATGATGCGTGGCATGACTTTATTTGAAGTAATGTCAGAGACGAGTACTGAGTACTGAGTCAAAGACCTAACGAAATTTTGACGTACTTATGATAACCCTTTTCGTTGAAGAAGATATGGTTGTTCGCGCGATTGTGCTTGAGTACACCCAAAAGGACCTGAGAAGTGGCCTCAGTGGGTCCAGGGAGCGCTACGACCCCCGTCGACAGAGGGGTGGGGTACAGTCTCTCGAGTAATTCCGAGTCGTCCTTGCCTTTGCGTGGGGAAGTCATGATGAGGGGCTGGCGAAAGGAGTTCTAGCCGGTCGACGGTTTATAAAACTTGGATAGGGATGAACACATGATAAGTGGCTTCAGGAGTCTTTCGACGTCATCCCTCTGGTCATATCAAGTTTAGACTTTGAGAGACGAAAGGACGAGACCCGCCAATGATTCACGTGCTCGCCCGAATGTGGGTGGGCCCAGACGTGGCTGTAATCAGCTTTACGTGGTCACAGAACCTTTTTTTTTTTCTCACGTGTGCCACTCCACGCGCCTCAGTCGCGGGCGCCGTCCTGTCAACTGTCAATGACAAGCTCTAGATTTACCCAGCGACACTCGAAGTTCCCGCGAGCACTTGGCTGTCAAGAAGCTCTGCATATGCGGCGTCGCAATCACCTGCAGCGCATTCATTGAAGTATGAGAAATGACTGATATAGGCCCGCATGGACCGGGGTCATGTACCTTTAATAAAGCGGAACAAGATCCTCCCGTTCAGGAGATGGGTAGCATTGTAGAATACAGCTAAGGAATAGCGGACAAGAATACGAGCCTGCAGTAAGTAACAGATGGTGTACATATGGGTTCATGGATAATGGGACAGGGGTTTGCACATCGCGTACCAGACAAACACATACAGAGAATCACGGCCATCTACATCCAAAATCTCTGATTTCATCTCCGTTGCGGTCACACAGAACTGGTATGCCGATTCCTGTGTCATAAGTCTGCTCAATAAATCCCTTCACACATCAAAATATGTTGCACTCACCCATCCTCTTTAGAACTTGCATCACTTTCTGACCGCTTTCCTCGATTAGCGTTAGAGTCCGCCGTCGAATTCGGATCCGTCGAATGATTAATCCCAAGAATTTTCTCCATGACGAGGCGGAAGCCGTTGATCTTATCCTCCCACTTGTTCCCGGGTTCATGCCCACAGTCAAGTACAAACAATTCAACCTCACGCAGAAAATGCCCCAGGTCCCGGACACGGAGACGCGATCGGTGCGGCTCGTCCGATTCTCTCGTGCGCGCCAGGTACCATGATACGAGTGTCGACGAAACCCCAAGAGTTGCGATCACGATGTTTGACTAGCATCGATATCAGGGAGATAAAGGGACGGCATGAGTTGTATCCAACGCACGTTGGGACCTTTCAGCGCCGCGCCAAGGGCGGTAATGAGCGCACCAAGCAGGACTTGTAGAGTCAAGGCAATTTTTTGACTGTAGGCTATCGTTTCCGCTGCGTGGCGCGTGTGAGGACCGCAGATCCAATGTTCACAACGTTCACGATAACGACTTACCTAGCTTCGTAGCCTTGACAAGCTCCTCGTTCGCAATTTCGATGGTCGGGTCCAAGCGCTGACTGACATTTAGTTCGCGGACCTGAAAGGACCGGGGCTCAGACAGAAGAAGAGTCAGCCCAGGGTCAGGCAATGAGGACAGGTACGTGATCGGACGCACAGGTTCCCGTTCGTGCCATGCGGCTTCGCTGTCGAAGTACCGACTGGGCGAACGACGATGGGAGGAAGATCGGCTGGGAAAGGCCACAGACCGCGGTGCGTAGACAGCCCTGTCCGTGATTGCATTCGAGGTTGCGTCAAGCCGCGTCGCACTGACGCGCACAGATCGTCGCGGCAATATATCTTCGCGCGTCCTGCCACCCCCGCCGCCCCCGCCGCCTCCATACGCAGGGATGGGAACCTGTAATGTTGCTGAGACCACGCGTGGTCGCACGTCCGCAGAGGTAGATGCCTCTGCTGGGTGTTCTTGGGGTAACTCTGGAACAGGTCTAGAAGAGCGGACAGCGGGATCGGACGAAGACAATATCGGTCGAGTAGGTGCAGTTTGTGCTACACTTCCGACGGCAGCTGGGGAGGAAGGTTCCGGTGGGTTCTCTACCACCAGAGAGGGTCGGGCCTCCTCCGGAAAAGAGAGGTCATTCTGTTCTCCACCTGGCGAGACGGTGTTCGAACACGCATCAGAAACAGATTCTTCGGGTGGCGTGGACGCGTTATTCTGTGAGGTGCTCATATGGGACAGTATGTGAAAGTGAAAGGAACAAAGGAGGGGTTCTAGGGAACGTGGAAAACCGCAATGTGATAAGGACAATGGGGCAGCGCCTGCCTCCAACCCGTCTAGCACGTTCTCCGGAGTGCCTGCTCATGCAATTGGTAGTTAGAAAGCGGGATAGCAGCTTTGGCCCATCACATTCCAGACCTTCTGATGTGCACCGATTTAGGTCCGCTGCAGGTGAGGCTGAGAAACATGCTTGCGAACTCGTGCTCTACCTCGGAGCTTCATGTGACCCGGTATAGCTTTCATGTGCCTCTCATCTTGTGAGGATTACAGCACAGGTCACCATCGTTCATCATATTTTGATATTGACCGACGGATTGCGTTCGCATGTAACCAAATTGGGAGACAACCTGACCATGGGCCGTTGGAAATGCGCTACAACATTCAGAGACAGAGATAATTACAGACCCTTGCCGCAAACCTTCACTGTACTGTTGTTTGGTTTGTTCCATCAAATACAGCATGCGATACTAACGCGTTATATTGCTCTTGATGGCTTCACCGTACTGCAGCCACTTGGCTTTGTCTTGTTTGGTATGCAGGTGCGTTTTATTTTTCCGCCCCCCCCCAATCGCCGCGTTTAGGGATTGGTGGAATCTTGAGCGCTAGGAATTTGACCATCGCGAAGTGCTGAATCATGAGCCGCGTCCAGCAGGTGGCAAGGGTTAACGAATTGGACTGGTTGTGGGGACGTACCTCCCTGATATGTCGTTAATATTAATCCGTGGGATCAATATCACACCGCTCATAACACACCAGCAGAGATAATCGTGTGAACGTGGAGCCAATGCCGCGTGGATACTGCGTTGATATCGCGTTGACGCCACCGGATACCTCCGAGTCATCATTCCTGGGTCTTCTCTCCGCGGGTGCACTGCCGAAGCCCTTGCCGAAACCTTCCACCAAGTTACGTTGACGGACGCTGGGCTTTGTTGTTGAAAGCGCAACCGCACAATAAGGTTGGTACGGAGATTGGAATGGCCGCACATTAGCGCAAGCTGCACGCATGGGAATGGAGACACAAGGTGCAAAAACGCAACAGATGAAGTAACCACTAACAAAAAGTTTAAAGCCCATGAAGAAGAAAATCAAATGAAGAGTTTTGGGGAAAAGTGCCGGTTTATCGGTTTGACAATTTTTTTAAACTCCTATTTATATCCCGCTGCAGAGTGGGGTCAAGATGCGGTCAGCGGTCTCCCATGTAGTGTAAATAATAAATACATGAGAATTGTAAGGTGGAAGGAGGGGCAGGAGAAAATGTGGGACACATGTGGAGCGAGAGGACAGAGGGGTCTAACAGTGCAGCAGGTGTGCAGGTGCAGGTGCAGGGGCGTGAAAAGGAAATATCATCCTGGCCTGGGTTAGGGCTTCCTCCCGCAGCTTGAAGCAGGCATTGGTCCAGGAATTTAAGGAGTGGAGTGCCTTGCCGCCCTTTTTGGTGCCGAAGAGGGTTAATAGGGACAGGTCGGGGGATCGGGGAGAGGTGCTCAACAGTCTGCGGGTGTTTGACAATATTTTGAGCAAAAGCCCGAGCGTGGCATGTAGGTCGGCCTGAGGAGATGTCCAAACTTTGACTAGCAGAGCCCGGATAGCTTGGCATCTGTGTCGAACCAATTGAATCAGCGCTCAAATCAGCTTTTCTGCAAGGAATAGTAGCCATTTTGGTGTCCAGGGTTAGGTTGACAGAGAAAAACAACTTGACTCAATCGTCCGAGATTATGCTGAGAGACTTTAAGCTGATCGAGTTATGTCACTTTCAAGCGGCCACTGTATCGGCCGGGGAGCCTGAGAAGGAACAAAAGCGCCAAGATAGAGCGGCCAGGGAGTCGACAATCCGCAGCGCGTCAGTAGCAGGTGAAGCTGGCGAAGGTCATGGCGGAGCTCTCGGTCGGTACTCGGCAAGTTGCGGTTATCCGGTTGCCGGGTTGCATATGACAGTACTGTCCACGACCAAAAAGGCCATATTGCCCGCCGGTGAATATTAATGTAATGAATCCGATATCAGCCCCAGCTTGTCCTTTCACAGTTCACACGAATCCTCGGATGAATCGGCATCGATGCCATCAAGTACCGCGATGCGATTCAGTGATTACCTTTGGTAGTTTTTGGCTGCTTGAGCTGTATTACATAGCGCAGTTGGTCGTATTTTATCACTATTTATTTTATTTACTATAGCGTTCCCCTCAGGTTTTTGTTTGGGCCAGGAGAGAACGCCGGCCGACGGGAATTCCGGACGGGACACCTTAACTTGAATTCACCCTCGCTGGAGGCGATTTTCCGAAAGATACACTCGTAACTCAGGTGAACTCCTGGCTGTGTTACAGGTGTATCTACCTCCCAGCGGCATCGTACAGCATTATTTTTTTCTAAGGCTTCAATATTCAGGATGCCGTACCTATTCGAAGCCACTATCATGACCCGGGTGCCAGTGAAAGCGACGAGAAAGCTGCTACGCCAGTGGAAGGTGTCAAAATATGCTCTAGCCTACTAGATCTTTATATATTGAGGCAATAGAGTACAAGGACGTCGCTATCTGATCTCGGCATAATGGGTTCTGAAGGTCGGAAGCTTTGCGCGCCGGTCACGGTCAATCCGTCAGAGGCCCATTTCGGCATATGGATTCAATTACTGGCAATCATGAATTCTGTATACGGAATAACCATGGATGACTCAGGATGAGGCGCGGATCGCCAATCACGAACTAATATTATAATACGGTAAGTGCAGAAAAGGTTTCATTTGTGAACTCATGACCACATCAAGAAGTTCTGTTCAGCTTCTGGTGCCAAGGCAGGCGAGGAACAACCAAGAGCAGGGCTCGTGATCCCTACCCCCTATCTGGCCCATTATTCTGTGCATTTGATAACCACGCCGAGCCGTCGTGCTGCGGTTCTGTACTAATTGTATCCGTGATCGAATGAGGACTAGGCCCGACTACTGACGCTCTTCGACCCACAAAGAGACCGCCGGCATCGAACTGCCAGTACCCATGAATTCTTCAAGATTTATGGTACCGAATCAATGGTCCCTGTTTTACGCCGTCACAATTTGACCAGGTATACTATGAAAGCGGTCATGCGTCTTCACACAGTCGTATATCGGATGACTGGTGCCGTCAATTTGTTAGTCTGACCTTCAGTTAGTATAGCATGTTTCCAGAAGGTCTGGATACACGAGGCAGCACGCTGCCCTTACTTTCGACCCCTTTTATCATTCAGACCTGCCAGTACTCCCGACAATTCTGAGTTCTCCCTGCCATGTCTTCCCCTCGACGCCCCTCGACCCGCTCTCCTCCTGCCGGCCCCAGCTTTACAGTTGACATACTGCCACAACTTCCGAAGATTCAGTCTGAGCGAATTCGGAAGCGGATTTTCACCCACTGCAGCCTGGCCGACTACAGGTATGATTTCCAGGCGCCTGAGAACGACCCAAGCACCGATAATGAAGAGTGAGTCCGTCGCTACAAATGTCCTACCTCGACCATCTCGCTGAATGCCTCTATAAGATTGGGGCATATCGGAGACCAAGTGTTTGGGTTCGCGGTTACCAATCTTATTCAGGACCTCTACCCGCGTCTGCGAGTTGGTCCTGCCTCGGTCCGCCAATACGATATCATTCACCTTGGGTCTAGTCTCATGTTGCGGTCAGAAAGTGAGAGATTATGTTAAGAGAAAATACGTGCTCGCAGAGATGTGACGCCTTCCTTATCACTCGCCACATGGGTTGCACCTGACGACATACGTTTAGCTGCGGGCGGTATGGGCTGGACAAGAAGCTTCAACTCCCCGAACGCCATCACAGGAATAGGAAATGCGTTCAAGGTAAAATCACCATTTGTGCGCTCGCGTCTACGTCTTTGACCAGTAGTGCAACCTGAAGTGACTGTCTTCAAGGTAGCAACACTCTTCCATTCAGGAGACTTCCTCTGAAAAGCGTGCCTAGGCCTATGTGGGCGGCGTGTACCGGGACCAGGATCTAGAGGTCGTTACGAAGTGGCTTAGAAAGCTCATGCAGTCCCAAGTGAAAGCTGCGTACCAGACCGTGCGCAGGGAATACCTCCTGCCGTCCGCCACCCCCGCTGGTCCGCCGTTCGGGGTGCCCACAACTGACTATCCTCCGCCGTCTTCGTCCACCGAGTCGGAAGGTGCGGGACCCGATACGTCGAGCCATCCTGCGGCGGATCCCAGCGACACTACCCGACACATGCCACCGCCACGGGCCGACGCCCCCAAGCCGGGATTGGGACGGGCGGGCGGTGATAATAACCCTTGTTCCGACGTCGTCGACCAGCATACTCGCAAGCGCCGGCGACGACGACCCGATCCGAAAGAAGGCGACATCAAGGTTGCAGGTGAGCCGGAGCGCGTTTGATTCTCCAAGTGGTCGTTGCTGAAACCCCAATTCCCATGCGCAGAGGGGAGGGGGACGCGGTCGCAACGTCGCTCGTCCACGGGTTCAGAAACTTCAGATGCGACCGGCAGTGCCAGGAAGCGACCGAGGTCGGGGAAGACGGGCGGTGCATGACTGCACTCCACTGGCATGCCACTCTCCTGTCTGTGACTTCCGTCTGGGCTGCTCGTTGTCAAGCGCAGCACCCACAGAGGGAGAACCCAGCGAGGGGATGGGTTAAGTGTGATAGCTCTACGAGACGAAGGGTGTTGTACGATCCGATTTCGTCGACCATGTATGCAAATAAAAACGAAAAAAGAAGGCTGTGTTCGAAGGTCCTGTTTGCGCCAAGCGCCTTGGTGATGGTGGTGATACTGGTGTCGCTCTTTGAATGGACCTTAGGCGCCATGCAGGGTACAGTAAGTTACCGAGCCAAGGACAGTGATAGACTGCGGAGTGTAGAACGAGAAATAGTCCTGTTTCCCCGGTGTTACAGTACAATAACCAATGTTGTACAGTACTATGCTGCGTTCTGTATTGGGAAGTATTCGGGACTGGTTGGGTTTTCCCCGGTCCTGCCGACTCCTGCGTATCCGCGGTTTAATTAGTACTTTTTCCCATGAAGAGTGCCATCGCGGCGCCGCCAGATCCAGATTCCGTTAATCGTGACTCAGTTTACTCAAATTCTCATGGGGGTAGTGCGGTACGAACCGTGATCAACCAATTAACAACACGTGGGTCAAACATGTGCCGGTGAGGCTTGCACCGTGTCGGGTACGGTAATAAAACGCTCAGTATGCGTCGACGCACAGGTATGGTTTTTGCTACAGTATGCCCTGAGATAATTGCAATCTTGTTGGGCAAGAGAAAGGATGTGGTGATGTTTTCGTTGATTCGGACGGGCCCAGTCACGGCAGGCCCGGGCGCTCATGATTTGATCCTTCTGTTTACATAAACATGGCCAAATAATAGTGGGAGCGGGCGCAGGGCAGCCCAGATTCAAGTTCTTGCCCGCTCGCCGCCTACTGTTTCATGCCCCCATGTCCGGGCGAGAAAGGGAGACGTGCGGATACAGTATTTGGTCAAGAATACAAAGACGCGTGATTACAAATGTTATACTGTATGCATTTGGAGGGAACAGCCTGTGGCATAGTACACAACGCGTACAAGGCAAGGAAAATATGGAACTAGAGTAGCACTATAACCGAACAATTGTAAGATTAAAAAAAACAGCGTTGGGTTGAGATGTGGTGAAGTAAGTCACGGTCGTCAAGGTCCATCCATCCTTGTGGCCAACCTCTCGGCCCGACCAATCACTCAACTCTACCTACCCAACCCATGACATACGCACGCTGTGCGAGGATAATGAGGGTGTCCACGCACAGAGAGTCAGTGTATTGTCGTTTTTATTGTACTGGCTTTTGACTTGGGAGGAGCGAGGAAAGCTACAGCAGGAAGCCAGAGCGGTGTATCAGGGTCAATACCCTATTACAATAACTATCTATGGCGAGCGTGACGGCGAGCACGCACCCAGGCGTCTTATCGGCGGCATAGCCAAACAAGATGCCAGGTTTTCACCGTGCTGCGTTCCTCGAGTGAGCTAAGGTCGAGGCTCTAGGTAATGTCGGGACACGGTTTCCCATGGCGACGGCGAAGGAAATGGGATAAGGTCCCGTACTAAATCCCCCAGCGGATGAGTCGTCGTGGAAGCAATTGCCCTTGGTGCGTCGCAGATGACTTTCAGGTAGTCAGCCTGGGCATTGGTTGGGATTTCGCAAAGGATCGTGATGATGTTTGTCCTGCATGAGATTCTTTACAGTGGACTTCGGACCCGAGAGGCCTGCAGTGCGTAGATGCCGTCAGAGGTATAATGTAATCTACATATTTTGGGGTGACTTACTGTACTTTAGTATCTCGGGCACGGTTGCAAATCTTGCCTAGAGGTTCATTGAGAAAAACGACAGGTTGAATTGACACAAGAACACGTAAGTAACACGTAGCAGAGAGGCCTTAGTCCGTAAACAGCTTGAAACTCCGGATGCAAAAGCTGCAGGTGGGCTTTTGGTGATGACGACGTTGGTCTACTCTATCTGTAGAAGAAGGAAAAGAACATAAATGAAAGCCATAGACGATTGAATTGACATACCGAACAGTATCTGTATAGTGTGTCGCAGAAGGAGAAAACCAATTAGGGATTCAGGCGGAGTTGAATCGGATAGAGTCTGGTGCTTTACTACATGCCTATGCCGACTCTCGACCTCCAGCGACGATGGGTCGCTGGGACTTCGCTATCGCCGCCCCTGAACAACACATTTTCCAATATTCCACCACCGTCCACGTCGTAGGGTCCGCAGTCGAGCACCCGTAGAAAGATGGGAAGGAAGCGGTCACGACGATAGTTACGTCATGTGGAGTCACCGGCAGGCAGACATCGATACCTCAATATTGGGTATGATTGGCCAAGTCATTCAGAGGAAGTTAGATGCGCAGCTGAGGGAGAAGAGTGAGGGAAGAAGGCGAGAATAGAGACAACAGTAAGGGTATTTAGTCAGGAATACAAACAGGCGTCGTCACGGTTTCAATGGCTGATATACACAACAAGCAAAGAAAATACGAAGCGGAGGTCCACAATCAGACCGTGGTAGGAAAGTATTACAGCATTGGTTGTCTCGGCTCAACCTCTCGAGTCTCGACCCGAACCAACAACAACTCAACCCATCCAGCCGACCTGTATGACGGACCCCATGGAGTTTGTAGATAGGGACGAACACATGATAAGTGGCTTCAGGAGTCAGACGACGTCATTCCTCTGGTCATTTCAAGTTCTTTTGAGAGACTAGAGGAGGAGATTCACCAACGATTCACGTGCTTGCCCGAACGTGGACGCCGACGTTGCTGTAATCAGCTTTCCGTGAACACAAAAACCTTGTTTTTAGGCCCACATAGCCAGTGTTGGGGTCATGTACCTTTGATAATGCGGAACAAGACCCTCCATGTTCAGGAGTTGGGTAGCAAAGTTATAGGAATGAAATTAATGGATCTTTGTAAATACAGCTAAGGAATACCGGACAAGAATACGAGCCTACAGTACGTAACAGATAGTGTACATATGGGTCCATGGATAATGGGACATGGCACGTACCAGACAAACTCATGAAAAGGATCACGGCCCTATATGTCCAAATCTGACTTTATCTCCGTTGCGGTCACACAGCACTGGTATGCCGATTCCTATGTCATAAGTCTGCCTTTAACAAGGCCCTTCACACATCACAATATGTTGCACTCACCCATCCCCTTTAGAACTTGCATCACTTTCTGACTCCTTTCCTCGATTAGCGTTAGAGTCCGCCGTCGAATTCGGATCCGTCGAAGGATTAGTCCCAAGAATTTTCTCCATGGCGAGGCGGAAGCCGTTGATCTTATCCTCCCACTTGTTCCCGGGTTCATGCCCACAATCAAGTATAAACAATTCAACCTCACGCAGAAAATGCCCCAGGTCCCGCGCACGGTGACGCGATTTGTGCGGCTCCTCCGACTCCCTAGTCCGCGCCAGGTACCATGCTACGAGTGTCGACGAAACCCCGAGAGTTGCGATCACGATGTTTGACTAGCATCGATATCAGGGAGATAAAGGGACGGCATAAGTTTTATCCAACGCACGTGGGGACCTTTCAGCGCCGCGCCAAGGGCGGTGATAAGCGCACCAAGTAGAACTTCTAGAGTCACGGCAACTTTTTGAATCAAGGCTGTCGTTTCCGCTGCGCGCCGCGTGTGAGAACCGCAGATTCAAGGGTGAACAACGTTCACAATCACGACTTACCTAGCTTCGTAGCCTTGATAAGCTCATCGTTCGCAATTTCGATGGTCGGGTCCAAGCGCTGACTGACATTTAGTTCGCGGACCTGAAAGGACGGAGGCGCGGACAGAAGAAGAGTCAGCCCAGGTCCAAGCCATGAGGACAGACACGTGATCGGACGCACAGGTTCTCGGGCGTGCCATGCCGCTTGGCTAACGAGATGCTGACTGGGCGAACGACGATGGGAGGAATACCGGCGGGGAAAGGCCACAGACCGCGGAGCGTAGTCAGCCTCGTCCACTATTGCATCCAAGGTTGCATCAGACCGCATGACGCGCACAGATCGTCGCGGTAATATATCTTCGCGCAGTATGCCACCCCCACCACCCCCGCGGCCTCCATACGCAGGGATGGGAACCTGTAATGTTGCTGAGACCACGCGTGGTCGCACGTCTGCGGAGGTAGATGCCTCTGCTGGGTGTTCTCGGGGTAACTCTGGAACAGGTTTAGAAGAGCGGACAGTGGGATCGGACGAAGACGACGTCGGTCGAGTGGGTGCAGTCTGTGCCGCACTGACGACGGCAGCTGGGAAGGAAGATTCCGGTGGGTTCTCTACCACTAGAAAGGGTGGGGCATGCTCCAGCAAAGAGAGATCATTCTGTTCTCCGCCCGGCGAGACGGTATTCGAATGTGCGTCGGGAACAGATCCTTCGGGTGGCGTAGACGTGTTATTCTGTGAGGTGCTCATATGGGACAAGGTCAGAAAGGGACAAGGGAGAGTCGTTGTTTGCCTCTTTGCGGCTGAGCAAGAAATAGTATGGGGTTGTAGGGAACGTGGACAACCGCAATGTGACAAGGACAATGGGGCAGCGCCTGTCTCCAACCCATGTGTAGCACATTGCGTGTTCTCCGGGGTACTTGCTGCGTGCAATTGGAAGGTAGCAAGGAGGATAGTAATTCTGGCCCATCACATTCCAGACCTTCTGATATGAACCGATTTAGGTCCGCTGCAGGTGGAGCTGAGAAACACGCTTGCGCACCCACGCTCTGCCTCGAGGCTTCATGTGACCCGGTATAGCTTTCATGTGTCTCTCATCCGGCGAGAATTACAGGTAAATCTCGTTCATGAAGTGAGATGATGTTTTGATACGCAATCAGATGAATGTTCGGTTCTTCCTTGTGCGCGCGGACACTGAGTGGGGCTATCCTTTGTTGCAGAATTTCTGTCCGCGGGCACTACCTGCACTGGGGGATATCCCACTAGGCAAGTAAATACAGATCATAGACCAGGTAATTCAAGGAAAGGAACATACCTCGGTGTCTGCGCACATAAGGTAGCACGGAAATAAGGGTTCCTGATTACGACGCAAATTTTTTTAGTATAGCCATGCGAAGAAAAGACATCCCTCCAGCGAGAAGGCCGAAACACGATCACAAAAAGGTAAGGGGCAGAACGAACGCCTAAACGCGCGCCGCGTCGCTCACAGTGATGACGCGATGAAGACTCCCGGCGGGAGATACGAAAATGGAAATTGGTCATGTGACAGGCACGAGCGCTCGTGACCCACCTCCAGGCTCAAAACATTGAGTCATTGTCAAACCTCAAACCGATAAACCATCTCTATCTTGTGCATTTTCCCACATACTCTTCTCTTATTTTTCTTCTTCGTGGCCTTTCTCTGTTAGTGGTTCCTTCATCTATTGTGTTTTCGCACGTTCTGTCCCCATCCCCATGCGTGCAGCGCGCTCTAATGTGCGTCCATTCCAATTTCCATACCAGCCTTATTGTGTGGCTGCGCTTTCAACAACAAGGTCCAGCGTCTGCCTTTCTAACTTGGTGGAAAGCTTCAGAAGTACACCCTTCGCGGAGAGAAGACCCCACCGTATTTTGGGGATCAGTAGTAAGATTACATTCGTGTGAAGTCTGTTAAATAATACGATCCAGGAACAACGGGTTAGAATGCAAGCATATAATGATGAATGGTGTACACATGGGTCTATGGTCAATCGGGAATAGGGTATCGCACAGTGGGACAGAACATACAACAGGGCATTCAACAGGCACGCAAACAGGACCATAGCCCTATACTACTTCCAGAGACTCTGACTTTACCCTCGTCTCGGTCACGCGCCGTTTCCTGTGACATAAGTACGCCCGCATTTAACGAATCAATCACACACCAAAAACGGCTGTACTCACCCATTCCCGGTAGAACTTACAGTGTAATGATCATCGCTTCCCACTTCCTTTCCTCGAAAAGCGTTAGAGTCCTCGTCCGCGTCTGGATCTTTCGTGTAGCTTCTAGGATGATTCCCAAGGATTTTCTCCAAGCTAAGGCGGAAGCCATTGATCTGATTGTCCCACTTGTCGCCGTACTCATGTCCATGGTCCAAGGAAAACAACTCCATTTCACGCAAAAATTGTTCTAGCTCTCGGGCACGGAGGCGCGACTCTTGTGGCTCGTTCGAACCTTTCGTGCGTGCCATGTACGCAGCTGTGATTGTCCCCGCAACCCCGAGAGTTGAGATTGCGATGGTTGTCTGGCGTTGGTGTCAGGCGGACCGCGGGGCGGCAAAAGCTTTTATACCACGCACATTATGGCCGCCCAGTGATGCTCCGAGGGCGGTGGTAAGCGCACCGATCATAACTTCTAGCATAATAGCAATGTTTTGCGCCCAGGCGGCAAATGTTGCTGTATGGGTGCGCATGTGAAGGTGGGATAAGAGGGTCCAGTAGGATGCTCGTGGTTACCACTTACCTCGTTGCGTGGCCTTGGCAAACTCTTCGGTTGCAACGTTGATGGTCGGAATCAAGCGCTGGCCGACGTTTCTTTCGCGGAACTGAGGGTACCCAGACAGAACAGTTAGCTATGGCATGGCCTTGTCATAGGGGAAATAAGCGATCAAACGCACAGGTTCTCCGTCATCCCGAACATGCCATGCCGTTTCGCTATCGGGATAGCGACCGGTCGAGCGACGACTCGGATAGAAACCTCCGGGTGGTACGACTACCGGCTGCGGCGCGCGAATAGTTTCGTCTAGTATTGGGTAGGAATGTGTAACGCGCACGGCTTTACGCGGTGGTGTGTCCGCGCGGGGTCTGCCTCCCCTGGCCCCGTGACCTCCGTGAGTCGAAACAGAAGCAGGAGGTAGAAAGGTCGGTGACGCCACCCGTGGTGGCACCTCTGCGGGCTCCATCACCTTTATGTGTTCTTGGGGTACCTCGGGAACAGGTTTAGATATCAGAGAAATGTGGTAGGAGGGAGACGATGCCCGCCGAGGAGGGGCGGTTTGCATTGCGCCCAGGACAGTCGTTGGCGCGGAAGGCTCCGGTGGATTCTCTACAATTGAGGATGATGGCTGCCCCGGCGAAGAGAGAGTAGTTTGTACCGGGGCGGTGTTCGAATGCACGTCGAGGGTAGATTCTTGGGGCTGCGTGGACATGTTCTGTTGTGAGGTGCTCATGTGGGGCAGGATTTCAAAGAAATGAAGGACCGTCTCAGATTTCCTCTGCAGCGGTGATATAAAAGGAGCGGGAAATGGGGTAGATAGACAGCTGTAATGGAACCAGGACAACGCGGCTGCGCCTGACTCCGATCCCCAGGCTTTGCACGTTGCGTGTTACTCGAATTGCTTGAGGTTGGTAGACAGCAAGCTACCAGTTCTGGACAATCAGAATCGAGACATCTGTTATGCGTAAGATCCTAAGCCGCTGTAGATTCGCTTCGACCCTATCCGCACTGCGGGAGTCCCCGCTCGTGCCAGCGAATGGGCCAGAGATACAAAAAGGGGATGATGACTCGGAGGTGTCGGTAGCCTCAACGCGATACCAACGCGATATCAACGCAGTATCCACGCGGCATTGGCTCCACGTTCACGTTTATCGCTACTGCAAGAGTCGTGAAATTGGCGGAATTATGGGCATTGCCGTGGGCCGTGAGCAGTTTCGTTTACGAACGACTAAAGCCTCAGCATTTTCAGCCATAGACCCTTCGTGGGATAGAGATATTAAAAGCAAGCACAACGTGCGCCTCATGTCTCGATACGATACGTAACTTGATCCCATGAACTAATGTAGATAACATATCAGGAAATACGTTCCCATCACCTGCCCAGTTTTAATTCGTTAACCCTCCCAACCTGGTGGACCGGGCTCATGATTCAGCACGTGAAATTCCAAGCGCTTAAGATACAACCCATTCCTAAACGGAGTGATTGAGGGCGGAAAAAGGAGACGCAAGTGCATGCCAAACAAGACGAAGCCACGTGGCTGCAGCACGGAGAAATTACTGAGAGCAACATCGCCAGTATCTCATGCTGTAAGTTATGTGATGGAACAAAGCAAACATAGTACAGTGAGGGTGTGATAAGGAGTGTGCGGAAACAATTCCTTGTCTTAAATACTGCAACGCGGTTTCTTATGGTCCATGATCAAATTGTCTCCTAATTTGGTTACACGCAAACGCAATCTGTCAGCGCAATCAAATGTCAGATGACTAAGGCTGTCATCTATCAACAAGGCAGAAAGAATAAACATGGACGGCTCTGCGGAGTTGGGACCTTTGGTCTTGTCCGGCATCAGCCAACCATTCATGCATTCCGACATGGCTTTTGTATCTCTCTCCTTGGGGACCTGTGCGAGCCATTAAAAAAAGGGCCAGCTTTGAGGCCCAAGGATCATTTTGTAGGGTGAATGAGGCAGACCCAGGTGCGCTGGAGCCTGGGGTTGAAGGACGGGGCAGAGTTGTCTACCATGTTGTCGACGGTGGATATTGTACCTCAGTCAGAAATGGGCAATCGTGACAGTGAGATACTTGGCCAGTTTGACGGGCCGTTAGAAATGGGACGTCAGTGGGGGGTCTGTCTCACAGCACAACACAATCTTACCCGACACGTGCAACAATAGAGCGAGAGCTGTTCTTAATTGCCCTGCAAAACCTGGAAAGTTTCCCAAGGGGGTCAGATGACGACGACGAAGATATCGGGTATGTTCAGGTGAAATACCTTGTGCAAGACGTCAAGTCAATGGCGACGAAACTGGAACCTGGATGGTGAGAACGCGGGATACGACACATGCATGTGTACAAATACACTTGTATCTTCGTATGCTGTGTGGTGTACCATGACGACAATTTGTGCTGACTGCTTCGTGGGTCCTGGAAGTTTTGTTATTCTGCACTGGCAGGGTCATCGTCGTCCCGCTGTGTGCGAATAAATCAAGCATAAGGGGTTTAATTTATGGCAAGTAGAGAACGAACTCAGGGGGTCGGCCCCGGGGTGGAGGGCACTCTGCCCATGCATATACGAACATTGGGCTTGCTTTACCTGCTCCCGGTTGACCATCCGAGGACACACTCAGTGGGATTCCAAACCCAGGAATCGTGGCAGAGCAAGAGAGACGGGGCGGGAGAGACATACCCATCGGCGGTGCAAACGGTGTGCCATCACCTAAACCTCAGAAAACGGAGGATGAAGTCTGCAGGACCGCAGAGCCGGCCTCTCTGTTAAGCGGAGGTAAGGGCGTGCGAATAACACAACCTAGTGTCTGGAGCTCGAGGGCGCGCATCAGTGACCAATGATAAATGGTGACAGTGGTGCGGGGGGGGGGGGGCCGCGGCGCGGGGGGGGGCGGGGGGGGGGGGGGGGT
>Ga0307509_10005120_pt1 | contig 18434 bp, 15 predicted proteins | sample 10_EM_MG_FD_202245 | JGI IMG/M metagenome (GOLD analysis project Ga0307509, IMG submission 202245) | Populus trichocarpa ectomycorrhiza microbial communities from riparian zone in the Pacific Northwest, United States - 10_EM | ecosystem: Host-associated > Plants > Roots > Unclassified | place...
TTCAGCAGGAGTGGCACCAACCCTCGGGGCAGCACAACGATGACGAGCACAAAGGTGATCCCCAGAATCAGCTGCCATGCGAACGGCATGCGGCTGCTGAGATAGGCGGTCGCCACGTTGATGAGAATCGAGCCGATCAAAGGCCCCCAAAGTGTGCCTCGACCGCCGAGGGCAACCCAGATGATCAGTTCCGTCCCGAGCACGAAGCCGGAGAGTTCGGGCGCCACGACGCCGCTGAACGACCCGTAGCCGAAGCCCGCAAGCCCCGCGATGGCCGCGGTGGCAACAAGCAGCAGGATCTTCACCATCGGCACGTTGATGCCGAGGTAGGAGCATCTCGACTCGTTGTCCCGGATTGATGCGAGGACGCGGCCCGCATCGCTGCGCACGACCGTCCACGCGAACAGACCGACCGCGATGAGGGCGGCGCCGGCGATCCAGTACCAGGTGCTCAGCGAGAAGTCGAAGGTGTCGTACCCCGTCAGTCCGGAGCTCGAGCCCGTCCACTCGCCGCCCGACAGCAGAAGCTGCGTCATGACGATCGGCAAGACGAGGGAGATGACGGTCGCGAAGAAGGGGGACGCGCCGCGATAGAACGACAACCATCCGACCAAAGCGGCCACAGCCATCGACACGGCGACGGCGAGTGCCAGCGCGAGCGCGACTGTTCCGGGCGAAAAGCCGTTGTGCGTGAAGACGAGGCCGGCCGCGTACGCGCCGATGCCGAAGAACGCGGACTGGCCGAAGGTCAGGTAGCCGGTGTAGCCCCACAACACGTCAACCGTGACAGCGGTCACCGAAAAGAAGAACGCCTTGATCAGTATGTTCAGCACATAGCTGTCGAAGATCCACGGTCCGACGATGATCAGCGCGACGCCCAACAGGCCGAGCGTCAACAACCGCTTCGGCGACTTTGATGACCGCTTCATTGCCGGTCGACGCGGCGAAGCAAGAACGGACACGTTACCCACGGCTGAACCCCTCGGGACGCACGCGCAACGTCAGCGCTGCAAGCACAGCGATCGTCAGACCGCCCAGCACCGGGTTTGCATAGGTGCTGACCATGACCTGGCACGCACCGAACACCAGACAGGTGAGCAACAGACTGAGCATCGAGTGCCCCGACACCATGACCAGCATGAACGCGCTGACCAGCCATGGCAGGCCCATGCCGGGATCGAGGCTCGACAGCGGCGTGATGAGCGTGCCCGCCAGCGCACCGAGTCCTGCACCCAGGCTGAACGTGATGAAGCGGATTCGCCCCGAGCGGATGCCCAGCCCGCTGGCCAAGTCCTCGTTCATGATCACGGCCCTGGTCTTCACGCCGAACCGGGTGCCGTTGAGTAGCAACATGAGCACTACGCAAAGACCCAGCGCCACAGGAATCAACAGCAGCCGATAGGCAGAGTAGTCGACGCCAGCGATCGACCAAGTACCCTGCAGCGGCATATCGGCAAACTTCACCTCGCGTCCGAAGCCGATCACGATCAGCTGTCCGATGACGATTCCAAGTCCCCACGTCGCCAGGATGGCGTCCAGTGGGCGCTTGTAGAGAGGTCGCACGATCAGGGACTCGACGGCCATGCCGACCACCGCGCCGGTGATCAGAGCGAGCGGCCAGCTCAACCAGGGGCTCAGCTTGAGCTGCGTGACGACATAGGCCGCGTAGCCTCCCAACGTGAGCAGCGAGCTATGCGCGAAGTTGACGATCTTCATCACCCCGAAGATCATCATCAGGCCGGCGGTGACGATGAAGAGCATCGCCGCCGTCGTCAGCAGATCCAGTAGCAAGATCATGGGTCTCTCCGATGAGGCAGCGCCTTGCGACTTACTTGATGTTCGGGCATTGAGCACCCGGGTCCACGCTGGCAAAAGTTTCCAGGATCTTGATGGAACCGTCCTGCTCCACTTGACCAAGACGCATCGAGAGCGGCGTGTGCCGGCTCTTGTTCATGGCGACCGATCCGCGCGGACCGACGTACGACACCTCCCCCAAGGCCTTGATCACCTTGGCTGAATCGGTCGAGCCCGCTTTCTCGACAGCCGCTTTGTAGAGGTAGAAGCCTTCGTATTGCGGCTCCGAGAGTTCGTTCGGAGTCTTCAGGTCGGCGCCGAACTTCTTGCCCAGTTCGGAAACGAACTTCTTGTTTTCAGGCGTGTCGATGCTGGTCAGGTACGAGGCCGACATGTAGAGGCCGGTGGCGACATCGCCCATCGTCTTGGCTGTTCCTTCGTCGATGGCAAGGTTGCCATACGGCAGCGTCAAGCCGGCGCCTTTCAATTGCTTGGCAAGCGATACATTCGGCGCGCCACCGGCGGTAGCACTGATGAGCGCGTCAGGCTTCACCGATCGGATCTTCGATACGACAGAAGTCCAATCGCTGCCTTCCATCGGGAGGTATTCCTCGCCAACGACCTTGCCGCCGTTCTGTTCGATGTACTTCTTGGTGAAGTCGAGCATGCCGCGGCCGAACGCATAGTCGCTGCCGACGAGGAAGAAGGTCTTGGCACCCTTGGTCTTGCTGAAGTAGTTGACTACGGGGGCGACCTGTTGCTCGGGGACCCAGCCATTCACGTACATCATGTTGTTGCACGAGCGCCCTTCGTAGAACGACGTGTAGACGTAGGGCACCTTGCCTCGCGCGATGACAGGCAATGCGGCGTTGCGTGCTGCGCTGGTTTCCATGGCGATGACCACGTCCACCTTTCTCTCGAACACCAGTGTGTCGAACGCCTTTTGCGCACCGATGGCGCCGGAGGCATCGTCGACGATTTCGAGCTGAACCTTGCGGCCCAGGATACCGCCGGCCGCATTGATCTGCTCGACGGCCAGCTGCGATGATTGGACGACGGCCGGCGCCACCACGCTGTTCGCGCCGGACAGGCCGACCGCGACGCCAATCTTGATCGGTTCGGCGGCATGGCTGTTCAAAACGACTGCGGCGGCGGCCGCGATGGTGGCGAAGCGAATCGAATGTTGGATGGTTTTCATGGAAGGTCCTTGGTTTAGATTGGCGAACGGGGAATCAGTGACGAGGCAGTGGCCAGCCAGTGCCGAGCATCGGGTCGTAGATGTCGTCGCGCCGGTCGCGCAAGACATCGTTAAAGGCGTTCAGATGGCGCGCTCGTCGAGACGCCTTGAGATTGATGCGTGCGTACAAGACTTCTTCTTGATCAACACTCGCCGGGCCAGCGAGGGGCCAGCCCTGAGCGCCAACGATCAAGCTCTGCCCAATGAAAGGCTGAGTTCGCTCGGTACCCACGCGATTGGCACAGACGATGTTCAAACCGTTGCTGTGCGCGTTGGCCATCGCGAGCACGTTGGCCATCGCTGCATGGTCACCGCATTGGCCCGGCATTGGTACCCAGTTCGTCGGCATGCAGACGATGTCTGCCCCTTGCATCGCCAAGAGGCGATACACCTCGGGAAACCATCCGTCGTAGCAAATGATCGCTGCGAGTCTGCCGATCTCGGTGTGAAACACCGGCAAGCCCAGGTTCCCCGATTCGAAGAAGAGGTGCTCGTCGCCCCAGAGGTGCAGCTTGCGATACGTGCCGATGTAGCCATTGGGACCCACCAGCACCGCCGAGTTGTAGAGCTTGTCTTCGACACGCTCGGCGATGCCCGCGACGACATAGATACCGAGCCGACGAGATGCCTCTTCCCAGGCGGATGTGCTTGCGCCGTCGGGTATCGATTCCCCGAGCGAGAACGCTTCCTGGCGACTCTCGAAAACGTAGCCGCTGTTGCAGAGCTCCGGTAGGACCACGACGGTTGCGCCGGAGGCCGCAGCTTGTTCGATCAGTTGGATCGAACGCGCAACGTTCTCAGCCTTGCGGCCAACTCGGGGCTCCATCTGCACACCAGCCACGGTGACGTCCGGGAAAACATTCACCTCTTGCGACGATCGCGGGGTCGACATCAAAACTCCAAAAAGCAAAAAGCCCCTGACCGCGCTTTCGCGCATGTCAGGGGCTTTCATAGCCGGTATGTGGTCAGCAACTTTGCTGAGGGACGAAGGCAAGGTATGCCTTCGTCTTGGGGCGCGAGACTACGGAAATCCGATTTCGATGTCAACAACAATCGATCACGTTGCGCGTTGTTCACGAAGCAATTTTCTTCTGCCCAGCGTCGCAAACCCCCAGAGCGTCAGTTGTTAGACGCCGCCGGTGATGGCCGACCACGGCACCTCTTCCCGGTCGCCGCACCTTTGAGCTGACGTTCGCGAGCGGCAGCAAGTGGCCGAACCTCGGCGGTCGCGACAGCCAGCTATCAGGCACCTTATCGTCCGAAGGCCCCCGGGTGAGTCAGTCGAGAGAGCTTCTGAATTTGCCCACGGTTCGGTCGTGTCAGCCGCAAATACTGGCGCGTTCTACACCCCCCGGCCCAAGCACAGCTACATCTGATTGACCGGCAGTGGCATCGGCTTTCGACAGAACGTCTTGAATGCCCTGTCGCGCTCCATGAAAGCCGCCAGCATGTGCGGGATCAACGTCGGCACGTCGACTGGCTCGCTCCACGCCTGCGCATGCAAATCGGCGTAGCGATCGAGCATCGCTTTCAACTCGATGGACATCGTGATGGTCAACTTCACCGTCTCGGTCTTGGGCAACGGCCCCAGCCGCAGCTTGCTCGCGGATGTGTTCATTGCGACGATCCGCGCTGGAAGAACAGCGGCTGATACGGCCGCAGAATCAAGTCCTTGTTCACCATCACCCGCATCGGGAACCCCGGCCGAATGGTCAGCGTCGGCTGGATGCTCATGTTGCGCTTGGTGATCTCCTGGCCGACCTGGTTCACTGTGTCCTGCGCGCTCTGTCGAATGGCAACCGTGACGCCGCCATTGCTGGAACTGTTGTTAGGTGCTGCCAGCTCTGCTCCGACTCCGAGCAGCGTAGACAGCGCCGCCCCCGCGAGGATGCGGTCCCAGTGCCAGTCCACCCCGTCCTCGAGCCCGGCATAGCCGGCCGGGTCGATGCCTGGCAGCCGGTCGAGTGAAATCGACGACGTGTCCGGCAGGATCAGCCGCGTCCACACCAGCAGCACGCGCCGCTGTCCAAACGACACATGGCTGTCGTAGCGCCCGATCAAACGCGAACATCTCCGCCGCTTCCACATACGCTTGCTTGTCGATCAGCGCAAAGACGTCCTTGAGGGCACGCTTGCGCTTGCGCGCCTCGAGCAGTCTTTGTCGGAGCGCCTCGGCCGTGTGCGGCTTGATCAGGTAAGCGTCAAGGGCAGCCTCTGCGGCTTCCGCGACCTTGGCATGCCCGGCCTCCGCCGAGATCATCACCACGACGGTAGCGAGCGGCAGCAGCTTGGCCAGACGCAGATCGTCCATCAAGTCCTGGCCGCTGACCGGTTCGCCCTCGAACTCGTACTCGCACACAACAATGTCGAAGCGTTGCTGTTCGAGCAGTCGCCGAGCATCTTGGGCACGGCGCGCCTGGGTCACTTCGGCAAGCCCAAACTCGCGCAGCATGTTGACGAGTGCGCTGCGCGAAGCGTCGTTGCCGTCAATCACGAGCGCGGTGGCAAGCCTTATCTCAGTGTCGAGCGGAACCATTGTGTTTCCTTCGCGCGGGATTGCGCAGAGCGATGTTCGGCTGGAGATGCGACGCCGGAATCACGGGCCAACGCTGGCTCGCGGTGCCCATGCGCAAGCGCGACAAGCAATCGTTCCTTAGCCGGGCACCCGGCCAGTGCCCGAGCGGTTCAAATCACCCAGGCCACAGGACTGGTGTCGTCCTGCCTTCGACAAGCATGCCGCCGCATCGATGCGCGTGTCGAAGTCTGCATCTCGGTCCGAGTGTTCTAGCGCATCGACGATGGCGAAGTTGCCTCGGTTGGCGCGTATCCACTGGTACCGGTTCGCGTCGGACAGCGGCGCGAACGTCGACGCCCGCGCGGTCAGCTCCTCGTGGCGGCCCAGACTGACGTGCAGCCTCTGCTCGGGCTGCGCGGCGGTGGACGCCGGCGATCCGTGTTGCGCTTCATTTTTCATGGCTTCTCCAGATTCTCGAGAGCATGCGGCCATCGAATCGGTATTTCCTTGATCCGCGTCATTGCAACAGGTATCGCTTGTTTGGGCACCTGTCAGGCTTAGCAGGTACCGGCAAAGTTTCTAGGGGGGGATACCACGCACACCCGTACGGCGCGGCTCATGCGCTGCTGAGGTGTGCGGGGCGCGCGACCCATTGAAGTGTCAGGGTTTGGATTTGCGAGGGTGGGTCCCTGCCTGGTGAAGCATGCCGGTCGTTGGTGAGGCTGAAGCTTCGATCCGCTTGGCGGGCGCGATCATGCGCGTGTTCCACCGGCGCGAAGTGGTAGATGCAACTCGACCAAACCGGACACGATTTGCGCCGCCAGGCGTACCAGGCTGAGCCGCTTGTTCCTGGCCTCTCGACGCAAGGCCTCGAAGGCACTATTCGATGTCAACTGGTGGCGTTCCATGATCATGCCCACGGCCGTGCCAATGCTGCGGTTGCCGCGCAACGCCTCCAGCAGTGACCATTGATCTCGGTCGGCCTGTCGGAACTCGCCGGCGCGCGCGATCCAGGCCCGAATGGAAGGCACGATGACCGACAGGTCGAGGAGGTTCACAAAATACCCTATCGCCCCAGCATCGACCGCGTGTTGAATCAGCTCAGGATCCGCGTGTGCCGACAGGACCACGAACGGCACTCGAGAGCGGGCCAGCACTTGTGCGAGGTCCATGGCATTCGGTTGTGATGGCGACAAATCGAGCAGTGCGAAGCTCGGCGGACTCGTCTCGACGACCAGGCGAGCGGCATGATGGTCGAACGCCTGCGTCACCTCGAAGCCGGCCGCCTCGAGCACGACCCGCATCGACCCGTTGATCGCCGGATTTGCTTCAATGATCAAGATGCGTGGCATGTTTGAACTCGCAGGCGCCTATTGAGCCATTGCGATTCGGCCGCGACTTGACGAATATCAAGTCCGGGCTCGTATTGCCGGAAGCTGCTCGGCGAACAGCGCTCCGATTTGCTCCCTGTTCGCTTGATCGACAGGCGCCACCCGCCGCAGAATTCAATCCGCAAGTTCTTTGCACGCAACCCAAACCCTGTTGCTTGCCACTCAGATCCCTTGCCGGCGCGCGTTCCGCTCGAACTCGCTCCGGTGGGCCGCAAGTCGACAACAGGGAGCGGGGCCATGCCTTCGAGGCACATCTGCGGTCACACGACAGCCCGTCGCCAACGGCGCCGGGCCGCGTCGTCATCTGCCGACACGAGATTCGCGCACGCACTGGCCGGCCCGACCGTTCCGCCTGAGCTGCGCTCGCGATCCGTACCGAGAAGACTGATTCACTGGGCCACATCCGCGCGATTCCAGGGATCCGCTGTCATCCGCTATCGCGACCTGCACGACCTCGACCTCGACCCGCATGCGGTTGGACGTCCCCGTACTGGGCCCGCGAGAGAACTCAGATGAACCACAGCGATGGCGCCATCGAGGCGCAACCCAGAAGACTCTTGGCCCCGCATTGGAAAAGCTGGCTGATCGCGTGCGCCGTGCTCCTCGTCGGGATCGCACTGTCGCTGCTCGCAAGCCGAGCGGTGCGAGAGGAGATGAAGCGCGACGCCCAGGACCGCATCGACATCACCGCCGCCAACGCCGCGGTGCAGGTCGAACGTCGCTTTGCTGCGTACTTCACGGTGTTGACCGGAACGCGCGCGCTCTTTCACACGGTCGACCGGGTCTCGCGCGAGGACTTTCACCGCTATGCGCAGGCGCTGGCGCTCAAGCCCGACTTCCCTGGCTTCCACATCCTCAACTACGCCCCCTATGTGCCGCCGGGGTCCGAGGCGGCATTCGAAACAGCGATCCGGCAGGACCCCTACCTGGCCCCCGGCGTTCGATTCGCCATCAGTCCGAGCGGTGTGCGCGATGGCTACCATCCTTTGACGCTGCTGGAACCGTTCGACGAAAACCGGCACGTCCTTGGCAAGGACCTCGCCGCCGTGCCGGGCGTGCGGGCCGTCATGGAGCGCGCCCGCGACACGGGGAAGATGACCTCGTCGGGCATGGTGGTGCGGCCTGACGGCGCGAACAGCCGAGCGGCGCTGGCACTGCGTATGCCGGTGTATCGGGTCGGCCGGCCGATCGATACAGTGGAGCAGCGCCGTGCGGCCTATCTCGGCTCCGTGGGCGCCGGTATCTGGCTGGCGGAGATGCTGGCGAACCTGCCCGGTGTGCCCATGCAGGTGCGTTTGCGACTCTACGACCAAGGGCTGGAATCTGTGGTGCACGAGGCCCGTGCCGCGGTGGCGGTCGTACCCAACAAGCTTTTGTTCGACACCGACAACGCCGATGGCGGGCCGTCGGCGGCCAGGCAGCGCGACATCGGCGTGGATGGCGAAATTCAGAGCGCGCAGTCGTTCGCGCTGGGAGGCAGACAGTGGATGGTCGAGGTCTCCGGGCCTGTCGCCGGCGACGCGAGCCAACTGGAACAGTGGTTCCCCGTCATCATTGTGGTGGCGGGGAGCGTGATGAGTGCCTTGCTGGCCGGCGTGGTACTCAGCCTGATGGGCTCGCGGCGCCGTGCCACCGCTTTGGCGCAAGAGATGACGCACAGCCTGCGGACCAGCGAACGGCGACTTGCGGAGGCGCAGGAACTGGCGAAGCTGGGCAGCTGGGTGCTGGATCCGGAGGCCGGCACGGTCGAATGCTCCGACGAGGCGCGCCGCATCTACGGGTTGACTGCAACGGCGGTGATGCCGACGTTGGGCCGGATGCTGGATCTGATACCCGAGGCCCACCGAGCGGCGCTGCGTGAGGCCGTTGAACGCGCCGTGCACAGCGACGCTCCCGTCGAGATCGAGCATGTTGTGCGCGAGCCCCACGGGACGGATCGCTGGGTTCGCGTCAACCTGCAAAGGTCGATGCAGCATGGCATCGTCATCGTCCGCGCCACGGTCCGTGACGAGACGACGCGCAAGAACGCCGCCGTTCGCATGGAACTGGCCAATGACATTGCGCGGGAGCTGGCCGGAGATGCCACACCCGAAAGCGCGGTCGCCCACATCCTGGCTTCCGTCGGGGCTCGGCTGGGCTGGCAAGCGGCGGTGTGCTGGACGGTGGATGACGACGCCATCGTGCGCTGCATGGGAGCATGGGCCGGGGCCGGAGACGCGGCGTCGCAGGAGTTCGTTGCGACGATGCGCAACTTCAGTGGGCCGCGGCAGGGCGGCAATCTCGATGCAGCGTGGTCCACGGGCAACCCGCTGTGGCGGGCTATCCCTGCGAACAATGCTTCGGACGCGTGGCAGCGCGACCGGGTCGCCGGCCACTGCGGGTTGCAGGCGGCGGTGGTCGTCCCGGTCATCGCAGGGAAGCAACTCGTGGCCCTCGAATTCTTCAACCGCTGCGCCATCGGCATCGATCGCGAGATCGAGGGCTTCATGCGCTCCATTGCCAGCCAGCTGGCCCAGTACCTTCAGCGCAGGCAAGCCGAGACGACATTGCGTCACGTCGCCAGCCATGACGCGTTGACGGGCCTGGCCAATCGCCCGTTGCTGCACGAACGGCTGACGCACGCCCTTCATCGCGCTGCCCGGCAGAAGACCCGGGTGGCAGTGTTGTTCCTGGATCTCGACCGCTTCAAGCACATCAACGACAGCCTTGGTCACAGCGCAGGCGACCTGTTGCTGCGGGCCTGTGCGAATCGTCTGCGCGAGGGCGTGCGCGAAAGCGATACGGTGGCCCGTTTCGGCGGAGACGAATTCGTGCTCGTCCTCGAGGACCTGAACAGCGCGGCAGACGTCGTCGCGCCCTTGAGCAATGTGCTGAACCGATTCAGCACGTCCTTTGAAGTGAACGGGCACGAGCTTCCCACGACCGTCAGCGTCGGCATCAGCGTGTTTCCGGACGACGGTGAAGATGTCGAGACCTTGTTGATGAATGCCGATGCGGCGATGTACCGGGCCAAGGAGAGGGGACCGGGCAACCACCATTTCTACTCGGCGCAGATGAACACGCACAGCCAGGAGCGGCTGGCGCTGGAGAGTTGTCTGCCGCGCGCCCTCGAAAGAGGCGAGCTGTTCCTCGTTTATCAGCCGAAGTTGGACCTGGCCACTGGTCGGATCACCGGCGTCGAGGCGCTGATGCGATGGAAACATCCTTCAATGGGCGTGATCTCTCCGCTGCAGTTCATCCCCCTCGCGGAGGAAACGGGGCTGATCGTCGGCTTTGGCCATTGGGCCCTGGAGGTCGCCTGCCGCGACGCCATGATCTGGAACGAGCGAGGCCACCAGATACAGGTCAGCGTCAACCTTTCGGCACGCCAGCTGGACCGCCCCGAACTCGCCGCGGAGGTGGCTCAAGTCATCGCCGCCGCGCGGCTCGATCCCAGGCTGCTCGAACTCGAGATCACCGAAAGCGGTGTCATGCGCAATCCGGCCCAGGCCGCGGCTCGGCTGCAGGAGCTGCGCGACCTGGGCGTGTCCTTGGCCATTGACGACTTCGGGACCGGGTACTCCTCACTGTCCTACCTTCGCACCTTCCCGCTGAGCACGCTGAAGATCGATCGGTCATTCGTCATGGACCTGCCGGCCGACGAGGATGCGGCGGCATTGACGGCCGGGATCATCGGACTGGCGCACCGGCTGCGCATGAAGGTGGTGGCAGAAGGCGTCGAGACGCTGGAGCAGCTGGGCTATCTGCGGGCCAACGGCTGCGACGAAATCCAGGGCTATTACCTCAGCAAGCCGATCTCCGCAGAGGAAATGAGTCGGTTCCTGGAACGTGATCTACGCAATCTCGTGAGTCCTACGGTGGCGGCATAGGTCGTTGTCGAGGGCTTTCGTTTGGCGCCGCAAAGCGATGCTTCAAGCGGCATTTTTCTCGACCTTTGGAGTTTGACTGATGCGAAATCACACTGACACACATCGCCTGGACCACGCGCGGGCGCAGATCGAGTCCCTCGACCTCGAGCCCATCAAGTTCAAGATCAGCCACAAGGAGGACGGCCTCGGCTGGTCCGACGAGCACGCTGACCGAATCGAACATGCCTATCGGCGCTTCCTGGTGTTGCTTGCCAAGCACCCGGAGCTTCAGATCGCACCGACGCGCGACATCGATGCGTTCTGGCATGCGCACATCCTGGATACGCGCAAGTACGCTGCAGACTGCGAGCGCATCTTCGGTGGGTTCGTGCACCACTATCCCTACCTCGGCCTTCTCGGCGACGAAGACAAGGCGGAGCAAGCCGCCAACGCCCTGTACGGCCTGTTTCTGAGCGAGTTCGGAGAAGCCGTTCCAAACAACGCCAGTGACACCACTGCGGCTTGGTGTGCTGGCGAACCGCCGATGGACAAGTCGAACGCGTGGTGTGCTGGCGAACCGCCGATGGACAAGTCGAACGCGTGGTGTGCTGGCGAACCGCCGATGGACAAGACCGCGGCGTGGTGTGCTGGTGAACCGCCGATGAAACAGGCGGTCGCCCCAGGGACCGGTGCGGTGAAGTTGGCTCACTGAAATTGATTGGGGCCGTCGAGCTACTGGGCATCTTGCACAGGCGCTCGACGCGGGACTCATCTGCGGCGCAGGGTTCGATGCCGCCGAGGGCGGGCCGCCGTTCTCCGACAACCCGTTGATGCGCGCTGCCTCACGCCACAACGTGATTCTGACGCCGCATGCAGCATGGTCTTCCGACGAGGCGCAGCAGACGCTTGCCGATCGGTTGATGGACAACTTCGAAATCTTCGTCGCCGGCCGGCCGACGAATCTGATCCAAGGCGTCTACTGACGCCACCGGCGCGATGTCGCAAGGCTGCGTGCTGTCGATCGTTGGTAGTCTGGCGGCGCAGTCGCCCCGCCTCATCCCGCCGCGTGACGACGGCTCGCGCACAACAAGGGGCGAGCGCACACTAGGGGCGAGTTTGCCATCGTGCGAGCGTGCGGCGCCACGGTCACCGATACGCGGGAATGAACCCGCTCCGGAAGAAGCAGGGCCATGGGCGACGTTCTTCTTCCGCCTGTAGGAGCAGAACCATGAATGACGCGATGAAACCGATCCTGCTGGTCGAGGACAACCCAGACGATGTCACGCTGGCAATGCGTGCTTTCAAGAACAGCCGTGTCAAGAATCCGGTCGTAGTGGTTCGCGACGGGCTCGAAGCACTGGACTTTCTATTCGCGCGTGGCGCTCACAGCGAGCGCGCAGGAGCGATTTCGCCCCTGGTCATTCTCGATCTGAACCTTCCCAAGCTCGGTGGCCTGGGCGTACTGAAGGCCATTCGCGCAGACGCGCGGACTCAACAGCTGCCGGTACTCATCCTGACCTCGTCCAAGGAAGATGAGGACCTGATATCAGGCTATTCGCTGGGGGTCACCACGTATCTTCGCAAGTCTGTGGACTTCGCCGAGTTCGTCGAAGCGGTGAAGACACTCGGCACCTATTGGTTAGTGATCGACAAGAGCCCGCAGGGAAGGATCGTGCCGTGAACAAGCCGAAGCACGCGCCTTGTGGATCTCCCTGGGAGTGGCGCAGTAGTCGCAATGCGGCGACCCATTCAGAGCGTGCCGGTTGGCCCCGCCCGGGCAGAAGGCCTTCCAATTCAATCCGCTTTCGCACGAGGGGGAAGTAGGGTGGTCCGCAGACGTGTACTAGGCTGACGTTCTCAATCTCGGTACCAGTTCGATCAGCGCCCGGACTGGGATTGCTAGGTGTTCACTTGGACCGAGATGCGGCGCGGCTGGGCTTTTGCTTGCTTCGGAATACGCAATGTGAGCACACCGTCCTTCAAGCCCGCCTGCGTGCGACTAGCGTCGAGCTCACGGCTCAGTGTGAAGCTCCGCCGATACCGCGACAGTCTTACCTCGGCGTAGACCGGCTCTAACGTTCCAGGCGCAAAGGGCGTCATAGCCCCTTCGATGACGAGCACGTCGCCTTCGATCTTTAGCTGTAGCTGTTCCTTCGCCACGCCGGGCAGGTCAGCCAGTATCGTGATACCCCCTTCATCCTCAAGGACGTTCACTCGCGGCATCAGGGATCGCGTATCCGGGGGCGCAGCGTTCTTTGCTGCTTCGGAGCTCAATGGTGTTTTGATTTCAGACATGGTTCTTACCTTCGGATGAGTGGATGTTCACTGAACTTCGATTCGCGTGGGCTTCGCAGATTCATGACGCGCCAAACTAACTATCAGTAGTCCATCGCGGTAGGTTGCCTTCACCTGCTCCGGGTCAATGTCGTCCGGCAGATTGACCGCGCGCCTGAAACTTCCCCCGATGCGCTCTCGGCTGTAGACGCTGACCGTATCGCTGTTTTCGGGAAGATCGTTAGGTCGTTCACCCGAGAGCGTCAAGACCCCGCGGTCCAGCGTGATGTCGACCTTCGAAGCGTCGATACCCGGTGCAAAAGCGCATATCTCGACGCTGGTCGGCGTGGTGCTGATGTTGATGGCGGGATAGGTCCCAGGCGCAACCGAGCGAATGCTCGCTGGCTGGCCCGAAATGCCAAACGCACTTTCCAGCTCGTGCTGGAATCGGTCCAGCCCACTAAAGGTCATATGCGCTGGCAACATGTACATCGATTCATACATAGCTGTAATCCTTCCATGGAAATACTAGGCTGGTGGGGCGATGTGCCTCGACGAAACGCCCTAGCTCGCGTTTCGCTTTGCTCGTCTCGCATCGAGCTAACGAGCACCCTTGTGATCCTGCTGTCTGCTGCTCTTCTGCCGGCCCGCTACTTCCTTCCCTTCAGCAACCTGCCGATGCTTGTTCGCGTCTTCGGCTGGAACGGGATAGGCCCGTGATCGCTTGCAGCCGCAAGCGTCACCGCAGATGGTCAGCTCAATCTGCCACCCTGCGGCGATGCAGCGCGATCATCATCAAGCTCGGCGGCGGGCGGGCCTTGATCTGGCGCAAGCTTGGCCCACGTGCCGGCAGGCCCGACCGCCCAGGACGCGGCGCCGCTCATCTGCGCCGGCGTCACCAGCTACAAGCGCATCAAAGAGACCGCGGCGAAGCCGGGCCAGTGGATCGTCGTGTCGGGCCTCGGCGGCCTCGGGCATCTGGCGGTTCAGTACGCCAAGGCCATGGGACTGCACGTCTGCGCGGTCGACATCGACGATGGCAAGCTCGCCCATGCCACGCGCCTTGGCGCCGATGCGGTCGTCAAGCTCCCGACACCGCTGTTCGACGTTGTGGCCAACTGCATCACGATCCGCGGCTCGTTCGTCGGCACGCGGCGAGACATGGCCGAGGCGCTGGCCTTTGCGGCCGAAGGCAAGGTCAAGGCCGACAGCGAGTTGCAGCCGCTCTCGGCGATCACCAACGTGTTCGAACGGCTCGCGCATGGCGATGTTCCGTCGCGCGTGGTGCTCGACTTCGCCGGCCATTGAACACCGGGCAGAGGATGACGCAGGCTGCCGCAAGAATGATGTCCGACGCCTACCCACCAGTGTCACTGCCAAGCTTGGTGGTGGGTCACCACCAGCGCGAAGTGAACTCTCGGCGTCCAAAACGGGTTGTCACCGCGTCGGATGATCCGGAGGTGAGGGACTTTCTCAAAGCGCTTGCTGCCTTGAGTGCTTGCGCCGCGCGCATCGCTGGCCTAAACCGAAGGACCATTCTGAAAGGTCTCGCTGAACTCGACCATGACCCGGAGCAGCAGCTGGAACGAATGCTCAACCTGATGGACGACATCCAGCAAAGCTTCATAAGAATTCGTCGAAAGCTGGAGAGCTAGGCTTGTCGGCGCTGCGCCTCGCGAGTACGTTTTGCGCATGACAACTTCACCATCCTCGGCCTCTGACCGTGCGCCTAGGTACTGGCGCGTGCTGATCGAGGCCACGGCGGTTCTCGGCGCGGATGCTGCCGAGACCCACTTGCGCACCGGCAACTTTGCCTTGGGTGGCACTCCGCCGGCAGAGCTGCTTCAGTTCTCTGAAGCGGAACGCGTGGTCCTTACGGCACTATGGCGCTACAGAGCGAGAAGTTTTCCACAGAGCGTCCCGCCCCCTGCACCCCCTGAAGACGATAGAGACAATGACCCAAACTCAACAAAGCCCAGAGCGCATCGCGGAGCTATGTGTCAACAATTCGAGCCGTGGCGACCAAGTTGTTGACAACATAGCCACGCACCAGGAGCCCGACATGACTTCACTCACTCACACTGAAGCCTTGTTGACAGGTTTTTGGTATCTATAACCGTTCTGATCGCCTTCGCTGCTAACGCGCGCTCACGCCGCGAAACCGCGTCACGTCCAGCGCCGACACCGCCGCGCCCTGGTTGCCCCAGCTGCTGCGGATGTGGGTCAGCAGCTGCGCGACCTCGTCGGTGCTGAGCACGGTCGCGAATGGCGGCATGCCATAGGGCCGCGGGTTGCCGGCCGTCGCGGGCGGGAAGCCGCCTTCGAGCACCAGGTGCACCACATTCGCCGGCGTCTGCATGACGACCGCGCGGTTGCCGGCCAGCGCCGGGTACACGCCGGGCACACCCTCGCCCTGATCACCATGGCAGCCGGCGCAGTGCTGGTCATAGAGCTTGGCGCCCGGGCCGGTGCCGGCGGCGGTGCTGCTGCGCGGCGACACGGGTGGGCTCTCGGTCGTCGGCGGCTGCAAGGCCTTCAGGTAGATCGTCATCGCGTGCAGGTCGAGCTCGCTCAGGTACTGCGTGCTGCCGCTGGCGACCTCGCTCATCGGCCCCATCACCGCGCCGCGCGGCGAGACGCCGGTCTTCAGCAGCGTGACGACCTGCTCGTCGCGCCATTCGGCCACGCCGGCTTCGTGCGGTGAGGTGAGCGACGGCGCGTACCAGTTCTGCACCGGGATCAGCCCGCCGGCGAGGTCGAGCGGTGTCGCGGTGGCGCCGAGCGCATTGCGGCTGGCGTGGCAGGCATTGCAGTGGCCCAGCCCTTCGACCAGGTAGGCGCCGCGGTTCCAGTCGGCGCCGCGCGACGCGTCGACTTCGGGCTGCGCGGGCCGGAAGTACAGCGCGCGCCAGACCGCGAGCGCGGCCTGCTGGTCGAACGGGAACGGCAAGGTGTGCGCGCGGTTCGCCTGCGCGACTGCGGGCAGGCTGCGCAGGTAGGCGAAGATCGCGTCCGAATCGGCGCGCGTGATGCGCGTGTAGTTCGGGTACGGGAACGCGGGGTAGAGCAGCCGCCCGTCGCGCGCGCGGCCGTTGTGCAGCGCGCGCCAGAACTCGGCGGCGGTCCAGTCGCCGAGGCCGCTGGTCTTGTCCGGCGTGAGGTTGGGTGCGAACACGGTGCCGAACGGCGTCGGCACGCCGCGCCCGCCGGCATACGCCGCGCCGCCGCGCTCGGTGTGGCAGCCCATGCAGTTGCCGGCGCGCGAGAGGTAGGCGCCGCGCGCGATCTGATCGGCCGACGCGGGCGCCGCCGCATCGGGCGTGAGCGGGTCTTCGCCGCGCAGGTTGAGCCACGCGATCAGTGCGGCCAGCAGCGCGCCGATCGCGACCACGCCGAGGGCGCTGCGAACCAGGGCGCGTTTCATCGCGGGCTTTCCGGCCCACGCGCCGGCGCGCCGCCGCAGGGCAAGGGCGGCGGGGCGGGCAAGGCTGTCGCGGGTTTCGCGCCGGCAGGCACAGGCTGCGCGGCGAGCCATTGCGACAGGGCGCTGATGTCGCCCGGTGCGAGCTTCTTCGCGACCTCGGCCATGCAGTCGGGCGCCATCGCGTGGCGGCTGCCGGCGCGCCACGCGCCGAGCTGCGCATTGAGGTAGTCGCGCGGCATGCCGATCAGCGCCGGCACACCGGGCGCCACGCCCATCAGGCCGGCACCGTGGCACTGGATGCACGCGGGCACGCGCAGCGCGGCGTCGCCGCGGGTCACGAGTGCCTCGCCGCGCGTCAGCACGTCGGCATCTGCCGTCGCCGCTTGCGGCGGCGGGTACGGCAGCTCGAGCTGCGAGAAGTGCGCGGCGATCTCGCGCAGATAGTCGTCGGTCAGCGGCGCCAGCAGGTTGGCCATCAGCGTGTATTGGCGCCGGCCGTCGCGAAAGCTCAGCAGCTGGTTGAACAGATAGCCCGCCGGCTTGCCGGCGATGCGCGGGTAGTAGCCGTCGCTCGCGGCGCGGCCCTGAGCGCCGTGGCAACCGGTGCAGGCCAGCAGGCGCTGGGCCATCGTGTCCTTGACCCGCGGCGCGGCGTGCGCGGCAGTCGCCAGCGCCATGGACCCGGACAGCAGGCCCCGCAAGAGAGCGCGGATCACGGGGTCGTCACTCCGTCGTGGCCGGCGCGGTCGCGGGTTCGTTCAGATGCAGGTCCGGCACGCTGCGCACGAGCCACAGCGCCGGCAGCGCGGCCAGCGCACACACCTGCATCAGCTGGCGGAACGCGCCATCGCTGGCGGGCGAAGCGACGCGGGCGACGCTCGCGATGCCGTCGGTGCCGAGCGCGGGCATGCCCGCCGGCACATGCGCGCGCAACAGCAGCAGCGTGATCGTGCTCAGCACCGCGATGCCGATCGCGCCGCCGAGCAATCGAAAGAAGCCGGTCAGACCGGTGACGGTGCCGATCATCGGCGGCGGCACCGACTGCTGCACCGTGACCAGCGTCGTCGAGACCTGCAAGCCCATGCCCAGCCCGACGCCGATCAGCCCGAGCGTGGCACCGATGCCGGTGGCCGGCACGAAGCTCAGGCTCAGCAGTGCGAGCGGTACCAGCGCCACGCCGAGCTGCTGCGGCGGCCGCACCCGGCCAGTGTGCGCGAGCCAGCGCCCGCCGACGAAGGCGGCGAGCGGCACCGTCAACGTCATCGGCAACAGGTGCAGCGCGGCTTCGGTTGCATTCAGCCCCGCGACCGTCTGCACGCGCAGCGGCACCAGTACCGACAGCGCGATGAAGTTGAAGAACAACACGAACAGCATCCCGCAGCAGCCGACGACGACCGGGTTCGCGAGCAGCGCCATCGGTACGATCGGCTCGGGGTGGCGGCGCTGCTGGCGCACGAAGCCGAAGAGCAGCACCGCGGCGAGCGCCCAGCCGGCGAGGTTCAGCGGATCGAGCCACGCGCCGCCCTGGCCGACGCGCGTGATCGGGATCAGCGCGGCCGTCAGCCCCGCGAGCAGCAGCAGCGCGCCCACGCCGTCGATGCGCGCCTCGCCGCGGTGCAGCGGCAGCGAGCGCAGCGAGGTCTCGACCAGCACCAGCGCGAGCAGCCCGAGCGGCAGGTTGATCCAGAAGATCCAGGGCCACGACAGCTGCTCGGTGAGCACGCCGCCAACCACCGGCCCGAGCATGCTCGCGACGATCCAGACGACGCTGATGTAGCTCTGGTAGCGGCCGCGGTCGCGCGGCGGCACCACATCTGCGACCACAGCCTGCGCCAGCGCGATCAGCCCGCCGCCGCCCACGCCTTGCAGCACGCGTGCGAGCACGAGCTGCGGCATGCTTTGCGCGAGCGCGCAGGCGGCGGAGCCGAGCACGAAGATGACGACGGCCGCA
>Ga0307509_10005121_pt1 | contig 18432 bp, 15 predicted proteins | sample 10_EM_MG_FD_202245 | JGI IMG/M metagenome (GOLD analysis project Ga0307509, IMG submission 202245) | Populus trichocarpa ectomycorrhiza microbial communities from riparian zone in the Pacific Northwest, United States - 10_EM | ecosystem: Host-associated > Plants > Roots > Unclassified | place...
AAGTTTTACCGCTTGATTCTACTTTGAATTATCTTTATCTTTATTTTGATCCTTACTTCTACTTTGAGTCTTCGGTACGGTCGCAATCTTAGGATCCGTCTTCCTACAGAGTGCCCCCGTTACACCCGTTGCTGTAGTAACCAAGCAATAATTAACCAGTTTCCTTGCCCCAAAATCCCTTTTTCAAAATTTAATACAGGGGCACCCTGTTATAACGGAAGCCAAAAGTGGGGGATGTTTTGTGCATTATAGGGAGGTTTTGGGAATTCCGTATAGTGGCGGCAATTTTTATGGGAGCCTGGGTGTGAATTCCCACAGGATTTATTCGTAATGGTGAGGTTTCCCTCATTAGTTGGTTATAGCGGGGTGCAACTGTATCCCATGTTTCTTTAATTCTTCTACGAGTATGGCTACCTTTTATTCACTTCTCTCTCCGCTCCATCTGAGGTAATGATGTGAGGATTGTTCAGATATCGATAGAGAAACGCAGCTCAAGTTCAAGCATTGGTGCATTGACAAAATTAACCCAACAACGGCGAATAATTTTTCCTTGACGACCGGCTCCTCCATACATCGAACCATGATAGCTTAACATCAAACAGCAAAAATAATTAATGAAAAGTCTGAAGGCGTACCAGCAATAGTACTTAGTATACAATCCACCGGCCTTAATATAAAAAACGGAATAAATTATGATGTATGATATTATGATATCGGTTTAGGGAAATCATTTTTTGGGAGGGTTTGCTGTGCGGAGTTGGCAGCAGTGCATTGCGCGCTTGCAGCACTCGCCAAGGTGCTCAGTTAGTTTTGCTTGCGCACAATAACTAAAGCGCCATTCTGGTGTTTTTTTCCACCAAAGACATAGTTTAATGAACATCATGCATACAGCCTATTAATGCCCTATAGTAACAGCCGCAAACCTGAAGCCGAATCCCGAAGACAGCCCACACCCCCACTTTTACCCACCAAGGAAAAATCAATAACAAGAACCCTCTTAACCCCGAAACAAATACCCCATTCCCCGGCCCCCACATCACAGCCTCAAAAAGAAAAAAGCCTCCCAATAAAAAAGTTTAAATCGCGGCTCCCGCCTCCAAGCTCTCCTCCCCATGGCTGGATAAACACTCCTCCTCCACCCCTCCCTCGCACCTTCATTTTTTGTTGATCGAAACGGTATACATCTTTTATACACACTTGGAAGCTGTTATGTCGAAGGAGGATGTCTCAACGGCGAAGATACTTCTCGGTCGAGGCGGCGTCAATCCCAGCGGGCCGGGTAACGAATGCCAGACGCCACTCCGGGCCGCTCCCAAGATGGACACCCGGGAGTGATGAAAATACTACTATACAATACCCGCACGAGACGACCTCACCTCCGACAAATCAGATAAGGTCGGCCGAACACCACTCTTCCGTGCCGTCGGTCTTGCGCACAAGAGAGTGGTGAAAATTCCGCTCCGACGGCACAACGTCAATCCCGACCCGCCAACTATCAACGGCTGAACGCGACCCTATCGTGCTGTTTGGAATGGGGAAGAGGGGTTGGTGAGAGCATTGCTAGGACGGAACGACGTTAACCACAACAGGTTGGATAGGGATGGCAAAACACCACTCCATCGGGCCACTTAGGAAGGGCACCGGGAGTGATAGCGCTACTCCAACATCCAGCAGCTGCCGCCCCCAGCCTGGCATAAGAGCGAGGGCCATTGTTCCCCTCACCGCCTTCAAATGTTGAAAACCCCTACCTCCCCCGCATGCACCGCAATAGCTCCACAGCACGCCCATCACCGCTGCTGCCTCTCCCTCATTCCCTCCTAGCCTCCTCCCCCAACTCAGGTCCCCACATTGCGCTGATTCTCATTTTTCCCTTACTCCCGAAATAAGCCATCACAGAACTTCGTCTACAATATATCTCTTCCGGTAGCAGGAAATACCCGTCCTAGCCTTCGCACACACTTTTTTTTTTACACAATCAAGTCAGCAGTTATCAATTTCTATTCATACTCTAGAGTTTGGCGTGGGTAGGAGGTATTTTTATTTTATAAGGATAGACCAGTATGGCTCAAAATATCCATTATATTTACTCTTTTCCGTTTTTCCTAGCTGTACTCTATATCCTCTCTGCAGATCGATTTTCGGTTTAATTTCCCCTTCCCCTCCTCCCCATCCAATATGTAGACCTGGGGGTTATCCAAACATAAATGTAGAAAAAGATAAAATCGCCAAGTACTTTTGAAAACGCCCCATGAACATAAGTTAGGTGGAAATTTCGAAGCTAACTATGCCATCGTGGAGATTTTCTTTTCTACTGAGGACATGGTTCAAGGAAGACTGCACCTACACCCCACTACCCTCTAGTGGCGAGCCTGTAGCTAAATACCAAAGACCACACACTCTCCACCCTCGCCCACCCAAGAAGGACCAACCTACGGTAGCCTCCTTACTCCGATAAAAAAACCTCATTCCTCGACTCCCACATCACTGTTAAAATATTCACTAAGGTTCCATATCTACGACACTGATACTACACCGGATGTTTGGATGAGAGTTTTCAGTTGGAGATTGTTGGGAAATATGGAAGTTGAAGCAACGGCGTGTATGGGCGAATGATTAGGTGCATCGGAAATCTTTTGAGAATATTCAGGAATCGCACCGGGGTATGGAGGTTTGGAACTAGCGTTAGCTAGAAAATGGAATGAACGAGTGTCACACTTTGATGATAGCGAAACGGACGAAGGTATCAGGAAAATTTGGGAAGGAGAGACTAGAAAAACTCTGTAAGTAGTTGAAACGGATGAAGGGATTGAACAATGAAATTAGGAAGGCTGAGGGTGTGATTTGGAAAGAGAGAGACGGTGATGGAAGAAAGGACTTGAATGATGGCGAAGAAGAGGTTTTCCTGTAGGAGAGTTTTGTGTATATATAGGACGCTGCTGGCAGCACAGAAATAACAAGGGCCGCAAGACTCTCTACCGAACATAGCCTATTTTTATTAATCACGCCTCGAAAGGGAAAGCAAAAGCCCCAACGGAACCAAGCCCCATGCTCCGCCTTAGATATATATCACCCCTATCACGCACAATTCTAGAGAGTAATACCAAAGGGGAGTAGGATCCAAATCAGACCCAGGAAAACTATTCTCGTCTACAAAGAAGGGGTGAACTTGTAGAGTGCTTAAAAGGCCTAAATCGCGGCTTCTCACCTTCCCTACTCTCCTCTCCATTCCGGTATAAACGTGACGGACGTGCATGGCTTTATTGCCGGGGTGTGAAAGATCATTCAGGAGATATGCGGGTTGTTCGGACACGGGACGTTGTTCAGCAATAGAATATACCAACATGTCTTTCCTTTGTTATCGCGAGAGTCTACGGAGGAATTAGAGCATGTGGGAAATACAGGGATAGGCGTGGTCCATGGAAGGATCAAGATATAGCACTTAGGTTTTACTTATGTACCTGTCTCTATCGTTAGTTTAGTTGTAGTGTAGAGACGTTGAGAGTGAACGAACGATGCGAGTGGTGAAACTTACAAAGTGCCTAAGCTCCACTTGAATTCCCCTCGTCTATCGTGCAGTGTTCCGAACCCTCCAGGGGACCCAGTATGTAGAGACCGACTGAATCAGGGTTATATATTTTTTCCCCACGACGCCATCAACTATATTACCGGTTTTATCTATGTTTCGAGACACAGTTCACTAAGCTTGTATATAGTCCATCCTGTGATTTCTCCCAGAGTTGTTCATAATTCATAGGAGATTTATTATCTGGTCTAGTAATTTTTAGGGGTAAGTTAAATCTTACAGTACGAGTAAATAGTTGATTATTAACTTAGGCTCGGATAGAGTTCTATTTGCCAACCGCCCCCGAATTCCTACTTAGGGTAGCCCGACGGTTTCAACAAATTTATGCTGATCATTTTTCGAGTACGATATAAAGATGAGAAATGCAGCAAGCAACCGTATAATCCACCAAAAGTCGAATTGAGGCTAAAGCGACTAAAGCGACACCAAGGCAGCCGAGCCAACAGTGCGCGAAGAATGCCAATTCGTCACAGCTTAAACATGTAGGCGGTGGTTGGGCAGATTCAAGAAAATCTGCACTAGAGTCAACCCGACTTTTACCGGATTAAATTATACGGTGAAGCAACCCCTCACCCCTCCGTGCTGGGCGAGGAGTATTTGGAGGTCGCAACGAATAGCAAAAGGGCTTGTCCCCATCTTCCTATAACTCGGCCTGCATCAACCTCAGAAGGAGCTACTGGGATTCTTTAAGGTAGGCGATATATAACTTAACTTAAGCTTCTCAGCTGATTTATTGAGATTTGATGTATGTACACTCGTGTCCGCAAAGTTCTCGTAACGTCTGATGTATCGCGAAGTCTCGACGGCCTTAAAGTGTGGAATTCCGGAGGCTGTTTATGGGGAAATTTTTTGAATATGCTCTACGGAATCTGCCATCACTGGATTAAAAACGATCTCTCGAAAAAGAGTTGTCGCTTTCTTGTTATCTGGGTCCTTGTTGATAGGGGTACTGAACGTGTTACGAGAACTTTGCGGATGCGAGTGTACGATAGAACTTATGGTAGCCTAACATTTGTTGAAACTACTGCTGTTGTATATGGGCAAACTCCCGATGCCACGAATTTTTTTGCCCATATGCAATATCCGTGCCAAGGTTCCCGTCACTTGGAAAGATGCTAAGGGACGTTCGAAGAAGCCTACAATCCTACAGTTTAAACACATAGGTGGCGGTGCCTGGACAGGTTCAAGAAAATCTGCACCAGAGCTAGCCCAACTTTTGCCGGATGAAATTATACGGTGGGGCAACCCCCCACTCCTCCATGCTGGACAGGTAGTATTTGGAGGTCGCAACGAAGAGCAAAAGGGCTTGTCCTTATCTTCCCAGAACTCGGCCTTCATCAACCTCGGAAAGAGCCATTGCGATTCTTTAAGGTTAGGTGTATGTAACTTAAGTTAGGTTTCTCAGCTGGTCCAGCGAGGCTTGATGTGCGATGTAACTCGTAGTTGCCTAACGTCTGTAGAAACGGCTGCTATTGCATACGGGCAAACTCTTGATGCTCCAGGAATTCTTTTGCCCATATGCAATAGCAGTGGTTCTCGCACGTCAGGCAGTTACGAGTACTCGAGCCCTTGTCATACATTGTATACTAAATAAGGGATTCAACCGCAGGCGCTATCTTTGGGCACCCGTGCACTGGAGTGCAAGATTTGTAGCATGCATTAACTTACCACATAAGCGGAAGAGGATACAGATCGCACCTAAATAGGTGTGGCATTTTCGGCTCCCAGAGCGGTAGGCACAGGCAAGAAGATAGCATAGATCCGGGGGGATTGATCGGACAGTCCTGAGGGAGCGGTGAGGTTACACAAATGACCCCACTTTTCCTCATGCCTTGAGAATTCCAGTTACCACCACCTAACTCTATCGTCCATCATCCACAATATCCTAACCTGCGAAAAAGAGAAAATGTCGCAATACTCTAGCCATAATATCAACTCTTTTAATACCGTTAACGTGTCGAATAATATTACCGTTGCCGATGATCGATCGAATATCCTGGCCTGGCTATCCCCACTAGATCCAAAGTCGCGGCATCAAGACATCCAAGATCGTCGAGTCGAAGATATAGGAGAATGGCTGTTACAAACTGAGGAGTTTAGAAGGTGGCACGCGGCGAGTGGAGATGAATTCAATAACGAGGTTTTGTTTTGCTATGGAGGTCCTGGGGTCGGCAAAACATATATTAGGTAACAAAGACGAGCCTCATGGAATAGAAGAAAGGCAAAGCGCTGACCAGCCGCCATGTTAGCTCGCTAGCGATAGACAGCTTGTGTGATCAGGCTGGAGAACAAAATGCTACCGTCGCAGGTTTTTATTTTGACTTTGCCGACCAAAAGGACCAGTCCGCCACGAGCACGATGGGCGCTGTGCTAAAGCAGGTGGTTGGCGGACTAGAAGAGATCCCGGTGGAGATATCACAAGCATTCCAAAAAAAAAAACATGCCCTTGGGGGACGAGGACCTCGGCTTTCGGATATTGTGAAAATGCTACAGACCACCTCCTCCAAAAGACGCACGTTCATATGTATTGATGCCCTAGACGAATGTGTGCCAGAAGATCGAGTCAAGCTCCTTAATTCGCTAGCCCAAATTCTCCAAAAGTCTCCAGGCACTAGAATATTCGTGACCGGAAGACCACACATCCGACCCGAGATTGGAAGACATCTTTCTGGAAGAGTGACGAGTCTACCTATAAGCACCAAGAGAGATGATATTATTAGATATCTTCATTCCAGGCTGCAAGATACAACTCCGGATGCGATGGATAGTAGTCTGGAGGCAGATATCCTGAAGAAAATTCCTGAAGACGTTTCCGAAATGTATGTAGAAACAGCGACACTACTGAAGCTACCTCAAGCATTCCTAACAAATTCACATCTAGATTCTTGCTAGTCTCGCTGAATATCGATGCCATCCTACAGGAAACCACCATCCATCGAAGGCGGCAAAAGCTCAGCGTAATGACAGATGGGGTGGGGTTAGGGGATGCTTACGGGGCAACGCTGAGTAGGATAAAGACACAAGAGGGGGAGAAGGCCAGACTTGGAATGGCTGCTTTGATGTGGATATCTCATGCGGAGCGGCCCTTGAAGGCTAGTGAACTGTGCCACGCCTTAGCAGTCGAAATAGGGTCGCCGAATCTCAAGACTGACAATGTCCCTTCAATAAATACATTGCTAACCTGTTGCCAAGGACTTTTTGTAGTAGAAAAGGACTCTTCCACGGTCCGCTTAATCCACTTTACCCTTCAAGAATATCTCCGGGCACATCCCGACCTTTTCGGTACGGCTCACTCGACAATCGCCGAAACCTGCTTGATTTACATAAATTCCGACCAGATGAGGGCCTCTTCTATTACTCCTTCCAACCTCCGAAAGGCACCATTTCTCGAATATTCTTCTCTCTATTGGGGAGCTCACGCAAAAAGGGACCTTTCAGATTGTGCGAAACAACTTGCGCTAAAGCTGTTTGACGATTACAACAGCCACACATCCACTAAAATTCTCATGAAAGCACAGAATATGTGGAGGGCCAATGCGAATAGACCCCTTGGGTTCAGTGGTCTACATTGTGCATCCTTCTTCGGGATTATTGAGATTGTAGCTGTTCTTCTACAGATGAAAGGTTGTGATATCAACCAAATAGATTCTCAGGGTAACACACCTCTCATGTGGGCTGCTAAAAATGGGCACGAGGGAGTGGTGAAAATACTTCTCGGACGAGACGACATCAACCCCGACAAACCAGATAACAACGGCCGAACACCACTCCGGTGGGCTACTTACCGTGGGTACGAGGGAGTGGTGAAAATACTACTCGAGCGAGACGACGTCAATCTTGACAAACCAGATAACAACGGCCGAATACCACTTTGGATCGCCGCCTCCAAGGGGCACGAGGGAGTGGTGAAAATACTACTCGGACGAGACGATGTCAGCCCCGACAAACCAGATAACGGCGGCCAAACACCACTCTGGTGGGCTGCTTGCTATGGGCACGAGGGAGTGGTGAAAATACTACTCACACGAGACGACGTCAACCCCGACAGACCGGATAACGACGGCCAAACACCACTCTGGATCGCCGCCTCCGAGGGGCACGAGGGAGTGGTGAAAATACTACTCACACGAGACGGTATCAACCCCGACAGACAAGATAACGACGGCCAAACACCACTCTGGATCGCCGCCTCCGAGGGGCATGAGGGAGTGGTGAAAATGCTACTCACACGAAACGATGTCAGTCCAGACCGACAAGATAATAAGGGCCGAACACCATTCTGGACTGCCGCCTCCGAGGGGTGCGAGGGAGTGGTGAAAATTCTACTCGCACGAGACGACGTCAACCCCGACAAACCAAATATTAATGGACGAGCACCGCTCTGGTGGGCTGCTCGGAGAGGATCCGAGGGAGTGGTGAAAATGCTACTGGCCCGGGACGACGTCACCCCCGACAAACCAGATATACACGGCGAAACGCCACTATTTTGGGCTATTCAAAATGGGCACAATAGAGTGGTGGCTCTACTCCACCCTCCAGAATCTGCCGCCCTCATCATGTCATAAGTCCGAGGAGCAATTGCCCCCTCACCGCCTTCCGATTCGCATAAGCTGTGTGTCATCCCCGTATGCACAGCAACGTCTCTACAACAGCTCCACAGGACGCCCATCACCATCACTACCTCCCTCTCATCTCCTTGACCTCCTCCCCCCGCTCAAATCCCCACCCTGCGCTAATTCCGATCTTTCCCTTGCTCCCGGAATAAGCCCACGAAAGAACCTCATCTTTAATATTTCCCTTTCAGTCACGGGAAATACCCGCACCAGCCTCTCCCTCGACTTTCGTATTCAGCCAAGTCGCCATTTATCAATTTCTATTCATAGTCTAGAGTTTGGCGTTGGTAGGAGATATTTCTATTGTATCAAGATAAGCCAGTATAGCTCAAAATTTCCATCGTCTCTGCTCTCTTTTCTTTTTTGTTTTTCTGGTTGCATATCCCCTTTGCACATCGATCACTTCTTTAGTCCCCCCACATTTCCCCTTCTTCAGCTTCCCCCTCTCATCTCAATAATAGACGGGAGAGTATTTCTGATAGAGATAAAGAAAAATATAAAGTTCAAGTATTCCTATCGACGCCTGAGAAGTGATGGAAAGTTAGAAGTTAGATATGGTGTGACGGTGATCGGTTTCTACAAAAGACATGATTGTTCAACGAAGATCATGCTTCCATCCCACTGCCCCCTGCCACCCGAAGCCAAATCTAGAAAACTACGAGCACTCCCTACCCTCTCCACCCCGGGAAAACCAACGTACGATAGCACTAACCCCCTTAACCCCGAAAAAAAAAATACCTATCCTACAACTCTCACCCCACAATCCAGAAGCAAAAAAAAAGAGCTCCCAACGGCACCAAAAAACCGCATTCATGGGACTAGATATACATTACCCACATCACCCATGACCTCTGAGAGCAATACTGAGAGATCCAAACCGACTTCAGAAGAACCATTCCCACCTACAGTACAAACGAGGAGCCAATTTGCACAGCACTTAAAAAGAACCCCCCTAAATCGCGGCTTCCCACCATCCCTACTCTCCACTCCTACCTGTATGAACACTCCCCGCACACCCCCCTCTCACACTTCAGTTGAGACCCAACGTCGGTTCTTTATGTGCTGGCACGGAGAACGGCGTTAGTGTATATATGGTATTACCGGTACGCAGTGCAAACACCTGTCGGCGCTAGTGGCAACGAGTGACATCCGATGACTCGCTCCCGCCTCCGGGAAGGTACCTCGAGCATCCACTAACAGATACCTGTCTAGATTCTTGCTAGTCTCGCTCAATATCGATGCCATCCTGCAGGAGCCCACAATCCATCTCAGGCGACAAAGGCTCAACGCAATGACTAATGGCTTAGGGCTAGGGGATGCTTATGGCGCAACGTTAGATCGGATAAACAGACAGGGTGGAGAGAAAGCAAGGTTTGGCATGGCGGCTTTGATGTGGATATCTCGCGCCGAGCGGCCCATGAAGGCCGATGAACTGTGCCACGCCCTAGCAGTGGAGATAGGGTCGCCGGATCTCAATATGGACAATATTCCTTCCATAGACACACTGCTAGCTTGTTGTCAAGGACTTATTGTAGTAGACAAGTAAGCTTCCACCGCCCGGTTGATCCACTTTACGCTTCAAGAATACCTCCGGGCTCATCCCGACATTTTTGGCGCAGCTCACTCGGCAATGGCAGAAACTTGCCTGAACTATCTGAATACTCAGCAGGTCAAGGCTTTTGCGACCAGTCCCTCCTCCAATCTCCAGCACACGCCTTTTCTTGAGTACTCTTCCCTGTATTGGGGAGTGCACGCAAAAAAGGACCTTTCAGATTGCGCGAAAGAGCTCGCGCTGAGCCTATTTGAGGACTACTGTCACCATATATCCATTAAAATCCTCTTGAAAACACAAAAGATGTATTGGTATGCCATGGATCTCGATAAACCTTCCCTGTTTAGCGGTCTCCATTGTGCGTCCTTCTTCGGGATTATCGAGATTGTAGTTGGTTTGGCAGGGATAGAGGGTTGTGATATCAACCAAATGGACTTTACGGGTAATACACCACTCCATTGGGCTTCCTGGAATGGGCATGAGGAGGTAGTGATAACACTACTCGGATGGGATAGCATTAGTCCCGAGAAACCAGATAAATGTGGGCGAACACCACTGCATCATGCTAGTGGGAGAGGGTATAAGGGAGTGGTAAAAATACTGCTCGGACGGGGAGGTGTCAATCCCGACAAACCAGATGGCAATGGCCGAACACCACTCTGGTGGGCTGCTGCGAATGGGTGCCAAGGTGTGGTGGAAATGCTACTCGAACGGAATGGCGTCAACCCCGACAAACCAGATAAATACGGCGAAACACCACTCTATGGCGCCGCTCAGAATGGACACGAGGAAGTGGTGAAAATGCTACTCAAGCGGGACGGCGCCAACCCCGACAAACCAAATATGTCCGGCCTAACACCGCTTCTCATTGCTGCTTGCTATGGGCACGAAGGAGTGGTGAAAATACTGCTCGGACAGGGCGACGTCAACCCCGACAAACCAGAACGCAATGGCCGAACACCACTCTGGTGGGCTGCTCGGGATGGGCACGAAGAAGTGGTGAAAATACTGGTGGAAAGAGACGACGTCAACCCCGACAAACCGGATAACAACGGCCGAACACCACTCAGTTCGGCTACCGAGAGGGGGTGTGAGGGATCAGTGAAAATGCTGCTTGGACAAGGCGGCGTCAACCCCGACAAACCAAATACGAACGGCCAAACACCACTCCATTGGGCCGCTGAGCGGGGGCACGAGGGAGTGGTGAAAATATTGCTAGAACGAGACGACGTCAACTCTGACAAGCTAGATAACGACGGCCAATCACCACTCTGGCGGGCTGCTTACGGTGGGCACGAGGGAGTGGTGAAAATACTGCTAGAACGAGACGACGTCAACCCCGACAAACCAGATAACGACGGCCGAACACCACTCTGGTGGGCTGCTGACACTGGGCATGAGGGAGTGGTGGGAATACTACTCGCACGAGACAACATCAACCCAGACAAACCAGATAGCGACGGCGAGACACCACTCTGGCGGGCTGCTTTCAATGATCACGAAGGAGTGGTTGGAATACTACTCGGACGAGACGACGTCAACCCCGAAAAACCAAATCGCGACGGCGGAACACCACTCTTGGCCGCCGCCTCCGATGGGCACGTGGGAGTGGTGAACATACTACTCGGACGAGACGACGTCAACCCCGACAAGCCAGATAACACCGGCCGAACACCACTCTGGTGGGCTGCTTACAGTGGGCACGAGGGAGTGGTGAAGATACTACTCGAGCGAGACGACGTCAACTCCGACAAGCCTGATAACGACGGCCAATCACCACTCTGGCGGGCTGCTGGTAGTGGGCATGAGGGAGTGGTGGAAATACTACTCGCACGAGACGACGTCAACCCCCACAAACCAGATAGCATCGACAGAACACCACTCTTCATTGCTGCTTGCTTTGGACACGAGGGCGTGGTGAAAATGCTACTCGCACTAGGCGTCAGCCCCGACACACCAAACATCAACGGCCGAACGCCACTCTATCGTGCTGCTTGGAATGGGCACGAGGGAGTGGTGAAAGTGCTTCTCACACGGGACGACGTCAACCCCAACAAATTAAATAAGGATGGCAAAACACCACTCGATCGGGCTACCGAGGAAGGGCATAAGGGAGCGATAGCGCTGCTCCAGCCTCCAGAAACTGTTGTCCCCAGCCTGTCATAAGAGCGAGGAGCCATCCCCCCCGCCCCCAAATATTGATAACCTGCGCAGCATCCCCGCATGAGCGGCAACAACTCCACAGTGCGCCCACCGCCGCCACCGTCTCGCCCTCTCACACCCATCTAACCCCCTCCCAACGTTCAAGTCTCCGCCTTTCACTAACCCCCGCCCCCTTCTTCCTCCCTGACTAACCCTTCGACCGAACTTCCCCTGTAATATTTCCCTTTAGGCCGCGGGAAATACCCATCCTAGGCTCTTCACAGACTTTCTTATACAATCAAATCAGCATTTATCAATTTCCATTCAAAGTCTAGAGCTCGGCGCCGGTGTCGGAATAAGCCAGTATGGCTCAAAATTTCCATCATATTTACTCTCTTTTCCTTATTGTTCTAATTGCATACTCTCTTCGAACATAGATTATTTCTTTAATTCCCCCACAATTCCCTTACTTCCGCTTCCCCCCCATCTCAATTGTAGAAGGGAGAGTTGTTTAGATATAGGTAGAGAAAAAGATACAAAGTTCAACCATTTCTGACTACCCGTGAGAAGTGATGGAAAGCTAGAAGTTAACAATTGTATGACTGTGATCGGTTTCCCCCAATGACATAGTTCAACGAAGGCCATACCTACACCCCAGTGCCCCCGCTGCTAGCCTGAAGCCAAATCTCCATAACCACCCACACTCCCCGCCCCTTCCACCCCTTCCACCCCTGGGAGGTATTGCAGGCGGAAAACTTACGTTCCATATCCTTCCTCCAGTGTGGCTAAGTTCCACGTGAAATCCCCCAGTCTATTGGCTACTTCCGTGCGACCCTCATTTCCCTACATTGACATATCGTACCAAACATACAATAACATCGTTATCGGTACTAGTTGGCACAAAAGAGACGACTTCGAATCTCAACGGAGATGTGAGAGCGGGGTAGGGGTGAGTGTTTATTGTCAAGGTGGGCAATGAGGGTCGCACTGAGGCAGGCGATAGACTAGGGAAACTCAAGTGGAACATAGGGACTTTGCAAGTTTCACCACTCACTTCGTAGGCCCGCTCTCAACATCGCTGCACTAAAACACTCTAAAGCTAGAGACAGGTGTATAAGTAAAGCCCAATTACCATATCCTGATCCTTCTATAGACCGCTTCTATCTCTGTATTCCGCCACATCCCCTAATTCCTCTACACACTCCCGTGATAGCAAAGGAAAGACATGTTAGTATATTATATTGCTAAACAATTTTCCATATCCGAACCATCTACATATCTCCTGAATGATCCTTGGCACACCCGGAATAGAGCCGTGCACATTCGTCTAACGTTTAACTTTATACCGGTATGGATTGGAGAGTAGGGAAGGTGAGAAGCTGCGATTTAGGCCTTTTAAGCACTCTGCAAATTCACACCTTCTTTATAGACGAGAATAGTTTTTCTGGGTCTGATTTGGATCCTGCTCCCGTTTGTTATTACTCTTTAGAATTGTGCGTTGTGGGGTGATATATATCTAAGGTCGCGCATGAGGGTTGGTTCGGTTGGGGTTTTTCTTTTCTTCGAGGTTGTGATGTAGGAGTCACGGAATAAGGTTTTGTTTCGGGGCTAAGAAGGCTATTGTAGGTTGGTTTTTCATGGGTGAGGGTGGAGGGTGTGGGCGGTCTTCGGTATTTGGTTTCTGGCTCTCCGCTAGGAGGCGTTGGGGTGTATGTGTGGTCTCCGTTGAACCATGTTCTCGGCGGAAAAGGAAATCACCACGATAGAATAGTTAGCATCTATGTTTCCATCTATTTTCATGGACCGCTTTCAAAAGTACTTGGCCATTATATATATTTTTATTTTTACATTTAGATAACCCTTGGGTCTATATATTAGATGGGGAAGAGAAGGGGGAAAAAAGGCAATTGTGGAGAAATTAAACAGACAATCGATCTGAAGAGAAGATAGAGAGTACAGCTTGGAAAAACGGAAAAAAGAGTAAATATAATGGATATTTTGAGCCATACAAGCCTATCCCAATACAATAGAAATACCTCCTACCAACGCTAAACTCTAGACTATGAATAGAAATTAATAAATGCTGACCTGATTGTATAAGAGAGTCTGTGCAGAGGCTAGGGCGGGTATTTCCTGCTATAAGTTAATACCAAGGGGATATATTGGGGGTGAGATTCCGTGATAGGTTTATTCTGGAAGTAAGGGAAAGATGAGAATTAGCGCAAGGTGGGACTTGAGCCGAGGGATGAGGCTGGGAGGGGATCAGGAGGAGGTAGTGGCGGTGATTAGCGTGTTATGGAGCTATTGCGTCCCATGCGGGGGTAGTAGGAGTTACCAACATTTGAAGGAGATGCGGAGGGCAATGGCCCCTCTCTCTTATGCCAGGTTGAAGGCGACAACTGCTGGAGGTTGGAGTAGTGCTATCACCCCCGGTGCCCTTCCTAAGTGGCCCGATCGAGTAGTGTTTTTCCATCCTTATCCAATTTGTTGTGATAAATGTCGTCCCGTCCCAGCAATGTTTTCACCAACCACTCTCCCCATTCCGAAAAGCACAATAGAGTAGCGTTCGGCCGTTGATAGTTGGTGGGTCGGGATTAACGTCGTGCCATCCGAGTAGAATTTTCACCACTCCCCGTGCGTAAGACAGGCGGCAGGGAGCAGTGGTGTTTGGCCGACCTTATCTGGTTTGTTGGGGTTGACGTCGGATCATGCGGGTAGTATTTTCACCACTCCCGCGTGCTCATCGCAGGCAGCGGCCCATAGTGGTATTTGGCCGTGGTTATCTGGTTTGTCGGGATTAATACCGTCTCGGCCGAGAAGTATCCTCACCATTGGGACAAGTGCGTATAAAAGATGAATACCGTTTCTATCAACAAAAAATAGAGATGTGAAAGAGGGGTAGAGGTAAAGTGTTTATCCAGGCATAGAGAGAGCTAGAAGGCGGGAGCCGCGATTTAGGTTTTCTTATTAGGAGGCTTTTTTATTTTCGAGGGTGTGTGATGTAGGGCCGGGTAATGGGACTTGGTGTCGGAGTTAAGGGGATTCTTACTATGCTGGTTTTTCCTTGATGGGTAAAGTGGGGAGTGTGGACCGTCTTCCGGATTCGGCTTCAGATTTGCAACTAATAGAGGGCGTTGGGCTGTATGGATGTTCATTAAACTATCTTTGGTGGAAAAATCACCAGAATGGCTCTTTAGATATTGTGCGCAGGAAAAATTAACCGAACACCTCGGCGACTTCCAGTCTTGCAAGAAGTGAACTTGAAAAATAGGGACTTAACAGATTCACGAAAAGTTAGCTGTTGTGTTTGCTCATTACAACATGGGTTGAGGTCTGCTGCGATTGTTTACCTCACTAGAAAACATCAGGATCTCGTAGCTTAACTAACCAAACTTTAAGCACATACATGTATTCACTCTTGAGTGTGAGACGTGAGACCTAACCTGTGACCCATTGCCCAAGGAACCAGGCGAGAATCAACTGCTTAGGTTATAATAGCATGACATTTTCAACAAATTTATGCTCCGATCATTTTTTGAGTAGAAAGATGAGCCATTATGAGAAATGCAGCAAGCCGCCGTATAATCCAGCAAAAGTTGAATTGAGGCTAAAGCGACACTAAGGCAACCGAGCAAACAGGAGGGGGCGCGGGGAACGCCAATTCGCCAGAGTTTAAACATAGGTGGCGGTGGTTGGCTAGGTTCAAGAAAATCTGCACTAGAGTCAGCCCGACATTTGCCGGATGAAATTATACAGTCGCACCTCGTTGTAACGAAAGCCAAGATTTCAGGGGTTTTCGGGACTTTTCGTTCGTTATAGCGAGGTTCTGGAAGAAATTCTTTGTAACGAGGTCTATTTGTACTAGTATGGAGCAGGAGTTGTAAAATGCCAGATGATTCATTCGTAATAGCGAGGTTCCCGTATAAAGAATTTCGTCACATCGAGGTGCGACTGTACGAGTACGGTGAAGCAACCCCTCACCCCTCAGTGCTAGACGAGTAGTATTTGGAGATCGCAAAGAAGAGAAAAAGGGCTTGTCCTTAACTTCCCAGAATCCGGCCTGCATCAACCCCAGAAAGAGCCGTTGAGATTCTTTAAGGTAGGTGATATTTAACTTAACTTAGGTTTCTCAGCTGATTCATTGAGGTTTGGTGCACGATAGAACTCGTAGTTGCCTTACGTCTGCAGAAACGACTTCTACCGGTATGGCATATGGGCAAACTCTTCTTCATGCTCCGGTAATTTTTTTGCCCATATGCAATACCGGTAGCAGCCGTTGTCGCACGTCAGGCAATTACGAGTACTCGAGCCCTTGTCCTACATAGTAAACTAAGCTAGGGATTCAACCGCAGGCGCTGCCTTTGGCACCCGTGCACTGGAGCGCAAGATTTGTAGCATGCATTACCACATACGGTAAGCAGAACAGGATACAGGTAGCACTTAAGCAAGTGTGGCATTTGCGGCTCCAAGTGCGGTAGGCATAGGCAGGAAGATAGCACAAATCTGGGGGGGATTGATTGGATGGTCCTGAGGCATTGGTGAGGTTACACAAATGACCCCGCTTTACTTCAGCTAGATAGTTTAAATAAAGATATTGAATCATCACCCATTAACGAATTCCAGTACTCGACTCACTCCATCGTCCATCATTCACAACATCCTAACCTACGAAAAACAGAAAAATGTCGCAATATTCTAGCCATAATACCAACTCTTTTAACACCGTTAGCGTGTCGAATAATATTACAGTTGCCGATGATCGACCGAACATCCTAGCATGGCTATCCCCACTAGATCCAAAGTCACGCCATCAAGACATCCAAGGTCGCCGAGTCGAAGATATAGGGGAATGGCTGTTACAAACAGAGAAATTTAGAAGCTGGCACGCTGGTAGTGCGGGAGATGAATGCGATAACGCAGTTTTGTTTTGCTATGGAGGTCCTGGGGTCGGTAAAACATATATTAGGTAACAAAGACCAATCTCGGGGAACGGAAGAAAAGGGAAAACGCTGACCAGCCGCGATGTCAGCTCGCTAGTGATAGACAGCTTGTGCGATCAGGCGAGAGAGAAAAATGCTACCGTCGCATGTTTTTATTTTGACTTTGCCGACCAAAGGGACCAGTCCCCCACGAGCACGATGGGCGCCCTGCTAAAACAAGTGGTGGGCGGACTAGAAGAGATCCCGGAGGAGATATCGCAAGCATTCCAAAAACAAAAAAAAGCCATCGGAGGGCGGGGACCTCGGCTTTCGGATATTGTGGAAATGCTACGGATTACCTCTTACAAAGGGCGCACTTTCATATGCATTGACGCCCTACCGTAAAAACTTGAATAATTGGATGGTGTGCTATGTCGTTGGACTTTCCTCTCCTAGTAAGGTCAAGAAATTTTTGTTTTTTTTTCTGTCTCGGAGGGGGGAAAGGGGCCGTGTTTTTGCTGTGTTTTTGCCCCCTTTCCAGAGAAGGGAATTCTGGACTTCATAGCACACCGTCCAATTATTCAAGTTTTTACGGTAGACGAATGTGTGCCAGAACATCGAGCCAAGCTTCTTAATTCGCTATCCCAAATTCTCCCAAAGTCTCCAGGCACTAGAATATTCGTGACTGGAAGACCACACATCCGACCCGAGATCAGAAGGCATCTCACTGGAAGAGTGACGAGTCTACCCATAAGCACCAAGAGAGATGATATTATTATATATCTTCATTCCAGGCTGGAAGATGACACAACTCCGGATGCGATGGATAGTAGTCTGGAGGCAGATATTCTGAAGAAAATTCCTGAAGACGTTTCCGAAATGTATGTGAGAACAGCGACACCACTGAAGCTGCCCCGTACATTCACTAACAAATTCACATTTAGATTCTTGCTAGTCTCGCTTAATATCGATGCCATCTTGGAGGAAACTACAATCCATCGAAGGCGGCAAAAGCTCAGCGTAATGTCAGATGGGATGGGGTTAGGGGGTGCTGTCACAAATTCTGACTTAGCCAATTTGTTTTCACATGACTAATCAGTTATTAGTCATCCCCTGTTTATGTTTTATACTATGACGTCGTTTGACTCATAGTTCTCACATGACTATGCACTTGCGAGTCATCGTTTGATTATGATTGATTAATCGTTTCATGACTCACGATTGTGACGTCATATGATGTAATAAGTTTCGCACATGACTCACGTTAAGAGTCATGGGTTTCACGCATGTGACTCACTTGAGCACATGACGGAGTTTATAAGTTTTGATTGGTTAATGGAATGTTGTGCGATGACTCATATGAGTCATCAATGAATTTCGCGCTATGACTCACTACGAGTCATAGAGGTTTATGTAGCGCGAGGTGATGAGTCACCAGGATTAGGGTTGTGGGAAGACGCCGATATAAGGCGCTTGGTTTCGACCAAGAAATAGGCCACGAACCATCTCTCCTCCACCTCCGGCGATTGAAATCTCAACACCACGGGAAATCATCGTCACTTTCCCCCACCCACCTCTCTTCCCCCATCATGGCTTCTGCCTAGGGGTTGACGTTAAGCCATC
>Ga0307509_10005122_pt1 | contig 18430 bp, 19 predicted proteins | sample 10_EM_MG_FD_202245 | JGI IMG/M metagenome (GOLD analysis project Ga0307509, IMG submission 202245) | Populus trichocarpa ectomycorrhiza microbial communities from riparian zone in the Pacific Northwest, United States - 10_EM | ecosystem: Host-associated > Plants > Roots > Unclassified | place...
TTATCCTAGGTTTACCAGCTATTTGTATTAAGTATACGAGACCATACCACCTCTGGTTACCTCTTGGTATACCATTTGGGCTAAGGTGATAGTGATTGTAGCTACCTATCGTAGGGTCGTTACAGGTGGTGAGTTCAATCACTATCACCCTGGGGTTTTAGTTGAGTTTAACGAAAACGTGTACATGAACTATCATTTATTTCTACGCTATATTACAGAACATCTAGCCCCCGCTCTAGAAGGCCGTCCTAGTCTCTTTGCCCTTGACCTTATGGGCTCACACAAGACACCGGCAGTTCTCGATATCCTCCGGAGCCACCAGATCATCCCAAGCCTCATCCCCGGAGGTTGTACTAGTCTACTCCAGCCGCTTGATATTTCTATCAACAAACCTTTGAAAGAGATCATGAGAGATCTCACTGACCAGGCAATCCTGGACTGTGAGGAGGTGGAGGAGATTGAGAGATGGACCATACGACAGCGACGCATTCTTACCTCCTGGTGTGTTGGCGATGCATTCTATAAATTTCACACTGAGAAGTCTGAAATTATATCCCGTTCATTCCGAAAGGTTGGCTTATCCCTTCCTCCAGATAGGAGCTGCGATAGTGAACTTGATATCAAAGGCTTCTCCGGGTTAGAAATTGGTAACTGGGAGGACGAAGGGTTGGGTAATATTGATATCCACGCTGATATTAGGCAGGATCATGATAATCATGAGACAATTGAATTCCTAGCCGATGGGGATACTGCTACTATATAGATATTTCTTTCCATCTGTTCATTAATGCTTTTACCTTTGTATTTCAATTGAGAACTTGTTGAGTAATATTTAGAGTGACGTTGTCCTGTCCTCGGTGATCGCTCATGCACGGGCCAGCCAAGACCGCCACCGGAGCTATAATCCCTGGACGGAGATAGCGAATTTGTCGAGATAATACGGTACTCGGGTACAATTCAGCCGAGTGGTTGCCTAGTAGCCCATCTGTGCCCATGCGTGCATGCACAACAAAGCAGGGGACACTGTTCGACAACAGTGCCTGAGGCGGAGTCTGGTCGCGCCAATTTGTCGAAACCCTCGATCTGTTCCTATTTCCTTGGCGTGAAAAATTATTGTCCGGCTGTTGCCATAGAATAAAGTGGACAACCCCGCACCCCTCCAGCTTTGCCCACAGGAAAGTTTGGTAAACTCCCCGATTAACGCTACATATTTCCCGACTATTTCTACACACAACCGACCTTTTGCACGCAGTTTTTGCCACAAGGGAAGCCACATCCCCCCGCTTTTCTCTAGCTTTGCCCCAAGGAAGTTTTGCAAACCCACCCATTAACTCTACATATCGCTGTCTTGTACCATTTGTACACTCAACCAGCACTTTGGAGGAGAGAACATCATGTCCCAGACGGCACATACACAATCGATAAAATTCGGCAACAACAATTCCAACTGCGGTAACACAGTAGGAAGCTACAACAATACCGTTTATAATTCGGACGAGGATGCGCACATTATGCGCTGGCTGTCTCCACTAGAGCCCAAAAATCGACACCAAGGCGTGCGCAACGACCGATTTGACGGTGTTGGGGATTGGCTTCTGGATACAAGCGAGTTTCGGGAATGGAGGGGGAATGAAGGTGGAGCCGATAAGGCTGTTTTGTTTTGCTCCGGGAAGCCGGGAGTGGGCAAGACTTATCTGAGGTGAGTGGTGGGATGCATGGAAATAAGCCAATACCGCACCACTAACGGGGAGAAATTCTAGTTCACTGGTTATCGACAGCCTGTGCGACCAGGCAAAAAAGGAAGCTATCGCCGTTGCGTGCTTATATGTTGACTTTCTTGCTCAGCAAGAACAGACAATCACCAACATGATGGGAGCCATTCTGAAGCAGCTAGTGGCCAGGGGGGGGATCCCGAAAGATGTGCGAGAGGCGTTTCAGGAAGGGAAAGGGGAGATAGGTGGTAGAGGGCTGCGACTTGCTGATCAAATTGGAATATTGAGGAACACAATTTCTTTGCTGCCTCAAGTTTTCATCTGCATCGATGCAATCGACGAATGCCTACCGAAGGGTCTTCTCGAACTACTTGAGTCTCTAAGGGATATTGTGCGGGAGTCCCCTAGAACGAGAATATTCCTTACTGGGAGGCCCCATGTCAACGAGACAGTCCAAAGATATTTCACCAAGGCGATTGTGATACCCATCAACCCTAACACGGACGACATCAGGAATTACCTGGAAATGAGGTTAGAAAGGGATGTTGAGCCAGACGCAATGGACGAAGACTTACGGGCGGATATAGTAAGAGTTATTCTAGAAAAAATGTCGGATATGTACGTAGGAGCATTTGGAGTGCTCTCTCCACCAGCGGTACATGCTCACTAATGACTATGTGTAGATTTCTCCTTGTTGCGCTAAACATCGAGGCTATTTTAGGGGGTGTGACGATTCGTGAGAGAAGAAAGAAACTCGAGGAGATGGCGCGAGGGAATGGGCTGAGCGATGCCTATTCAGCGACCCTGGCTCGGCTGAAAGCGCAGAACGAAAATAAATCCATACCCGGATTGAAAGTCCTGATGTGGGTGTCGAATTCCCAGAGGCCATTACGCGCTGATGACCTTTGCCATGCCTTAGGGGTGGAGAATGGATCTGTAGATCTCGATCCGGAAAACGTGCCAACGTTAAAGACACTCCTGTCATCTTGTCTAGGTCTCGTCACCGTCGAGGCATCATCGTCCACTATCCGACTGGTGCACTTTACCCTGCAAGAGCATCTTGCGAGTGACTTGACCCTATTCCCTAGCCCCCACACTGTAATTGCAGAGGTCTGTTTGACATACCTCAATTTTGGATACGTCAGGGATCTTCCAGCTGATGCTGACTGCGCCCCATCAACAATTCCCTTTTTGGACTATGCTTCTTGTTATTGGGGGGAGCACGCAAGAAGGGGGATGACCCGGAATATCAAAGTTCATGCATTAAGGCTCCTTGATAGTTTTCATGAACATATATCTTCTACACTACTGTCCTCGCGCTATTCTATGGAGTCAAGGTGGGAACGGGGGTTTTGCTTTGAGTGGGAAAGAGGGGAATTCACAGGACTCCACGGAGCAGCGGGATTGGGGATCGTGGAGATATTTGATGCTGTATTGAAGATGAAGGAATGGGACATTAATGGCAGAGATTGGTTCGGGAGCACGGCTCTCACATGGGCAGCGGAACGAGGGCATGAGGGGGTTGTGGAGATGCTGTTGGAACAGGAAGACATCGACCCGGAACAGGCAGACAGTAATTGGCATCTAGCACCACTGCTTTCGGCAGCTTCCCACGGGCATCAGGGGGTAGTAAGAATACTTTTGGAACGGGACGACGTCGACCCCGACGTGGTTGAGCCCACATTTGGAACGACGCCACTATGGCGGGCAGCCAGTTATGGATATGAAGGGATAGTAGAGATGCTTTTGGAACAAGAGAAAGTAGATCCCAACAAAGAAGACACCTCGGAGGGCACGACTCCACTAATAAATGCGGCTAAGGCCGGGCATGTGGGGGTTGTAAAGATACTTCTAGAACGAGAGGACGTCGATCCCAACAAAATGGACACTGAATATGGCCGAACACCGTTTTCCTGGGCGGCGGGGAACGGTCATGAGGGGGTAGTAAAGATTCTTTTGGGGCAAGAGGACGTCAACCCCAACCAGGCAGACACTAAATATGGCCAAACACCGCTTTCCCGGGCAGCAGGGAACGGTCATGAGGGGGTGGTAAAGATACTTTTGGAAAGGGAGGACGTCGATCCCAACAAACTAGATACCGAATATGGCAGAACACCGCTTATATGGGCGGCTATAGGGGGGCACGAGCTGGTGGTGAAGACGCTTTTGGAAGGAGAGGAAGTCAATCCCAACAAGGCGGATATCAAAGATGGTCGGACACCACTCTTGTGGGCGGCGGTGAAGGGGCATGGACGAGTGGTGTTGGCGCTGTTAGCGCGAGTGGGCATCACTCCCAACCAGGCAAACACTAGATATGGCCAAACGCCACTCCTGTGGGCGGCCGCAAACGGGTATGAGGGGGTAGTAAAGATACTTTTGGAGCAGGAGGACGTCAACCCCAACCAGGTAGACTCTGAATATGGCCAAACACCGCTCTCCTGGGCAGCTGAGAGTGGTCATGAAGGGGTAGTAAAGATTCTTTTGAAGCGAGAGGACATCAATCCCGACCAGTTAGATACCAAAGCTGGCTGGACGGCATTTTCTTTGGCAGCTGGGGCTGGACACGAGGGGGTGGTAAAGGCACTTTTGGAGCGAGAGGACGTGGATCCTAATCGGGCGGACACATATGGCCGAACCCCACTTTACTGGGCAGCCTGCAACGGGCATGAGGGGGTAGTAAAGATACTTTTTGAGCAGGATAACGTCAACCCCAATCAGGAAGACACTAAATATGGCCGAACACCGCTTTCCCTGGCAGCGGAGAACGGTCATCAGGGGGTAATAAAGATACTTTTGGAACACAACGATATCCACACTACCGTCCCAGATTTCCTGAACCAAACCCCACTCACATTAGCTCTCTCGAAAGGCCATCGTTAGGTGGTCAGGATCTTACAGCGGCTTGCCACGTCTATTCCAACGCAATAGATCGCAGCGGCTATATATAACTCCCGTCGGCTGCTAGGTTTGCTAGTATGTGGGAGAGATGCATTTGCGAGATCCTGATCATAATATCGACATTGTTTACCTTAGTGGCTAGCTTGCCCTCCTGTTAGCAGACCCCGAGCCGCAATCCAAGTTATGGGATCCCCGCGACTGTGTTTCCAAGTTCGCAGAGAGCGGCCTCCGCCTACCGAGCGAGCTAGGCTATCTCAACGCCCTTCCATCCGTCCATTTTGCCCCAAAAGCACTGATACATTTCAAAGAGAATTGACACCCGTCATAGCACCCAATCAGTACGCCCGTTCATTGCCACCCAGCTTTTTATCACCACATCTCTTATTTCCCTTTTCTCCTTTCATCCTTACATCCATTCTTCTTTTTTTTTTTTACAGACATATTCTCGTTGGATAAATCATTGCAGATAGGAATTTGTGTAAGATTGACCTCTGTGGGTTTTAATGTTCATAGATTTTCAACAACTCTTCTACTTTCTTCTACCATTTTCGCGATACGTGCATTGTTTGTTTTTTCCTCGCTTTCCTCTTGCTTCCGTCGGAGTTCTAGTTGTATTTTTTTTCAATCAGATGGTTTTCCTTTTTCATCCTTGCTAAGTTACTCGATTATTTATTAAGTTGTCATTGGTCTTGCATCCTATGGATAATGGTGTATAGAAGAGTATGGCTCATTACAAGCACTTCGGGAGGAAAGTGCTAGAGTTTACGGAAGTGGATAGTTGTCAGAGACGAGGAAAGCCAGGGTTCCGAATGGCCGAATCGGTCGAATCTTGGAGGGAGGACCAGGCTCGCCAGTCCTGGTGGGTGTCAATGACTTGACCTGACTAACTCACGTGGTCCAGTGCGGTTTAGACTGGTCCCAGACCAGTCCTTATAATAGATTTCACAATCATATAATATCACTCACTTAGGGCACAGAAAGAATTTGATATACGCGAACATATTCCCACCGCCCCTAATCTAAGCGAGGCACTATCCCCATTCCGACTCTCCTAGGACTCTACAATATAACCTATAGAAACAATGAGTTTAATTAAGAAGTGCTTTATTCGAGGGTAATATATTGTGATAAAAGTAGTAAAAGAAAAACAGGATACTAATTTTATCAGAGGGCCGTGCATATCCTACCGCTTGACGAGCCTGGTCCGACCAATCCTGGTCAAGTCGGGTCTAATAATCCTGACTGTCCAGTCGGTCTAATTTCCACCATTAGACCAGACTTGACTTTAGACCAGACAAGCTGGTCCAGACCAGTCCCCCGCAGACCATTGGGAACCTTGAGGAAAGCGGATAGATGAAGGACAAGGCGGGAGAATTGTTTTAGCTGTTTCCTTTGTCCTAGACGGAAGTATAGACAGAAGGGTTTTCGGTTATGTCTTTCCTTTGTTGTTATTATGGGGATGCGCAGGCAAATGGAAATATGCCTAAAGGAGAGATTTATGGGTGTGGCAGACGATGGAATGGTTGAGATACTTTTATTCTTATATAGACTTATGGTTAGTGAGTTTTGTTTTAGGATGACTGGCGAATGAAGTTTCCGATTATATGTACCCTTTAATTTGAGCCCTGAGTCTTTTTTGAGCTGTTTGGTTGCGACGCGATTTATCCCCCGCCACAGAAATGATGATGTGCAGGCTTGGAAAAGGACCGCCATGAATTTGTGTTCTCTTAGTTCGTTTCCCCAATATGGCTCCCTCCACCCGGGCTAAACAGGCACTAGCCGTTCCCATTATGATAGAATATTGTGCTGCACTACTTTTATATCATACCATCAGAGTTGATGACCAAAATCATTAAAAACAACCCTAACCCCAACGTACCTGGTATCTTTTTTTTTCGACACCCGCAGAATGGTCGTACTGGTAGCAACCGGAGGGTCAGGAGGTGTTGGTGTAGGCTGGATTAGCTAGATTCTGTAATGTATGAGGTAGTGAGTTGGATTACCTAGGCGGGAGTATTGGTGGGGTGCGAGACGAGGTGAGGCTCGCATATGCCTTAGAAATAATACGGCATCATAATAAAAAAATAAAAAAACCTTGAACACTATAGCGATGTCAGGAAGTTCCCAAGGAGCCAGCGTGCAGCACCAGTACTATGCCCAGCGTTTTCTGAGCACATCCTCTGGTTTTTCCATAATCTCTTATGCAGAGTCGGATCCCCGTATTTTCTCAAAGCCTCAATTGTGTTGTGCTTGCTTAGAATAGAAATGATTGAATAGTAGAGTTGTTGCTACAAGAGCAGCAACATCCGCCCGCTTTCGTCAACTCTGCCCACAGAAAGTGATTTAAACCCTCCCACTAACCCTACCTATTGCTCTCGCATACTATTTCCGTAGTCAGTCCAACACAGATCATGACTAGGAGAACACATACGCGATGGATCAAATTCGGCGACAGCAATGTCAGCTGCGGCCAAACAGGAGGGACCACATAAACACCCCTCTTGGCTCCAACCGGGATGTGCGGGTTATGTGTTAGCTTTCTCCAAAAACATTGGATGATGGATATCGTGGTGTGATTATGACCGGAGTCTGCGGCGTCGGATACTAGCTTTGGGGAATGAGCCGGTTTCGGGAATGGAGGGAGGGTGGGGGTGGAATCTGTAAGGCTGTCTCGTTCTATTGTCAGAATCCCGGGGAGGGCAAGGCCTATGTGACATAATTGACATGAGTGGGTTCTTTAAAAGGAGTGAGTGTTCCGGTTACTGACAGTGTGTGGAATGAGGAAGAGAGGCATCATATGGCCGTTTCGTGCTAGAACTATGACTTCCTTGCTCGGTAAGAGCAGACGATATCGGGAATTACCTGGAGACGAGGTCAGAAAGGGATAAAGGACGAGAGGGGAAGAATGACGATTCACAGATACATGTTTTGAGAATTATTTGGAAAGGATGTCGGATATGTGTGTTGGAGAATTTGGTGGTTCTCTCCATCAGCGATGTGTACTGTAGTTTGCGAAAGATTGTGTGCAAATCCCTCTTTGCCCCGTGAAACATGGGCGCTATTCCGGGCAGTCACCTTTCGCCAGAGAACAAAGACTCTTGAATCAATGGTGAGGGGAAAACGACTCGACGATGGCTACACGGGAACTCTAATCAAAGTAAAGGTGCGGAGGGCAAATAGGTAGATACTTGGAATGGATGTGCTGAAGTGGGGGTTGTATGCGGAACGGCCGTTACCGGCGGAGGAGTGCAGTCATGCCTTAGTGATGGAGATAGGTTTTACGGACCTCGATCCGGAGAACATTCATGGGCCAATGATCTCCTATCATCTTGTTTAGGATTTGTCACGGTAGAGGCGTCTTCGCCCTCGCCCAGACCAGCTCACTTCACCCTTCCAGAGCTCCGGGGTAATTCTACTTTATTCTATAATCCCGACTCAACCATTGCAGAGGTTTGCTAGATGTAACTTAATTTTAGATATGTCACTGCGCTTTGGTGCACTTTTCGCTTAGCCCCCTTCATTAATGCTGCTTCTAAAATATGCTTTTTTTTCTGGGGTGACCACATACCCAGGGCGATGGCGGAAAATATGAAAACACTCGCGTTTAGGCTTCTCGATAGCTTTAATAAGCATCTATCTGCCCAACAAAGTGGTGCTCCCATTGCTCTACAATAACAATCGGCTCTGGGACATCGTTGATTGCAGGGAACTGGGACGAGTTGCATATGGTCGGGTTATGAAATCCCGTTACCGCGGTAATGGAGATGAAAGATGGGATGTTAACTCGACTGAATGCACGGTGTTGAATAATCTGATTTCCTATTCTGTACGACACCTCTGTGATTATACGATTCATAGATATTTCCTTAGGTACGGCGTTGAGTATCTTGCGCTATTGGGGGGGTGTATACATAGTGGATAATTTTCTCCATTCTAACCATATGGTACGGTAGCGCAAGAGCGGAAATGCATCTTTAGATCTAGGCTATATTGTGTTGAGATCCAATGTACAAACTTTATCGCAAAGTGGGTGACAAGATACCAATAGCTTCACACAAGCGGTACCGCTCTCAGATTGGCAGTTAGATGTGGGCATGAAGAGCTGGTAAGGATGCTCCCGGAAAGAGAGGATATCAATCACAACCAGGCAATCCACGGAACATGGCCGGACGCGACTCGTGTTTGCCTTAAAGTACCTGCGTAACGGCGAGGAGGCTTTTCGAAAGAGACAGTGTCAGTCCCGACCAGGCTAGACGAGAATAAGGGCGTATGATGGTAAAGATGGATTTAGAGTGAGAGGGTGTCAATCCCGACAGTGTAGACACCGTCACGGGCAAACACCGCTCTTGTAGACGGTGATGTGCAGGTCCCGGTGGGTATTAATGATTCTTTTGGAACCGTGAGATTTCTACCACACCGCGGTAGATAACCAGAAAAAACTCCAGTGTCGATCGCTCTCTCCCAAGGGGCAGGTGGGGTTGTGAGTCTCTTACTGCGGTCGGGTAATACTCAATGTGTTGTAGCGGATCAGGGTAGCCAGACCTCAACCCCCCACAACCGAATCGCCTTGCCCCTCTAAGAGTCTCCCACCACTAAGACTCTTTTCGAGTGGCTCCATTATGCAATATTGTATCCTATGCTTGAGGGAGCAGGATACCGTATTTTACAGTAAACTGATTCCGTGTCAGGTTGTGGTAATTCATCCAGTGATCCCAAGCGGCCAGTCCGTCCGACTTTGGGCACGGCCGGACTGACCCAGGCTTTTTCAGGGACGGCCGGGCCGGACTGTGGGCAAGCGGCTTTCCAAAACCAAAGCCGGGCCCGGCCTGGGTCACCTGCAGGCTTTTGGTATTTCCACCCTGACCCTAATACCCAAAAATAACTTCCCGAGTATTAGGGTCAGGGTTGAAACAGGCTATCGCTAATTGGACTTTTGACTTTATGCGTACTGGAAGCTCTTATGTCGGAGGAGGATATCTTTATCATAATTCTTTCGTGTTATGTACTCTCTAAATCTTGTATAATATCAATAATAGCCTGCTTGGGAGATAAAATTTTGGTGAAGATGAGGCTATCTCGGCTAAGATTAATATACTATAATAAATTCAATATTAATATTCAGCTATATAGCAGAGAGCGGCACCCTCAAGCTTATCAACTCTTAATGGTAGCACAATCCCAGGGTAAGCCAGCCCGAATAACAAAATAATTGTGCTAAGTGATGAGTGGAAGGATCATGGTCGCGTAGTGTGGATATGAAGACAATCGTTGTTCAGTACTTGCATAGAGGAGATTTCCGCATCTTAAGCGAAATCTACTAGTGCTGTAAGTTTCTTGTTCTATTCCCATATTCTGAGTGATTAGCCATGAAAAGCTTGCAGGCCGTTCACAGATACCTGCAGGCTGCCTGGGCATCTGGCGGCTTTGCCTGGGCATCTACGGGCTTTGCCTGGGCATCTGTGGGCTTTGGCCTGGGTTGCCTACCTCTCGACCTGGCGGTTGCCTGGGTGCCTGCAGGCTTTGGCGGCCGTTAATAATTTAAGCCGGACTGACCCAGGCTTTTCAAAACCACGGCCGGACTGGCCGGACTGCCGACCCATGGTCCGGACCATGGTCCGGACTGACCGCTTGGGAACACTGAATTCATCAAAACCTCTACTGTGCGGGGAGTTGGATGAAAGAACGGAAGTGTGTCCATCAGGTTGGCCCCCTTGGTACAACACAACTGATAGTTCTCCTGCGGCTTCCTGCCACCATAAAACATGCTTTTGTTCTGCCTTCCTTCACCCACCTTTTTATATTTTTTTATACTTGATTTAGACCCGTATTTCTAAGCTATTAAATACTATAAACTCAGGATATGAAGTAGAAATCTCCCTTCTCGCACTAGGACAAAGGTGGTTGACATGAGGGAAGCCATAGCACTCCACTCGCCGTCGGGTTTGCCACGCTGAAATGTTTTGTAAAACCCCCGTTAACCCAGATACTTCTCCACCAGTTCCATGAACCATGAACATTTTGCACAAACCACCATGGGGTACACTGCACAATCGCAGTGGATCGAAGTGAGCGACAACTGTGCTTGCTTTGGAAACAGAGCAGGGCATTTTAAAATCATCATCTGTCTCTTTATCCTACAAGTATGCGCAGATTATGTGTTCGCTCACTCCATTACAGAAAAATAATAGACATGAAGCCGTGCACAATAGCCGATTTTGCGAGGTCGCGCATTGGCGTTTGGAAGAGAACGAGTTTCGGTAGTGCCAGGATTGAGAAGGCTGAATTGTGCCGGGAGCCGGGACCATCCCTCGGTTGGTTCTGGTGTGGCATCACCTTACCCTGCAGGTGAAGGGAAGGCGGATGTTAACCTATCAGTGCTGGCACCTTGCTCAGTTAGGGTGACACCTGCATATGGGTGACACATTGCCCCACAAGGTATTTGTTGCTCGAGTCAGCTTTTATCTAGAGGCTATTACTGGACAAGTATGTTTTTTACTTATGAATAGCTTGCCGGGGTTGTATCTATGGGGGCTAGGGCAGTTGTAGATATTTAGTTCTTGGAAAATTATCTTGGACTACGCTTAGTTCGAACTATCGCTTGATCATGTTTGCCATTATTTATCAGTTTTGTATGACGTCGTTTCATGTTTTTTTTCGTGTAATTGAGTTTTCTAGACCACTGTTCAGGCTGGTTGCCTGGATTTTTCCATACTTTTACCAGAAAATCTAATCCAATCATGTATGATATCAAAAAAAGAGGAAGGCTTTCATGGATAGAGTCGTGATCGGGCGTTTCTTATCCTTGGTTGAGACTTATAATCATAGTTGTCACGTGATGAAGCAACACCCCCCGTGGTTGAGCATTTGTGAAAAGAAAAAAGCCCAATTTTTCACACACATTCCACTGGAGCCCTTTGGCAAAATCATTTTCTTGAGGCCTTCGCGCTGGCCTGTCGGAAGTATTCCTCCAATGTGACGGAATGTACCATTCGAATATGTTCCGCTATCGGCCGTGCTACTTAGGACATTGGGATCCAGGAAATGATCGGTGTCAAGTAGGCCAGCCAAAGGTGCGTCCATATAGGTGGGTAAAAATCCCGATCGCAACCGTCTTTCTTTCTTTGTGTTATTGATGCTGTTCTACTATTTTGCCGTTCGGCTTGTTTGCGACAAGCATAATGACCATTATTACTCTCGCAGATTATTAAGGAGAAAATATTACCGAGAAAATTAACCGATCAACGAACGCTCACAATTTTCTCCGAATATCGACAACCTCCTAGATGCAACCACCCAAGCCCAACTAAGAAAAATAAATAAAATTAATTGAGATACATTGAGATTATAAGTGCTTAGGTATACCATCAATCCGCCTTAATAAAAAAGGCATTATGAGGTGCCTGTTGAATACTCGAGTAGTCATAATTTCTGTGGGAGCCCAGAAGGGATTTGTGGCGACGCTCACCAAGGTGTTTGGTTAATTTTTTCCACACACAATAGGATGCGGTGTGGAAACATTGTGGGGTGGGTCCCCGATTGGATTGCGAACGTGTTCTGTATAGCCAATAATATCGTGCAGGGTCCTATCAGCCTACGAGGACTGCAGACTGCAGGCGAACGACCGCGGTTGACAGGACCGCGATCCCCAAGAACAATGTATGCTTCCTGCTGGGGCTTCAGGTGCATGGGATGCATCAGTGAGGCTTACTCGAGTACGAGTACTCGAGGACTTACCCACTGCCGCGCTGTGCCTTACACTCACATTAGAAAGCACCGCAGAGCACAGCCCGGCATTGCTCTGAGGCGGAGCCGGGTCGTGGCAACTCACCAAAACTTCGAAAGTTATCCTCTTTGCTTGGCATGAAAATGGTTGGGGTTAAGTTGGTTGCCACAAAAGAAACTATACCCCCTACTTTTTTTCAGCTTTCGCTAGAGAGAAGTTTTGTAAACTCCCCGTTAGCCTTCCATATTTCTCAACCATTTCTACCCACAGTAGGCGTTTTGAACCGAACATCATGGCCCAAACTACGAATACACACACCTTCACAGTGGGCGATCACAATTCTAACTTCGGCAACACAGACAATAGTGTCAACAACACCGTCAATAACTATAACTCCGACAAGAATGCAAAAATGATGTGTTGGCTCTCCCCACTAGAGCCAGATGACCGACATAACACCGTCAGGACCAACCGACATGAAGGTGTCGGCGATTGGCTTCTGGGAATAAAGGAGTTTCAGGAGTGGAGGGAAGGCGAGGGTGGATCCGACAAGGCTGTCTTGTTTTGCTCCGGCAATCCGGGGGTGGGCAAGACACATTTGATGTAAGTGGCTGGACTCTTTTAAAGAGGTGAATATCCCTAACGGCCAGAAATGCTAGTTCCCTGGTGATCGATGGACTATATGATCAAGCGAGGAATGGAGATCTAGCGGTTGCGTGGCTGTACTGCGACTACCTTGCTCCGCAGGAGCAGACCGTCATCAACGTAATGGGAGCCATTTTGAAGCAGCTGATAGGTAGGAGGGAGATCCCGAAAGAGATAGCGGAGGAATCCCAGGGAGGGAGAAGGCCCCTCCTTGCCGATCTGAAGCGAATGTTGAGGATGGTGATCAAGTCATTGCCACAAGTTTTCATCTGTATAGATGCGTTAGACGAATACCTACCGAAAGATCTTCCCGTCCTACTTGAGTCCCTACGAGATATTCGAGAGTCCCCCACCACCAGAATTTTCCTCACCGGGAGGCCCCACGTCAAGGAAGCTATTCTAAGATATTTCTCCAAGGCGGTTGTCATACCCGTCAGCCCTAGTCAGGACGATATCAGGAGTTACATTGAGATGAGGTTAGACAGGGATGATGAGCCAGAGGTTATGGACAATAATTTAAGAGCAGATATTGTCAAAATAATTGTGGAGAAAATGTCGGATATGTGCGTAGCAAAATTTGGAATTTCCCCCACTAATATCGATGTGTGTTCTTACCTGCCATTACGTATCTAGATTCCTCCTCGTTTCCCTCAACATAGACGCTATCCTCGCGGAGGTGACAATTTCTCAGAGAAGAAAGAAACTTGAAGCCATGGCGGGAGGTAATGGATTAGGCGATGCATATAAGGCAACTATGACCCGGTTGAGGGCGCAGAAGGGAAATAAATCTGTACTCGGATTGAGCGCTCTGATGTGGGTGTTGAATTCCCAGGAGCCTTTACTCGCCGACGACCTCTGCCAGGCGCTAGCAGTCGAGATAGGATCTGTAGATCTGGATCGGAATAACGTCCCGGCATTAAAGACGCTCCTCTCATCTTGTTTGGGACTTGTCGTGGTCGAGGCGTCTTCGTCCACTCTCCGATTGGTGCACTTTACTCTACAAGACCACCTCTCAAATGATCCTACCCTATTCCGTAATCCTCATTCAACAATTGCCGAGACTTGCTTGAAATACCTCGATTTTCGATCTATTAGGGATCTTGGGCTAGAAGATGTTAAAAAGTCCGCCCCACGTATCCCCCTTCTGCGTTATGCTTCTCATTACTGGGGGGAGCACGCAAGAATGGGGATGACGGAAAATGTCAAATTACTTGTATGGAGGCTTCTCGATAGATTTGAAGAGCACATATCTGCTACAGTACTGCTATTAGATATTGACGAAGTTAGGAGGTTCGAGAAGTTACAGAAAGCGAGAGGACGAACGGGGTTTACAGCACTCCACGGAGTAGCATTCCTGGGAATCGTGGAGATACTTCCTGCTGTATTGAAAATGAAGGAGTGGGATGTTAATGCAAGAGATTGCTGTGGGCGCACAGCCTTCATATGGGCCGCTGAAAGAGGGAATGAAGCTATGGTAAAGATGCTTTTAGAGCGAGGGGATATAAACCCCAACGAGGCAGACAAATATTTGGACCAGACGCCACTCATTTGCGCAACCCTCAACGGCCATGAGGGGGTAGTAAAGATTCTTCTGGAAAGAGAGGACGTCAATCCTGACATGGCAGACCCCTGCTTTGAGGGCACGCCACTCATGTTGGCGGCAGATCACGGACATGTGGGTATTGTACAGCTACTGCTGGAACGAGAGGATGTGAATCCCAACCAGGAATTGCCTTATTCTGACCAATCACTGCTCTGCTGGGCTGCTGAGAACGGGTATGCGGGGGTAGTGGAGATGTTTTTGGGGAGGAATGACGTCAACCCCAACCAGGCAGACACTAAATATGACCGTGCACCGCTCTCCTGGGCAGCTGCGAATGGTCATGAAGGGGTAGTAAAGATGCTTTTGGGGCGAGAGGACGTGAATCCTAATCCGACGGACCCCTCATATGGCCGAACCCCACTTTCATGGGCAGCTGAGAGTGGTCATGAGGGGGTAGTAAAGATGCTTTTGAAACGAGAGGACATCAATCCCGACCAGTTAGACACCAAAGCTGGCTGGACAGCACTTTCTTTGGCAGCTGAGAATGGTCATGAAGGGGTGGTAAAGGTGCTTTTGGAACGAGAGGACGTGGATCCTAATCGGGTGGACACAGATGGCCGAACCCCACTTTCATGGGCAGCCTGCAACGGGCATGAGGGGGTAGTAAAGATACTTTTGGAGCAGAAGGACGTCAACCCCAACCTGGCAGACACTCAATATGGCCAAACACCGCTTTTCCTGGCAGCGAAGGAAGGTCATGAGGGGGTAGTGAAGATGCTTTTGAAACGAGAAGACATCAATCCTAACCAGTTAGACACCAATACTAGCTCGACAGCACTTTGTTTGGCAGCTTGGACTGGACACGAGGGGGTGGTAAAGGTGCTTTTAGAGCGAGAGGACGTGAATCCTAATCTGTCGGACACAGATGGCCAAACCCCACTTTCCTGGGCAGCCTGCAACGGGCATGAGGGGGTAGTAAAGATACTTTTGGAGCAGGAGGACATCAACCCCAACCAGGTTGACACTAAATATGGCCAAACACCGCTCCTCCGGGCAGCTGAGAAAGGCCATGAAGGGGTAGTAAAGAGCCTTTTGGAACACAACGATATCCACACTACCATCCCAGATTTCCAAAACCAAACCCCACTCACTTTAGCTCTCTCCAAAGGACATCATGGAGTCGTCAGGATCTTACAGGGGCTGGCCACGTCGAGTCCAACACAGTAGATTGCCGCGGCTATCTATAGCTCCCGTCACCTGCTAGGTTTGCTAGTCTGTGGGAGAGATGCATTTTCGAGCTCATGACCATAATACCGACATTACCGCCCTCAGTAGCTAGCTTGCCCTCCAGTTAGCAGACCCCAAGGAGCGATCGAAGCCACGGGATCCCCGCGACTGTGTTTCCAAGTCCGCAGAAAGTGGCCTCCGCCTACCGAGCTCTCCAGGCTATCTCAACGCCCTTCCATCCATCCATCTTGTCCCAAAAGCTCTGATACATTTCAAGGAGAATTGACACCCGTTGTAGCACCCAATCAGTCCGCCTGTTTGTTGTCACCCAGCCTATTATTACCGCCTCCCTTTCTTTCCCCTCCCTCCTTTCCTCCCTGTATCCCTCCTTCTTTTTTTACAGACATATTCTTGTTGGATAAATCATTGCCGACGCGGAATTCGTGTAAGATAGACTTCTGTGGGTTTTAATATCCATAAACCTTTCACAACAGTTCTCTCCTACATTCTTCTGGCTTTCGCTATAGGTCTATTTTTTGTTTGTTTTCCTCACTTGCGTCGTGCTTCCCTTGGAGTAGTGATTAGATTTTTTTCTTTCTATCACCTCCTTCGCCCTTTTCGTTCTTGCTGCTCGATTATTCATTAATCTGTCATTGGTCTTGCGTTTTGTGGATAATAGTATATAGCCGAGTATGGCTTATTACAAGCAATTTGGTAGGAAATGATGGTAGGCTTGGAAAAGGACAGCCATGAATTTGTATGCCCCTGGTTCGTTTCCTCCATATACCTCCTTTCACTAGGGCTAAACAGGCACTAGCAGTTCCTATTATATCATAGAATATTGTGCCCCAATAATATTAAGTTTTATATCACACCATCAGCGTAGGTGCCGCAAAATATTAATAATCAGTGCTCTCCCCAATGTGCCGAGTATCTTTTTTTCGACAATCTCGGAATGGTCGCCCTAGTAGCAATCGGAGGGTTAGGAGGTGTTGGCGAGGGCTAGTTCAACCAGATTCTGTACATTTATGAGGTGGTGAGTTGAATTACCGTAAGAACTCGAATAAACGATCCTTGTGCTATGTAGTCCGAAATTTCCTCCTCGGGAAAAGGGGCGAAAAACACACCAAAAATCTGCCCCGAGAGCCAGAAAAAAAAGAAAAAAACACCAGACCTTACTGAGAGAGGCAAGTCCAACGTCCTAGCACAAGGATCGTTTATTCGAGTTCTTACGGTACCTTGGTGGTAGTATTGGCGAGATGTAATATAAGGTGTAGCTGGCATATGCCTTAGAAATAATAGGGTAATACAAAAACTTGAACACTATAGCCATGTCAGGAAGTCCTGAAGAAGCCAGTGTATAGAATCAAGCCTGTGTGCGGCGTTTTTTGAGCGCATCCTCTTGTTTTTCCGTTTTTCCGTAATCCTTTATGCAGAGTTGGATCCCGGTATTTCTTCAAAGCCTCAATTGCGTTGTTCTTGATTGGCATGAAAATGATTGGATGGCAGAGTTGTTGCCACGAGAGAAGCCACATGAGTCCGTTCCTCGTTAGCGTTGACAACGGAAAGTTTTGTAAACTCCCCACTAACCATCTCTATTGCTGTCCATTTCAACATACGATACAATACAACCGATACCATTCCCGCTACCTCCTGCCACCTGATGAAAAATGCTTTGTTCTGCCTTACTTCACATATTTTTCTATATTTTTTTATACTTGATTTAGACTTATATTGCTAAGCTATGGGATGCTGTAAACTCTGTAAATCAAGTAGAAATCTCTCTTCCTGCAGTAGGACAAAAGTCATTAACATGAGGAAAGCCATAGCACTCCGCTCGCCCTCGGCCTTTTCACACTGAAATGTTTTGTAAAACCTCCGTTAACTCAGACACCTCTCTACCATCTTCATGAACCATGCACACCTTGGACAAACAACCATGGCGTGCACTCCACAATCACAACAAATCAAATTGAGCAACAACCGTTCTTGCTTTGACATTAAAGTAGGGAGTTTCAACAACACTATCTATGTTCAAAATGTGAATGGCAAAGGCACAATCTATTGTATGTGGATAATGCTACGCAAGTGGAGGGGGGTTGCGTGGCAGGCAAAGCAAGGAGGATGTATGAGAGCAGATTGGTAGGAGTTCTGGTTCTTATTCTTCTAAGCGAGGTGGGTCGTAGTAACTATATTTATACAAAAGTGCACGTCCAACTCTGCGATAGAAATATAGAAAAAACAATCTAAGAAACATAAGAGCGAACATGTTTGACCCTGAAAACCGGCCAAATAAATCTCAAGTAATGAGTGTGAATCCATGAGGGTGTGAGGAGATTATTAGAAATATCATGACCAAGAGTGGTGCATAAGAGATGCATAAACAACTGTGAATCCTAAAAACCCGATAGAAAACCACATGTTAAATCCCTAGATATAACCTCGAAATAAACAATAAAACACCATAATATAGGTCTTAGCTGTAGTCTTATATGTACTGGACAGTTGATGTACTTTTTAGTCAGCAAAAAGTGCGCATACAAAATGTTGCTAAGATTTGTGGGTCACATGATCAAAATATAGCAGTCACATGATCAAAATATTACCACAAGTATGATGGTAAGTACAGACAGTGTATTTCTGATCATGCAGTTACATACTGTAATATTTAGCATATAGGTG
>Ga0307509_10005123_pt1 | contig 18419 bp, 12 predicted proteins | sample 10_EM_MG_FD_202245 | JGI IMG/M metagenome (GOLD analysis project Ga0307509, IMG submission 202245) | Populus trichocarpa ectomycorrhiza microbial communities from riparian zone in the Pacific Northwest, United States - 10_EM | ecosystem: Host-associated > Plants > Roots > Unclassified | place...
GGTCAGATCGAGGTCAAGCGCGGCATCTATCCAGTCGGCGGCGCCACGATCCGGATGCCGCGCGAGGTCGGCTGGGCGAACGCGATGCGCTGGCTGCTCACGGGCGACGACTTCGACGCCGCGGAGGCGCTGCGGATCGGCCTCGTCCAGGAGGTCGTGCCGGCCGGCGAGCAGCTCGCGCGTGCGACGCAGCTCGCCGAGGTCATCGCGGCGCAGGCGCCACTCGGCGTGTACGCGACGCTCGCGTCGTCGCGCATGGCGCTGCCCACCGACGAGAAAACCGCCGGGGGACGCCTCATGCCGGACCTCGTGCCGATCATGCGATCGGAGGACGTCCAGGAGGGGTTGCAGGCCTTCGTCCAGCGCCGCCCAGGCGCGTTCAAAGGCCGTTAGGTCGAATCGTCGTTCGGAACCAGAGATACGGTCGACGCCGGCGGGTCAGGACTCTCGACGGCGTGGACGGCTTCATCCCACGCGATCTGCGGGCCCTTGGTCGGGGCCGGGTTGTCCGCCTTCTGCGCCCGGCGCTCCCGCTTTGCGCGAGCCTTATCCTTCAGGTCGGTCTCGCGCTGGCGCTTCATAAAGGAGGGGCGTTGACTACTCATAGGACTCCGTTAGCAGTGAGCGAACACCCTACCAAGTGAAGGGGATCGGAGCACGCTTCTTAGAACTTGATCGTGCGATATCCGAACAGCCGGACGCGTTTAGCGTACAGGTCAAGCACAAACAGACCGACCACGCCGAGCAGTACCCAGGGCCACAGATCTTGCGTGTACGGGACCTTCTCGCCCTCGGCGTCCCACAGCTGTTTTGGGGTTGCATTGTCGTGGCCGCCCGACACCTGTGCGGCATGTCGCATCGGATCGAGGTTCGGCGTCGTCCGCAGGTACTCGAGCGGGTAGGACAGGGCGACCGAGCCGAGTGACTCGGCGACCGTCTTGCCGTCGCGCTTGTGCACCGCCTTCAGGAGGTACGAGCCGTACTTCTGGATCTTGAAGTCCGCGGTGTAGCGACCCGCGGCGGTCTGCGCCATCGGCAGCGTCTCGGTCACCTTGTTGTTCGCCGGATCGATCACCTCGAGCGAGGTCTCGAGCTCGTTGACGAACTTGTCACCGCTGTCGATCGCGTCGACCACGACCTGGGCGCGGCCATCGGCCACTCTCGCGGACAGCTCGTAGCTATCGTAGACCCTTGCCCGCATCGAGCTGCGCACCACCTGGGCCCAGAACTTCGGATAGCCGCCCCAGCGGATCCAGTCGACCGACCACCGGTTCTTGACGTCGGAGGTCCACGCGACCGACGTGCCCGCCCCGTAACGCCAGCGCGCGAGGATCGGCTCGCCCAGATCCGAGATCAGGATGGTCTCCGACGTCGGCTTCGGCTTGGTCGTGACGTAGCCGTGCAGCGCGGGCGCGGCCTCGACGTTCGTCCCTTCGATCGCCTCGACCTTCTTCGCGACGCGGACGTGGACGAGATCCTCGACGAGCTGGCTCTTCTGCGCCTCCTGGGTCTCCTTCATGAAGATCCGCGGCAGCGCGCCGATGTCCTCGACCATGTAGAGGCGACCGTCGCCGGCCTCGCTGATCATCTGCAGCATGTTGCGGTCCGCGCCCTGGACGCCGACGCACGACACGGTGATCCGCGACTGGCGCATCTCCTGGACCAGCTCCTGGAGCCCGTCGGTCGGCGCTTCACCGTCGGTCATCAGGATCACGTGCTTCACACGCGCGTTGATCCCGGCGAGCGACTCGTACGCTTCCTTGAGGCCGGGATAGATATTCGTGCCGCCGCCCGACGCCAGCCGGCCGATCTCCTGCGAGATCCGGTTGCGATTGCCGGCGCGCTGCGGCCGGACGAGCACCATTGCATCGGAGTCGAACGCGATCACCGTGATGAAGTCGTTCGGCGATAGCACCTCGGTCGTGACGCGTGCCGACTCCTTCGCCGCCTCGAGCTTCTGGCCCTGCATCGAGCCCGAGCGATCGATCACGAGCGCGAGCGCGATGTCGGGCTGCTCCTTGATCTTCTCGGAGTCGAACCGCACCGGCATCATGTTCTCGACCATCGTCCGCTCGTAGCCGCCCGAGCCAAACGAGTCCTCGCCGCCGGCCATGATCAGGCCGCCGCCCATCCCCTTCACGTAGGTGTCGAGCGCCGCCATCTGGCCCGCGCCCATGAGATGCGCCGGCACGTCGGACACCAGCACGAGGTCGTACTTCTCGAGCTCCTTCGCGTTCGACGGGATGCCGGTCGGGCCGCGGACCTCGACATCGATGTTCTCGTGCTCGAGCGCCTTCTTGAGATAGCCTGCGCTGCCCGGCTCGCGCAGCACGCCACCCTCGACGTAGAGGATGCTCGGCCGGCCCTTGACGGGTGCGGTCATCACCGCCGTGTTGTTCTGCTTCTCGGTGTCGTGCGCGACCTTCGTCAGCGCGAGCTTGTAGGTCGTGTAGCCGGCCTTCTTGGCCTCGCTCGTGAACTTCACGAGGTTCTTGCCCTCGCGGAGCTCGACGATCTTCATCGGCTCGCGGCCGTTCGGGAACTCGTCCTGCTGGAGCGCGAGCGTGACGGTCTGCTTCTCGGTCGACCACACCTCGGCGGTGACGTCGTACGGCTGGCCGACCTTGATGTCGTCGGGCGTCGTCACGCCGACGACGCGGACCTCGGCGGTCGGGTCGGCCTCGAAGTTCTTCCACGACACCTTCACGCCGAGATCCTTCGCGCGATACGCCTCGACCGCGAGGTCGCCCTCGGTCTGGTTGCCGTCGGAGATCACGACGATCCGCGGCAGGTAGCCCTGCGGGAACAGGCCGTACGCGAGCTGCATCGCGGCCTGAGTGTCGGTCCCTGCGCCCGCGCCGGCGTGGCGCTGGATGTCGTACTTGCCGTCTTGTTCGCGGATCACCGACGGCTTCTCGGCGAACGAGATGACCTGGAAGTTCCCGTCGCCCTGATCCTTCTGGATGTCGTCGATGTAGTGGCGTGCGGCGGCGAGCTGCTTGTCGCTGACCGAGTCGGACACATCGACGAGCACGATCGTCGAGACCTTGCTGGTCTCGGTGATCCACGACGGCCGCGACAGCGCGATCGCGAGTCCGGCGATCACGAGCGAGCGCAGCGTCGCCTGGACGACCTGCTGCGCGAGCGACAGGTCGGTGAGCGACAGCACGCGCAGCACGAAGAACGCCGGCACGACCGCGATCAAGTGGAGCCACTGCGGCGACAGCAGATCGATCGGCCGGCTCGTGAGGTCGACGGTGATGCTCGTGCGATCGCCGATCCACGCCGAGACCGCGAACCAGATCGCGACGGCCGCGGCGATCGAGACCGCCAGCCGGATCAGCGCGCCGGGCGACAACAGACTCTTGAGCCAGGTGGGTTTCGCCATCAGACCGTGATCCGCCGGTGATAGGTGACCCATTCCATGACGATGAGGCCCGTCGCGAACAGGAGGAGGTAGATCCACAGCTTCTGGCTGTGGGTGATCGCGAACGCCTCGGGAGCCTCGAGCTTCTTGCCGCCCAGCGTGAGCGACGTCGACGGCGCGATATCGGACTCGCTCGCCGACGCGAGGTTCGCGGCGAGGTTGATCGACGCGATCGCCTTGCCGCCGGACTTCGCCGTGAGGTCGTAGTAGCCGACCTTCTGGCCGTAGAACGTCGCGAGCCCGTCGAGCACCGGTGTGTGCGTGATCGTACCGTCGGGACCCTGGACGTCGGCCTCGGTCGCGCCGACCACACCGTCGAGCGGGACGCGCTCGCGATGGCCGGTCGCATACGTGGTGAGGAGGTCGGCCTGATCGCCGGCGAACCAGTCGAGCGTGTTGACGAGCAGCATCGGGAACGCGACGCGCATCGGCAGGTCGGTCGCGCTGTCGCGGCCGTTCGCGGGGAGCGAGAACCCGAACGCGAGCACCTTGCGGCGGCCATCGCGCTTGGCGACGACGATCGGATCGGTGACCGAGAACGCGACGGTGCCTTCGCCCTTCTTCGAATCGGGCGCGAACACCTCGCTCCTGTCCATGTAGACGTCGCTCATCGTGACCCAGCGCATCACCGGATGGCCTTCATCGACCTCGGTGATGTGCGGGTTCTGCGCCATGCCCTTGATCGCGAACGGCGAGTGCTCGCCGGTCGGGTGGAAGAACAGGAGCGAGGTGGGTGGCTGCGGCAACGCGTCGGGCGTGTAGTCGTCGAAGATCACGACATCCATGTCGTCGGCGATCGCCGGCTTCGCGGCGTACTCTGCGGGCGACACCTTCATCGGATCGATGTTGTCGTAGACCAGCAGCGCACCCTCGAGGAACAGGTTGTCGCTCGTCACCATCAGCACCTTCTGCTTCTTGCGAGCGGGGAGCAGGGCGTAGGCGGTGTCGTCGAGCGCGAACGAGTCGGTGCCGCCGGGGCCGTCGACCGGCCGCAGCGTCGCGCGGAGCTGGTTGTCCTCGCCGCCGGGGATCTTCGGATAGATCTGGCGGACGTGCTGACCGGGCGCGAGATCGAGGCGCCGGGTATCGACCGGCGTCTGGCCGTTGTAGAGCGTGAGCTGGCGGTGCGCGGGCTCCTGGCCGAAGTTCTGGATCTCGATGAACACCTCGTACGCCGCCTTGTTCGCGATGTAGCGGCGGACGTTGAACGCGATGATGCCGACGTTGTCGCTGCGCCGGCCGACCGGGATGTAGCGGACGTCGATGTTCGACAGGTCGACCTGCGCGAGGTTCTTCGCGGCGTCGGGCTTCACACCTGGGAGCTGCGGGCCGCCCCACTTGACCTGACCGAGCTGGGCCTCGGGGAACGCGCCGTCGGAGATGATCACGATCAAGGGATTCTTGCGGTCGCGCAGCGCGTCCGCCGCGGCACCGAGCGCGCGCGGCAGATCGGCCGGGGTGTCGCTCGCGTTGATCTTGTCGTCGATCAGCTTGTCGAGCATCGGCCCGTCGTTCGAGAACCGGCTCATCGGCGTGGCCTGGCCGTCGACCTTCATGATCATCGCGAGGTCGCCGCCGCCCATCGAGTCGACGAGACCCTTCGCGCGCGTCTTCGCGACGTCCATCCGCGACTGCTTGCCGGCCTCGTCGCCGTCCATCGCCTTCATCGACGCCGACGAGTCGATCAACACGACGACGCTGCGCGCCTCGCGGTCGACCGCACCGAGCGTGGGATCGAGCGCGGCGAACAACAGCACGCCGAGGATCCCGAGGATCAGCAGCAGCGACATCAGCCGCTTGAGCTGCTTCCACAGCGTGTTCGCATCCTTCTGTTCGAGGACGCGCTTCCACAGCTGGGCGAACGGCACCTCGAAGCGGCGGCGCCGCATCTTGATGATGTAGGCGCTGACCGCGAGCGCGGCCGCGCCGAGCGCCACCCACGTCCACAGGCCCAGGCCGATCGGTCCGAGGAAGCTCATCGCAGGAAGCCTCCCGAGCGGAAGATCTTCAGCACGAGCTCGTCGAACGGGATCGTCGTGTGGGTCCGGAAGAACGGCATCGCGTACTTCGTGCAGTACGCCTCGAGCTCCTTGCAGTACTTCTCGTGCTCGCGCTCGTACGCCTCGAGCAGCGACTTCGAGACCGTGACCTCGCGGGTCTCGCCGGTCTCGCAGTCGACGAGCGCGAGGTCGCCGTGGAGCTTCGGGCTGGCCTCGCGGAGGTCGTACACTTGGAGCACGAACGGCTCGAACTTGTAGTAGCGGAGCGTGTTGATGCCCTGCTCGAAGCCCTGCGGGTCGTAGAAGTCGCTGATCACGACCGCGAGGCCGCGCCGCTTGTTCTGGGTGACGAAGTCTTTCATGCACTCGGCCAGCTCGGTCTTGCCGCCGATCGGGCACTTCTGGAGGAAGTCGAACACCCGGAAGATCCGGTTCTTGCCGCGGGAGAGCGGCAGGCGGTCCATCAGCCGATCGCCGAACGGGATGATGGATACGCGGTCGAGGTTCGCGAGCCCGACGTACGTCAGCGCCGCCGCCACCTGCATCGCGTAGTGCAGCTTCGGCAGCGGCGAGCCGATCGACATCGAGTCCGAGACGTCGACGAGGATATAGATGTGGAGATCCTCTTCCTCCTCGAACAGGCGGAGCAGCAGCTTGTCGAGGCGACCGTAGAGGTTCCAGTCGATGTAGCGGAAGTCGTCGCCGCGCGAGTACGTGCGGTGATCGGCGAACTCGATGCCGGAGCCGACCTTGCGGGTGCGGCGCTCGGCGCGGAGGTTTCCCGAGAACACCTTGCGCGACACCATGTGGAGGTGTTCGAGCGTCTTCAGGAACTTCTCGTCGAACAGACCGCTGCGATCCTCGGCGGGGTTCTTCCCCTTCGAGACCTGCGTGAGTTTTTCGGCGGGTGCGACCACTACGCGCTCAGGATTCCTTCGTCGCCTTCAGGATCTCTTCGATGATCGCATCTGCCTCGACGCCCTCGGCCTCGCCCTCGAAGTTGAGGATCAGCCGGTGGCGGAGCGCGGGCGGGGCGACGTGGCGAATGTCGTCGATCGACACCGCGTAGCGGCCCTCGAGCAGCGCGCGGATCTTCGCGGCGAGGATCACCGACTGGAGGCCGCGCGGCGACGCGCCGTAGCGCATGAACTGCTTCGACTTCGGCGTCGCCTCGGGGTTCTCGGGATGGGTCGCGAGGACGACGCGCACCGCGTAGTCCTGGATCTGGCGGGCGAGCGGGACCTTCCGGACCAGCTCGCGCATCTCCATGATCCGCTCCTTGCCGATCACGGCGCGCGGTTGCGGCACGACGTCGGCGGTGGTGCGATCGATGATCGTGTGGAGCGACGCCTTGTCGGGATACTGGACGACGAGCTTGAAGAAGAACCGGTCGAGCTGGGCTTCCGGAAGCGGGTAGGTGCCTTCCATCTCGAGCGGGTTCTGGGTCGCGAGCACGAAGAACGGCTTCTCGAGCTTGTAGGTCTGCTTCGCGACCGTGACCGAGCCCTCGCTCATCGCCTCGAGCAGCGCCGACTGGGTCTTCGGCGTCGCGCGGTTGATCTCGTCGGCGAGGACGATGTGCGCGAAGATCGGACCCTTCGAGAACTCGAACCGCTTGCCGCCGTGATCCTCGACGATCACGTTCGTGCCGACGATGTCGGCGGGCATGAGGTCCGGCGTGAACTGGATGCGCGAGAACGTCGCGTGGATCGTCTCGGCGAGCGTGCGAACGAGCATCGTCTTGCCGAGGCCAGGGACGCCTTCGAGCAGCGCGTGGCCACCGCCGAGCAGGCACATCAGCACGCCCTCGACGATCTCTTCCTGGCCCACGATCATCGTCCCGATCTCTTCGCGCAGGGCGCGCAGATCCTGGGTGAACGATCCGACGGTGGACTCGATGTTCGCGGCAGTCGCTGTGGTCATTGTTTTTCCGGCGCCGCCGGGGGCGCAGCCATGTTCGGGTGAATGTTCGCGAAGTAACGCTTCACGTAATACTTGTAGGAGGAGGGCAGCTTCTCGTTGCGCATCACTTCCTCGACGATCTTCTGGTAGTCGGCGTAGACCTTCTTGTAGCCGACGCCGGCGAAGCCCTTCTGCGCGGCCGCGAGGATGGTCTCGCGCGTCGAGCCGCCCTTGTCGCCGGCCTGGCCTTGAAGATCCTGATCCTTGTCGTGGCCGCCCTTCGCGGTCTCGTCGCCGGTGAGGTTGTCATCGTGGCCGGTGCCCCACGTGTCGCCGCCCTGACCCGAGCCGTTGCCCTGGCCACCGTTCTGCCCCTGGCCTTGACCTTGGCCCTGACCCTGGCCTTGGCCCTGTCCGGGTTTCCACTGCTGGCCCTGGCCCTTGCCGCCGCGGGCGCGCGAGATGAAGTCCTGCTGCTTGCCGTTCTTGTTGAACGGATCGTTCGGGCCCTTGTTGCCCTTCTGCTTCGCGCGCCGCATCGCCTCGCGCAGGTCGTCCATCTGCGACGACATCTTCTTCTGCGTGGCCTGCTTGCGCTGATCCTGATCGACCTTGCCGGTCTCGCGCGCGGCGTCCTTCATGTCGCGTGACGCCTGCTTCTCGCGCTCTTCCTGTTCGCCCTGACTCTCCTGCTTCTGCGGCTTCTGGAGGTTCTCGGCAGCCTTCTCCATGTCCTTCTGCAGGCGCTTCACGGCGCGGCGCTGATCCGACTGCTGCTTCTGCTCCTCTTCCTTCTGGAGCTTCTGGAGCTCGCGCTGCTTCTCCTCGAGGCGGCGCTCGGCGTCCTGCTTCTGCTGCGGCGTCTTGGCCTGCTCCTTTTCCTTCTCGAGCCGGCGGATCTCGTCCTTCAGCTTTTGCTCCTGCTGCTGATCCTTCTGCTCCTGCTGCTTGTCCATCTTCTCCATCTGCTTCGCGACCTGCTCGAGCTGCTTCTGGAGATCCTGCTTCTGTTGGGCGTCGAGCTCCTTCTTGTCGAGCTTTTCGGCGAGCTTCTCGAGCTCCTTCTGGGCCTTCTCCGGATCCTTCGCCTTGAGCGCGTCGGCGATCGGCTTGGTCAGCGCGTCCTTGCCGAGCTGCTCGGCCATCTTGTCCATCTGGGCCTGGACGTCCTCGGGCTTCGGATCGTCGTGCTCGTGGAGCTTCTCCTCGGCCTTCTGGAGCTCGTCCAGCATCTGCTCCTTGGTGATGTCGCCGTTCTCCGCCTTGCCGATGAGGTCCTTGATCTTGTTCGCGAAGTCGTCGAGGTCCTTGTCCTTCTCGCGCTGCGCGATGTCCTTGAGCTCGGCGACGATCGATTCGATGTACGCCTTCTCGTCGGCGGACAGGTTCACCGACTCCGCGCCGTGGAACGACTTGTCGAGCGGATCGACGACGGTGAAGTCGACCATCCCGATCCGATCGGTCGCCACGAACACGATCAGCTGTTGATCGCCGAACGCCGCGTCCTTCGGGATCCGGACCATGATCCGATCCGGCTCCCAGTCGAGCACCTGGACCGCGCGCGACTTCGCGAGCGTGCCGAGGAACACCGATCCATCGGGCGGCACGTAACCGGTCGTGGCAGGAGCGGTGAGCGTCGGAGCGCCGAGCGAGTTGCGGATCGGCAGCGACGCGACCGGGCGCGACATCCCGTGCATCAGGTTCGCGCCCTCGATCGTGATGACGCTGCCGGGCTTCGCGTGATCCGGGACCGCGCGATACAGCTTCGCGGCGTGGTCGATCGTCGGCAGCGCGAGGCCCGCGGCAAGCGCGGCGATGATCAAGAAGCCGCCGGCGGCGCCGAGATCTTTCGGCAGCGCGAACGGTGCGGCCGCGCGGATGTCGGCGCGCATCGCCGCGCGCACGCCATCCTTGATCGCGGCGACCATCATCTCTTCCGTGGTGCCGTCCTCGTGCTGGGTCTTGCCCGCCGCGAGGTCGCGCCGGAACGCGATCGCGGTGGACAGCCGATCGGACAGGTTCGACGCGCGATCGACCTTGCGCGCGACCTTCTCGTCATCGAGCTTGCGCGCGGCCGAGATGATCGCGCCGGCGACGATCAGCAGGAACGAACCGACCAGCAGCACCACGCCGGTCATGGGCTCGACCGCCTCGGTGCGCACCGCGAAGATCGACGCGAGCGCGCCGGCCGACGCGAGGATCGTGGCCGTGGTGGCACCCTCGAGCGCCCACTGGCTGCGGATGCGGAACTTGGTCCGTCCGATCAGCCGCTGGATCACCGAGGTATCAGTAGGTTGCGCCATGGCTCCCGGCTCACAACGTTGAAGAATAGCATCAACATTCCACGCGCCAGCTCGATCGATGATCTAAGGCTTGTCGGCCTCATGGCTCGACAACCGAAGCGGCGTTCAGGTTGCCAGCAGTGATGTAGGCACTTCGCGCCAGGCGCCGGGTGCCAAACTGACTTCGAACTGCGCACCGCCTTCGGCGCTGCTTCGCGCTGGGCCTTCGCCCAGCTTGAGGGTACAGCGGCCGATCGCGGTGCGGATCAGTCGCAGCGTTGGCAGTCCGACACTTGCGGTCATCCGCCGGACCTGGCGGTTGCGACCCTCGCGAATCACGAGCTCGAGGAACGCATCCGGTACGGTCTTGCGCACGCGGATCGGTGGCGTGCGCGGCCACAACCACGACGGTGAGTCCACGGCGCGCGCGCCGGCCGGCAGGGTCGGCCCGTCCTTCAGGGTGACACCTGCGCGGAGTTTTGCCAGCGCTTCTTCGGTGATCGTCCCCTCGACGTGGGCGAGATAGGTCTTCGGCGCCTTCCACCGGGGATCGGTGATTCGCTGGTTGAGCTTGCCGTCGTCCGTCAAAAGGAGCAGGCCCTCGCTGTCGTGATCGAGCCGGCCGGCGACGTAGACGCGCGGCGGCAAGCCGAACGAGGCGAGCGTGGGCCGGCCCGCGTCGTCGGTGAACTTGCAGTGGACGAGGTACGGTTTGTTGAACGCGATGAGGGTCAAAGGATGAACGACGTCATCGAGAACTTGTTCGAAGTCGTCTCCGTCACCTCGAACGTGTCGCGCGCGCGCTGGGTCGGCAAGATCGCCTTCAGGCTCGGTGCGCGGCCACCCTCGCTGACGACGAAGTAGCGCCGGCCGAGTGGGGCTCGCGAACGATCGTTGAGGTACTTCAAGAACTCGGTGCTCTCCGGCTTGTCGAACGCGCTCCGCATCTCGGGCGCCCAGCCGAAGAGCTCGTCGCCCGACCAGAAGTTCTCGCCGCGCCAGTAGAGCTGCCACGCCATCAGGCGATCCGCATCGAGGTACTTTACCGCCATGTGGCCGCGCGGCACGTCGCCGGGGTTCTTCGGATCCTTCGACGGCTTGTACGCGGCGACTCGCTTCCTGCACTCGTCGACCAGCGCCTTCAAGAGGTCGCGCTGGCCCGGATCGAGCGTCACGGTGACGGAGTGCACGCCGAGCGCGGTCGCGTGACCGACGAGCGCGAGCTGCTTCTCCATCACCTTGTCGTCGCCGGTCGCCTTGTTCAACTGGATCGTGATCGTCATCGGCTGTCCGACTTGCAGCGTGTCGGGCAGGAACGTGTCGAAGTGATATTCGGTCGGCAGATCGCCGTACGCGTCGACGATCTGGCCGGGCCCGAAGTGCACGCGCTTCTCGCCGTAGATCGTGCGCTGGACGTAGTAGCTCCGCATCGCCTCGCGCATGCCCCAGTGCTTGCCGGCATCGAGCATGTAGACCTGGAGCGACCACACGCAGATCACGAGGCCCGCGAGGCCGAGCGCGATCACGCCGACCCGCCGCCAGATCGCGGCGAGCGCGAGCGCACCGGCGGCGATCGCGCCGAGCACGAGGAAGCCATCCGACGGATCGACCGCCCACGGCTCGCTCGACGGCCACGGCCGGTCGTAGCGGAACACGAACATCTCGATCCAGCGCTCGGGCTCCCACATGAGGTCGCGCGCGACGAGCAACACGATCCCGACGCCGAGCGCGGCGTAGAGCGGATGGAGGCGTTCGCGCTTGGTCCACAGATCGTCGAGCAACCAGGCGACCAGGATCCCGAACGCGGGGACCGCGGGAAGGATGTAGTGGTGGAACTTGGTCTGGACGATCCCGAACACCGCGAACCCGCAGATCGCCCACAGCACCATCATGAAGCGGACGCGGCCCGCGCGCGTATCGGTCCGCGAGCGCAGGATCGCGAGCGCGAGCGCGGCCGGGATCAGGGCGGCCCACAGCCACATCCCGTGGCCGAGCTGGGTCAGGTAGTACTCGAACGTGCCGAGCGACTTGTCGGGATCGCCGCCGGCGCGGTTGAGGATGTGGGTGAACAGGTACTCGTCGATGAAGCGGAGGCCGTCCTTCAGCCACATCGCGATGTGCCAGGGCAGGAACGTGACCGTGAGCAGCAACAGACCGCGCTTGATCTCGAACTTGCCCTCGTAGAGGTCGCGCCAGCGACCGAACAGGACGACGTGGAAGAACCCGACCGCACCGACGACGACGACCCCCGGCGGACCCTTCGCGAGGATCGAGAAGCCGAGGAGCGCGTAGCACCACAGCATGTAGACCTGGCGCATCGACGCGAGCGGCGCCATCGCGAGCAGGTGATCGGCGACGCGATCGGTCTCGGGCCAGCCCTGGCCTTGCGCCCACACGACGGGAAACGACAGCACGCGGATCACGAAGCGATCCGGGGCGTAGTCGTCCCAGTGATCGATGCCGGTGACGAGGGGCTGCTTCCGGATCGCGGCGATCACGAGCCCGGTCAGCGAGCCGACGATCACCGGGACGAACCGCACGACCATCCAGCCGTTGCGCCACAGGCCGGCGAACAGCAGGCCCATGAACAGCGGGAAGAAGATCACCGGGCTCGGGAACCGCAGGACCGCGAGCTGCGGCGACTGGATGAAGTAAAGCGCGTAATAGATCGCCTGGGCGCCGACGAACGCGCCGGTGACCGCGAGGACGAGCTGGCCGTGATCGATCGCTAGCTGGTGGTTGCCGAACCGGCCAAGGTGGATCGTGAACGCGCGCGAGATCGGGCGCTCGCCGTCCTCGACCGCGAGCGTGAACATCGCGAGCGCGCCCATCACGCACGCGCAGTGCGGCATGTCGGGGATGCCCTGGCGCGCGATCAGACAGAAGAACGGCGTCGAGCCGACGACGAGGAGCGCGAGCCAGGCGAGCCGGCGCGACACCAGCCTGGCGAGCATCAGCCACATCAGCGTGAGGCCGAATACCGCAGAGACGATGAACGGCAGCCGGATCCCGATCATGGTCCGCACGCTCGCGACCATCTCGCCCGAGTAGCCGCCGTCCTTGCCGACGCCGACCGCCGACATCCCGGCGGCCATCATCCACATGGTCAGGACCGGCTTGGACCGGAAGCCCTCGTTCTCGCTCGGCGATTGCCCGCCGGGCCACTGCATGTGCACGAGGTCGTGCTCCTGCAGCATCATCCGGGCGACCTCGCCGTAGTGGGTCTCCCAGGGATCGACGAGGGAGTACTTCCAGATCCCCGGGGCCAGCACGCCGAACGAGACCAGGATGACGAGCGCGAGCTCGAAGCCGATCGGACGTCGGCGCGGCACCGCGGGCTCCAGCTCGCTCACGGCTCCGAAGGTAGCCAAGACGTCAACGGTTCTCTACGGTGATGGTAGGTTTCCGGCGTGTCGCGGTTTCCCTCGATCTCTGCAGCGGGCCAGGCGGTGCCGGCCTCGATCTTTGCCCGGCTGCGCGAGCACCTCGCGAAGTTTCCCGGCGACGTCATCCCGTTGCAGATCGGCGATACCCACCTCGCGCCGGCGCACGCGCTGCACGCGATCGACTGGGACCAGCTCCCACCGGCCGATCTCTACACCTACGGCTCGCCCGCGGGATGGGAGCCGCTCGTCGACGCGATCGTCGAGAAGGGGCGGGCGAAGAACGGGCTCGCGCTGACCGCGGCGAACGTCCAGGTCACGGTCGGCACCACCCACGCGCTTGCGTGCGCGGTCCAGGCGCTGTGCGATCCGGGCGACGAGCTGATCCTCGTCACGCCACACTGGCCGTTGATCCGCGGGATCGCGCTCGGTCAGACGGTCCGGCCGATCGAGGTCAGCTTCGATCACGTCGAGGCCGCGATCACGGCGAAGACCGCGGCGATCTACGTCGCGAGCCCGAACAACCCCGACGGCGTGATGCTCGACGGCGCCCAGGTCGCGGAGCTCGTGCGGATCGCGCGCAAGCACGATCTGTGGATCCTGTCCGACGAGGTCTACGAGGACTACACCTACGATCTGCCGCACATCTCCATCGCGACCCGCGCGCCGGAGCGCACGGTGACGACGTTCTCGTTCGCGAAGAGCTATGCCCAGGCCGGCCTGCGCGTCGGCTACGCGCTCGGGCCCGACGACGTGATCGCGGCGGTCAAGAAGCTCGTCAACCACAGCGTCTACAACGTGCCGGTCGCGATGCAGATGCTCGCGTATCGCGCGCTGCGCGGCGGCGAGGACTTTCTCGCGACGGCGCGCGACCGCTACCGCGCGGCCCGCGATCGCGCGCGCTCGCGGCTCGTCGCCCCGGCCGCCCTGCCTCCGGGCGGCGCGTACCTGTGGGTCGACTTCTCGCGGTGGAGCGGCGACGACTGCATGCCCGCGCTCGAGAAGATCGCCGCACAAGGCGTGCTCGTCGCGCCCGGCGGTGCGTTTGGCGATGCGTGCCGGTCGCACGCGCGGTTGTGCTTCACCGGGGTCGACGAGACCCGCCTCGACGAGGGCATCGATCGGATCAACGGCGTGCTGGCGGCATGGGACCGCTGAGCCGGGCTTTGCCCGGCGAGGCAGCGCCGCCGCAGGGCGGTGCGGGGTGATCGACCGGCTGAGCTGCGAGGCGGTGTTTCGCGCGGCGGTCGCCGCCTGCGATCCCGCGCAGCGCGTGCGCTGGACCCTCGCCGCGAGTCCGCCGCAGGGCCGGTTCGTGTTCGGTGTCGCGGTCGGTAAGGCCGCCCAGGCGATGGCGCGCGGCGCGGGCCCGGTGTTCCACGGGGTGTGCGTGACCCAGTCGATCGATCGCCTGCCGATGCCGAAGGGCTGGTACGTGATCGAGGCTGCTCATCCGATTCCCGACGAGACCAGCCTCGCCGCCGCAGACGCCGTCTGCGACCTGATCGCGTCGGCGACGGCGGAAGACATCGTGATCGCGCTGATCTCGGGCGGCGCCTCCGCGCTGATCGAGCGTCCGGTCGCCGGACTCTCGCTCGAGCAGTTCGTGCGCGAGATCCAGGCGCTCGCGGCGACCGGCGCCGACATCCACGCGATCAACGCGGCGCGGACCGCGCGATCGCAGCTCAAGGGCGGCAAGCTCGCCGAGCTGTCGGCGGCACCGGTCCGCACGCTCGTGGCGAGCGACGTGATCGACGACGACGTCCGCGTCGTCGGCTCCGGCCCGACCTGCACGCGCCGGCTCGGAGACACGTGCACGCTCGCGATCCCGATTCGCAGCTTCGTCCAGGCGGTCGAGGTCGAGGTCCGCCGCCGGGTGACCTGGGTCGACGTCCTGCGCGATCCGCTCGTCGCTCCGGTCGCCGCGTGCGCCGACGAGCTCGTCGCCGCGTTCGACCACTGGCCGCTGGTCGCGTGGGGCGAGCCCGTGCTCGCGCTGCCTCCCGAACGCGGGCAGGGCGGCCGCGCGCAGCAGCTCGCGCTCGAGCTCGCGCGCCGGATCCGCGGGACCGATCGGTTCGCGTTCGTCGCCGGCAGCGACGGTCAGGATGGTCCGAAGCCACCGGGCCGGCCCGCGCCCGCAGGTGCGTTCGTCGATGGCACGACGTGGGATCAGATCGCGGAGCACGTGGATCCCGCCGCGGCGCTCGCTCGCTGCGACGCCGGCACCGCCCTCGAGCAGATCGGCGCGCTCGTGATCACGCAGGCCACCGGGATCAACCACGGCGACATCGTCATCCTCGGCCGATCCGGTTGATGCTATACGCACTCCCCGGTGACGCAGACCTGGACCACGCTCGCCGTCCTCGACTGGACGACCAAGCGCTTCGCCGATCACGGCATCGCCGGCGCGCGGCTCGAGGCCCAGCTCCTGCTCGCGCACGCGCTGCAGTGCACGCGCACGCAGCTCTACATGAACTTCGATCAACCGCTCGGCGAGACCGAGCTCGCGAGCTATCGCGAGCTGATCAAGCGCCGGCTCGCGGGCGAGCCGGTGGCGTACCTCCTCGGCGAGCACGAGTTCTGGGGCCTGCCGCTGACGATCGATGCGAGCGTGCTCGTGCCGCGCCCCGACAGCGAGACCCTCGTCGAGGTCGCGCGCGCGCACCGCGCCGATCGCGGGGCGGCGTGCCGCGTGCTCGACCTGTGCACCGGTTCCGGCGCGATCGCGCTCGCGCTCGCGAAGGAGCTGCCGGCGGCGCAGGTGATCGGGACAGAGCTGTCTCCCGCCGCGGCGGCGATCGCGCGCGCGAATGTCGAGCGCAACGGCATGGTCGGTCGCGTCGAGATCCGCGAGGGCGATCTGTTCGCACCGGTCGCGGGCGAGCGGTTCGATCTGATCACCGCGAACCCGCCGTACATCGCGACCGCGGTGATCGCGACGCTGGCGGCCGAGGTCAAGCGCGAGCCGGTGATGGCGCTCGATGGCGGGGCCGATGGCCTCGTGTTTTACGATCGGATCTGCGGTGTGGCGCGCGACTTCCTCGTGCCCGGCGGCGCACTCGTCGTCGAGCACGGCTTCGATCAGGCCGCGGCGGTCCGCGCGCGGTTCGAAGCTGCCGGGTTTCATGATGTGACGGTGGTCAACGATCTGGGCAAGAACCCGCGCGTCACCCACGGCCTCGCGCGTTAGCGCCGGTGTACCATCGCGATCTCGGTGCTCAGACTCGTGGTGCTCGGCTGTCTCGCGTCCACGCGCCTCGCGTTCGCACAGCCCGCGCCGCCCGCCCCACCGGCACCGACCACACCGACGGGCCCGTCGACGCCCGCGCCCGCACCGGTCAAGGGCCAGAGACCCGCGCTCGGCTTTGGCCTCGGGACGAAGGACACCACGACGAAGGAGTCGGCCAGCGCGGTCGAGGCGCGCCACGCCGCCGCTGCGCTGTGCACCGCCCACGATCCGAGCTGCGACTGGATCGCGACGTTCTCCTCGCTCGAGAAGCGCAGCATCATCCGCACGCTTCTGCGCCGCGGTCTGGACGCCGAGCCAGAGCCGTGGGGCAAGCTGATCGATGAAGTCGTCGTCGAGAACGAGGACGTGTTCGCCGAGGACAACTGGCTCCAGTTCTTCAACAACTTTCACTATACGACCCGCGAGGGCCGGGTCCGCGAGGAGCTCACGATCCAGGCCGGCGAAGTCTGGGATCAGGATCGCGTCGAGGAGTCTGCGCGCCGGCTCCACGATCCGCTCTACACGTCGGTCGTCGCGTTGTTCCCCGTCAAGTCGAGCGTCCCCGGCAGGGTCAAGCTCCTCGTCGTCACGCGGGATATCTGGAGCCTCCGGCTCAACACCCTGTACACGTTCCAGCAGGGCGCGCTGACGAACCTGTCGTTCTCGCTGTCGGAGAACAACTTCCTCGGTACGCGCGACGTGGTCGCGGCCGCGGTCGTCATGGACCCGGGCGCGATCTCGGTCGGCCCGCTGTTCATCGACAAGGACTTCCTCGGCAAGCACATCGATTTCCGGGTCCGGTTCGACGACATCCTCACGCGCCAGCACACCAAGTTCCTCGATGCGACGGGACAGCGCGCGCTCGTGCCCGGCGATCCGGACGGCCTCCAGGACGCGACGACGCTCCACTCCGAGGGCGCCGACGCGACGATCCAGTTCGGCCGCCCGCTGTGGTCGCTCGCGACCGAGTGGGGCTGGGGCACGTCGTTCACCTACAAGAACGCGGTCGCGCGCTCGTTCTCGGGGCAGAACATGTTCGACGACCCGTACGTGCTCTACACCGATCCGGGCTCGGGGCTGCCGTACGAGTACCGCGCGCGGTCGTGGTCGGTGAACGCGAACGGCGTCCGCCAGTGGGGCGACGACTACAAGCAGCAGATCAACTTCGGCTACACGCTGTCGAGCTTTCGCGCGTCGCTGGTCGACAGCTTCAGCGCGTTCGATCCGGCCGCGCTCGCGAAGTTCGAGGAAGATGTCTTCCCGCGGACCGAGGTGATCTCGCAGCCGTTCGTCGGCTACGCGTTCTTCCGGCCGCGCTATCGCACGGTCCGCAACGTGTCGACGTACGAGCTCGCCGAGGATGTCAACCTCGGCCCGAGCGGGTCGGTCACGGTCGCGCAGGGGCTGCGTGCGCTCGGCGGCGATTTCAACTTCACGCGGCCATCGGCTTCGATCGGCTACATCTGGCCGTGGCTGCGCGACGGCTTCATCCACCCGTCGGCGAGCGTGTCGATGCGGTTCCAGGGCGATGCGCCGCACGGCTGGAGCTCGATCGACAACAACGCGTCGGTCGTGCTCCGGTTCGCGACGCCGACGATCAGCTGGTTCCGCGTCGTCGTCCAGGGTGAGGTCGATACCCGCTGGCACGACACGCAGAACAACTACTACGTGATCGGCTCGGACTCGGGCCTGCGCGGCTACAACGTCAACGCGTTCCGGTCGTCGACGACGAGCGAGTCGAGTCGCCGCGCGACCGGGCAGGTCGAGCTCCGCACCGTGCCGGTGCCGTTCTGGGTGCTGCGCCTCGGCGCCGTCGCGTTCTACGAGACCGGCGGGGTCGCGTCGTCGCTCCAGAAGCTGAACCTCTACAACGACGTCGGCCTGGGCGTGCGCATGCTCGTGCCGCAGACCTCGCGCGAGCTGTTCCGGTTCGACATCGCGTTCCCGCTCCAGGCCACGCCGAACAACGCGGCGCTGTTCCCGCACTTCCTCGCGGGCTTCGAGAGCTACTTCTAGGTGGCCAGGCGCGTGCCGCGCAGGAACAAGAAGACCAGGTAGACGCCGGTCGCGGTGAGGCCGACCGACAGCGCCCACCACACACCGACGATGCCGAGCTCGAGGCGGAAGCCGAGCAGGAAGATCAGTGGCAGGGCGATCGCGTAGTGGCCGACCAGGTTCGCCCACAACGTCGCG
>Ga0307509_10005124_pt1 | contig 18418 bp, 17 predicted proteins | sample 10_EM_MG_FD_202245 | JGI IMG/M metagenome (GOLD analysis project Ga0307509, IMG submission 202245) | Populus trichocarpa ectomycorrhiza microbial communities from riparian zone in the Pacific Northwest, United States - 10_EM | ecosystem: Host-associated > Plants > Roots > Unclassified | place...
TAAGCCACAAATTTGCGTTGAGCTGTAAATTTGCGTTGAGCTGTCAGGCACTCTTTAGAGTGGCCCCGGTTGTGAGCCAGCGAACATGCGGGGGTTGCGGCCGTACGCCGCAACCTTGGCACGAGTACCGTGCCACCACCCTCAAAAAGGGAGGTGCAAAAGTACCTGTTTGATCTTGCCCATGCATGGAACTGCTTCATATGTGCTATACTCGAGTACCGGTACTCATCCAAAGAACAATCTTCATGTATCAAGAGCCTAATTTGCGGAGTTCCTGTTTTTATAGGCACATAAATCACTAGAGTAGAGTTATCGAGTCGTCGGTACTCGAGTAGTCGGGTGGTATGAAATTATGTGCCGGAGAAAGCGCTGTTCTCCTGGATGGATCATGTATGCCTAGACTAGGCTAGAGTACGAGTCGGGGAGGCTATCTAAGTACAAGTATTCCCGGTGTGCTCGAATAGGGTTAGGAAAATCTCAAGTCCGAGGAGGGTATTGTGTGGCATGAGGGCGGCGGTTGAATATTGCGTATGCCACATGGCTAGGGTATGGCAGCGGTGGCGGGGGGGGGGGGGCGCCCAACATTTATGGTTGACTGGTATGATATATTGTGTTCCTTGGCGCTCCTATTGGTATGATAATACAATAACTTACCGTAAGAACTCGAATAATTGGACTTCACGCTAGGGCGTTGGAGTTGCCTTTGCCGGTAAGGTCTGGCTCTTTTTTCTTTTTATTTTGTCTTAAGCACGGGCTGGGGGGGTCAGTTTTTGCTGTGCGCTCGCCCCCCTATCCGGGAAAGGGAATTTCGGACGACTTAGCCTCAGATCCAATTATTCGAGTTCTTCCGATACTTGTTTTACAACTATGGATAGCCCGGAAAGCTAGCCCCCTTATCACATTCTTGGAGTTAGGGCTCTCTATATAAGAGTGAGTGGTCCTCGCAAAACGCCAAACCCTAATCCATGGATTAGAACCTCGTTTCCCTATCATAGGTAACTAATTGACTTTACCTTCAAGTCTGCAGTTCAAGATGGCTATTTTGCACCATCTCCTGGGTTCATTGCTCCTGGCGCTGGGCGCTGTCAGAGATGTCCCGGCGTGGAAGCTATGTGTCTATGTGACATCATTGGTGAGTGGGAAGCTGTATTGTGGCTTTCCTGCTTTTTCGACTTTCTTGGAACTGATAGAGAGATATGGAACGAATAGTTTCCACTGTACGCTATTACTATGGGGATTTACAATACCTTCTTCCATCCCTTGAGGAATTTTCCGGGCCCGAAGAGGGCTGCTCTATCGAACGTTTGTCTGCCATGCCCCTGCCACCGTCATGGCCTCTTACTAATGCTAAGATTGAAATCTAGATATGGTACTCGTATGCATGGCTTAGTGGGAAATACCCGTGCATGATGCACGCTCTTCATGAGAAATATGGTATCTGATCCTTTCCTAGCTTCCCCGTTCCTCCTCCCTAACTCTTAGTGACCTCAGCTAACAACCCCCAACAGGCTCCGTCGTCCGGGTGGCCCCCAACCAATTATCCTTCAACACTAGCTCTAGCTGGAAAGACATCTACACCAATCATAACAATCGTCCGACCTTCCGCAAGACTGGCTTCTATGACGGAGACAAGATGGACCCCGAAACAAACATAGTCCGAGAGCCCGACCCCGTCAAGCATGGCCAGATTCGGGGCATGTTTGCTCATTCATTCTCGCCAAAGTCGCTTCTGGAGCAGGAGCCGATAGTGCAGGGGTATGTTGATTTATTCATCGAGCAGATTGGGAAGCATGGTGCTGGGAAGGACGGGTTGGAGATAGTTCGGTGGTTTAATTATTGCACTTTCGATGTTCGTGCTCACTTGACATTCATTTCTGTTACTCACGGTGATGGCGTGTAGTGGAGTTAACGGCGATGAGGTGGGCAGATTGTTGGGGATCTAGCGTTTGGAGAGGGGTTTGATGCTTTGAAAGAGGGTATAAGCGGCTCTCCCTAGCTCCCGGGCTTCGTATTAATATCAAGTCCCCTCCTTCCTAGGAAAACCTCACTTCTGGATCTCCATAATCCTTGACAGCGTCTACGCCGCCACCTTCATATATGTGACTACCCGTTTCCCCTGGCTGGCGAGGCTTCTCCCACTACTCATCCCAGCACATATGGTAGAACACCGTATCAGACACCTCAACTATGGCCGCGAAAAAGTCAAGCGGTACCCTACCCCCCCTCTCTCCGTCCTGCTCAAAGACTAACGCACTCCTTAGCCGTATAAACTCCGATAACAAGCGCAAAGACTTCCTCACAAATATCCTAGATAACCATCGCGACGAAATTTCTGATGAAGCACTTAGCTCGAACTCTCAAATCTTCGTGTACCCCTCCCACACCCCTCCCTACCCTACCCTCTGTCCTCCGCTAATAAAAGCCCAGTATTGGCGGCAGTGAAACTACGGCCACCACCCTTTCCGCCGCAACCTACTTCCTCCTCCGCAACCCACACACCTACCAACGACTTGTCAGCGAGATAACCTCCTCCTTCACCTCCTATTCACAAATAACTTCCACAGCGGCCGGAAAGCTGGAGTACCTCGGAGCAGTAATTACAGAGGTCCTCCGCGTCTATCCACCCCTCCCGGTCGGTATGCCAAGGGCCTCCCCCGGGGAAACTGTAGACGGATACTTTATTCCGAAGGGCGTGGTGGTCAGCACGAGTTCATGGGCTGCTGTGCACGATCCGAAGAATTTCCATGAGCCGTGGGGGTTCAAGCCAGAGAGGTGGCTGGATGGGGAGTGCAAGGAGAAAGATGTTAGGGAGGCAAGCCAGCCATTTTCGCTCGGACCGAGGGCCTGTCTTGGGAGGAAGTGAGTCTTTCCCTTTCTTACGTGGCTCGGTGTAGCCGTTATGCGTGCTAACAGGTGATTTCTTGTGGGTATAGTTTAGCAATTATTGAATTGAGACTCATCATTTGCAAGATGCTGTACACCTATCATTTGGAGTTGCTGGATTCAAAGCTGGATTGGGTGAGGGATAGTACTGCATACCTCCTCTGGATTAAGCCGGGTTTGAGGGTTAGGTTACATAGGAGGTAATATAGCCAGTTTTTCTTTGGAAGGAAATTGAACGGGATGGAAGCGGTCTCAACACCTTGGTTTTTGGGATATCTTGCAATTTAAATTGTCGTGTCTTTTTCGTTCGGCCGTAGATGTGCTCCACGTGGTTTAGTTTGTAATTTTAAACCTGATTTGCGTTTCTAAATGTATGTTCCTGCTTCCGACACATGTTTGTTCCCCTTGACTCTCTGTCCAATCCAATCACGAAATCCCACTCGGTACCGAAACATCCCACTTAGCCTGTATACACACAGCACAACACCCTGGCCCTAGCTCCCACCACAGTCTCAAGCCTCCCACATATCGATGAGGAATTCTTGAAGAATGCCCCTCCCAGTGCCTATTTCCTGAACCTTTTTCACAAGATAAACCAGGACGTGGAAATTGGAGCTACCACCGCTAGTAAAGAAAATGTGGTCATGATAGAGATGATCTATCTGATCCATAAGGACTACAGGACGGCCATCGACACACTTAGCGAACAGATCGAAGCCCTTACCGAGGAAGTTAGCACCCTCAAGAACGCTACACCCCGGCCTGACACCCCCACCCCGATACCCTTCCCACTTCCAGTAGCAGCCCCTGAGCAGACTACTGCCCCCGTTCCCCGTCCATCCGCTCTCCCCACGGCCGCGCCACCCAGATCTTGAGCCACGGTGGCCAGGAAGGGCAGAAAGGAAAAGACTACCACGACTGCTAGGGCTACCAATACCCAGGCAAAGTTAACCACCAACAATAGGCCCCAACTGAAAAAGGGTCTCACAGCAAGAGAACGTCGCCTGGTCATTAAACGCGAGTGCGAGCCACTCCCCACAACTGCCCTAGACCTAAGAGATGACATCAACTTGGCACTAGCTGCGACCTATGTACAGACTGTCTCCCTCTGAGGGAATACTGTCACCCTTACTACCATGGAATCGATCAAAGCCAGCTCGCTCAACAGCAGAGTGGGAACGTTCCTACACCTGATACCAGGAACGATTAGCGTTCACCTGGACACCCCCGTATCACATGTTTTGGTACACGGAATCCCAACCTCAAAATCACTGGCTGAGATAGCCACTGAGCTCACCGCCTTCAACATTGGATTGTCCCTTACTGGCCAACCCAGATGGCTCACCACCGACGACACTAGGGCTGGTAAAACTGCCTCTACTGTTGTGATCAGCATAACGGGCCCCAGGGCATCTGACTACGTCAGAAAACGTCTTGCCGTCTTCTCAACAACCTATAGAACTGAGCGCTATCTGCGTTTCAACTCCCACACTCAGTGTTCCAAATGCCAGGGCTATGGACATCACAATAACCGGTGCACAAACCCGGCCTCGTGCCGATGGTGTGCCTCTCCACATCCCACAGGAAACCACACCTGTCCCACTGCTACTTGTCGTATACGCGACCGACCCTGCAACCATACCGTACTTAGGTGTGTGAACTGCCAAGGCCCACACGACGCCCACACAGCACAATGCCCCTCCCACCCTAAGATTCCTCAAAACGAGAAGCCGGATGGAGATGAGGAGGAAATGACCACTTGATAATTATGATTTTTGTTGTAGTTATTGCCTAGACTTTGATTCTACATTTTTACTTGCGTTTTGAGATGATGATGGAGTTTCTTTTGTTTTATTAAGGTTTTACTAGGCCATACTTTAGGGTGCATGCCGGAGTTTTCCTGTAGTTAAATACGAAATAAACTCAGAGGATTTTACAAAAAAAATACCCTGGCCCTAGCTCCCATAAAACCCTGGACTCTAGTGGCCCGGATAACCCTCTCTAGATTTATTTCGAACCCGGAAGTAACGTTACCGTAGACAGGCCTCCTTATACTGTGAATGCACTCGGGTTGGGGCGAAAAAATTGGAAAAATATTTCCGCCGGTCCCAGACAGATCTCTACGGAGACAAGGGTTGTGTTTTCTGGTCTCTTTCGTCACTACCCTGGTCAGCACAGATATGTTTGAGTGAACAGTAGTGGGGTTAGCCTAACACCGCCCCGCCATACGCCTGGGACTGGTGAGATGGGGGCATAAGAGGGGTTCCACCAAGATGCCAAGACTAGCAAGGGCCAGGTCGAAAGAAGGGCGGGACTGGGGCCAGGACACAAACCTGCAATCAAGGTATATACTTCAGTGTCCGAACCACCGACTATGAAGTGGCAACCTTCATGGATACGCATAGCTTCCCATGTAGGGCCTTGCTGGAGCACGCTCGGCATCCACCAGTAGTCCTGTTCAGCGGTGATGTCCACTTAGTGCCAGAGAGTAGTCCAGGCCGAAGCGGTATCTGGGCTTATACTTCTGTGGATGGTCCAGTCGGTGTATCGTCTAGGGACTTCCAGGAATCTATGGAGGCACCCCAACGATGCAACGTAAATTCGCCCTCACCCGATGGCATCCGTCTCCCTCGTTGCAAGACACATATCGGTCTCCTCCGTCGGCCCCCGTCCCCGAATGGCCCAAATCGAAGATGACCCTACCCATGGCTGCTAAAACCTACGGATAAGCAGGGGATATTAAGACCTTTTTCTTTTTGCAGTATGATATTTCTTTATGTAGTTATAGAAATAAGAAGGTCAATTCAGATATGGAACTTATGGAGATGGGAGGGACACGGAGAGCCAGCTTGTTCGGTTCCTAGACCATTGGTGGAATTGGCGGATATTGGGGATAGTTTGCCCCCGGATGGAGGGGTTTTTATAGCAATTTTGCTACAGCGAGCTAGGGCCTCCGCCTAGTCCAAGTCGACCCTGAATCTCGTGAAATGAGATAATTGTGGAAAATAGCGGGTACAGTGAGCATGATAAGGCCTGCCGGTAGTGCATTGCTGGATGTAAGGCAAAGCCTGCCTTATCTGAAAGTCTTCTCGGTCAAAAGTGCTTCTTAACTCCCATAGATTTGTGAGCACAATTTAGCTTCGGGAATCGTGGCTGACTTGGGCCGGGGTGCTGGCTTGATTCCCTTGTGGGTGCGTGTCTATGAGAGAATTGCGTCTCATCACTATGGCCGTTTCACTACTTCTACTAGGAAGCTAGCGGTGGTTTACTATGGGGGGGGTGAGCGAAGGAGGTATAATATCCCCTATTAAAGATTCAATTGTAGTAAGGGCAACCAGTATAATCTCGAGGCTTGAGGAGGTTCCCAGGGACCAGTGCCCCTTCCTAGGATATACATAATTGGTTATGGCGTCTGATTCATGAGGTTACCATCTCACAACGAGAAGGATATCGAAGTTAACTGACCTGAAGGGCAAAAGTTTCCACTTAATGATATGTCATCATTCCTTCCAACTGCCGCTTGATGGCATTTCGCAAATGCGATGATATCATACCCAAAAAAAAGCCGTAGAGTACGTCGGGCACCCTTAGCCCTGTGGTTTTTTTAGCTGTGATAATTGGCTGGAGCTTTCGATTACACAGCACATGGTTCAATTATTCGGGCCTCTACCCTATCACACTACCACTTAATATGTCACGTGGGAGCAGTAGGGCGAGTAGACGCCTCTAATTTATAGGACCATAGGTGCTACTGAACGATCGCTAATTGAGCCAGCACCGAGTACGAAGGAGACTTTCAGACTCAAGTGTTTTCGAAGGGACTAGCCGAATATAAAACAACCCACACAGCCACTACAGGAGCTACACCTCTATGTCGGAGGCAAGACCGTCATTCTAAAAGCCCTAGGTCTACGGAGGAAGGTGCTAAAAGCAGATTTTGGCATGATATGAACCTTCTTTCAATACCACATTACCCTAACACTTCGCTACCCCAGACCGCCGGTTCACGGATTTCGTCCGGGGCAATGGGGTATCCGGGACAACAGACCAGGTTTTAGTGCAGGGGAGTTTGGAACTCACAGGAATCCATACGGGGTAGCGAGGTATCTGAATTATCAAGATCCGGGATAGCGGGGCGTGAGTGTACTTGCACAAGTACCGCACATAACAAGCATTTCCCAGAGGACAGTACAGTAAGTTACATTATAACCATGCATTCACGAAGGATCGTCTGGCCAGAAATCCTAGCGGGCTGTGAAGGTGTGAGGATACCAGTAGTAGCACTACCGGTATTTCATATAGCCGACCTCTTACTACCTGATAGTATCTTACTCGGCCGAGAGCCAATTTGGCGTGCCAAGCCATGCACATTTTTGTCGCAGTAGGAAGGCGGGAGGCGCAATAGGATAACAAAAACCTAAACTAGGCGAAATGCATTTCCAGAATTTACTTCACTGCGTCTCAAGTTTCGCGGGGCGCTCAGATAACCTTAGGGGAGCCTCTACGCTCACAGTCTGTGTATTCTGACGGGGCTTTTTGACTAAATTAGCAACTGCATTCTATTAAGGTACTGTGGGGTCTGGAATTGTGTTTGTAGGTTTTGTTAACACCCTTACTTATGTATTATAGTGGAAGTCAGAATATTGTAGGGTTACATTAGGTGAATGTCGAAGCGAGTGTTTGTGAGGGAAGGGTGGTACGGGGGGTCATCGGGGATTCAATTTTCAGACACCTCTCTCCGGGTGCGGGCAGCCAAAGCTGTAGTGATATCCTCCTTGATGAGAAGGCGGGCAGCGAACACGAATACGATCTGTGACGATATTGATTGTTTCTGTCCTTTTCGTTCTTTCTACTGTATGAAGTCTGCGAACTTGTGCGGGTAAGCCCAGATCGTGGACTTTTTGCCGAAAGCGAACCCGAATACTCGTACAGTGCGGGAAGGCGTTGATTGCCCGCCTTTCTTATTGTTAGCTACCAGAGATCCAAGCTTGCCCAGAAATTCCTTTCTTTCTCCACAGACCCGAAATACCTCTTCCATTGTGGCGGTTCTAATGCTCCTGTTCCTTAGGACAAGACAGAAGTCGCACCTCGTTATCCAGTATGGCCAGGTTTCACGGATTTCATTCGGGACAACGGGCTATCCGGAGCAATGGGGTATCCTGAACAGAGGCTCGGAGGGTATTATTTAAAGAGAGAATCTCTGAACTTTGTTGTAAGAATCGAATGGGCAAAAGGTAGCTTCTGGCAGACTAGAATTATCTACAGCAGCCTACCACATATCAGATCAGATTTCCTTCTGTCTCTATAATCCTTCCTACCCTTTGACACCGTCTCTCCTTACACCATCCTTTTGTATTTTTCTATATTTCTTTCACAGCCTAGATTTCTTGCCCTGCGTTGTTTCCCCTTTCGGTATCGTTTTTCTGGCAGTTATGGGGGAATCCGGCTCAGCAGAACCAACTGTATATAGGTATAATCTCAGGGGGCATTTCCCAAGACATAGTACGAATCTAAACCCTGCCTTTTTCGGTCCGGCGAATGAAACTGTACCACTCTCTAGAGCTGTCGGAGGCTTTGTCCGGCTCAAGGGGGTATCCGGTTCAGTGCCATCGGGATAGCGAGGCGCGACTATACTCAAATCACTACCAATTAATGCCAGGCGCGGACACTTAATAAGCCTAATAGAAGTAAAATAAAGCATCTTCACCCGTCATACCTGACAGGGAGCAGTACGGTATATTACAAAGCCACTGTGTTACCTTCACATCGAGAATAAGAAGCGTGAGATATAGAAATCATTGGGCCCGCCAATTTACAAAAATTCCTAGCTTGATATCGGTAAAGACACACCGATATCCATCCGGCCTCAGGACAGAATCCATTACCCTCTCCCACTAGTAGCACCTGTCCTAGTGGGTGTCCGACCCGAGCATCCACCATGAGGGGTCCATATGGACTACAGGATTAAGTAAACTGAGGAATTAGCAGGCGCAATGAGAGGCACCCCAGCTCAAGTACTACATAGTTTTTCACACCATTTGGTCAATAATGTCCACCAGCAGTAGTTCGTCTACCTTCTAGTTGACCAAATTTATGATACCTACATGTTTAGAACCGTCTGGATATTCCAGAAGCTGATTACGGGTTATCCTTCATCGCTTATCAAGTCGCGAATTCGCATTATTTCATAACTCTTCACTACCCACAGCCTTCTAATATAGGTAACTCTAGAAAGCAAAGTTTGAGCCTAAGCGCATCCAGCTATCGAGACAACTCTTTAGTGATATACCGACATTAGGTCAGTAGCATGTACCTAGGTACTAAGCTCAATTCACGAGGCTAGGGCTTTCTAGACTCATCCAACCCCTGACTCTGATATTAATCAGAAAAGAGATATCCCTTGTGCCTTCTATCAGGAGATAGCCTAACCAATTTCCGGTTATCAGAATGGACCAATTATCTTAATTCATAAGATATCACTCACAGCCATTATCTCAGCTCCCAAAACCCTTGACCCCTCAATGGTAAATATTGTGACACAGTTAATAAACTCCACAACTTCATTGTGATCTTCAAATAACTCTTCTTCTATCCCCAACGCATATAAAGCTAGCATGAGTTAATGTGAACGTGGTATTAGTTGAGAAATAGTTTGTAAGTCGAAATTAGCTTGTTTCGCCTAGACACCAGAGCAACAATTGAGTGTGTCATACGAGCATCGCACCAGAAAAATCTAGAAACCTTTCCTCACAGGGTAATAATAGGACTGGGCGCCATAAAGCCGACCACTCTTCAGCACCCGACCCGACAACACCCCGAAAAGTTTGGTATATTCTAAATAAGCGATTAATGTCAGAACTCTTCCCTTAATATTCTTAGAGGACAGGTTGAACTAAAGAGCGGCAATAGCTATTATTTTACTCCCCGTTTCTAGCATGCACAATTGCCACCAACTCCGGTGGATAATCAACCGGACATGAGCCTACGCCATCGCCCCGACCTACTTACTGTCTTACATGAATTCCTTCCACAAGTCCCCCGCATGTGCGGACACGATTCAGTGTCCTTGGCAACGGAAACTCAGCCCCACTATCCCCCTGTGTTCGCTCCGCACATGAGGGGGACTTGTATAACCAAGATTGATGTCTCAAAATGTTTCCACTCACTGAATCCATACCTCAAACGACCCTCTCCAAGTACAGTACACTTTAGCATTTCTGCCCCTGGAGGTTTACCTAACCCTCAGGACCTCATCTCTAGGAATTATCCCTTAACTGCGAGATATCTGATGGGGATGGGATTTTTTCTTTTTTTCTTTTCAAACCAGACACCACCCCCACCTCCAGGTCAAAGTATAGAGAACTCAATGGCACCCGCTCCAGACAACTCTTAACCCCGCAGTCGCCTAGCAACACTAGACTTAGCGACGCCCGAGGTCGGATGTTCCCACAACTGAAATGTCGTGTCCCTTTTGGTAACACTAGTATCTGTCCTTCCCTACCACTCACATCATGCAGACGGGAAGTCTACTCGAGTAGAGTTCCTGAGACCAGGTGGGGGTTGGGCTAGCTTCATGTGGAATCATAGCTTATGCTTCTAGTGTCAAAGCGTTTCCAAAAAGAACCCCCATTGGATACGACAAATTTTACTGGTAGGTAGTAGCAGTCCTTTTTAAAAAAACGCTTTGGCATTACGAGCACAGCGCACGCACGAAATATGTCGCCCCGCATGAATGTGTGCTGTACCTGCACTTTAGGTTCTTTTATTTTAGCTTCCCGAACCCCAGCACAGACCCAGTTCTTAGTCTCTTGCAGGAAACGGCGGGTGCGTATTTGACAACAAGGGATAGTCTTTTCTCTCTCCCCATGCAAATCGGCTATCTGTTCTGCCTAGTTATCACCATGTGGACTAGTACAACGAACGCCCCCCGAAACCACCTGGCGAAGCTCCTCCAATAGATAGAGGTTTGGTATGCTTTTACCCCCACTCACTAACCAAGACCCACTTTCTGGCCTCCCTCCGAAAAGAGTTTTCCACTAGGATCAGCATCTCATATCATCCCTTCCATTCGGGTTCTTAGATCTCAGAGAATGCCCCAGAAACCCCACAACCTCTATGGGCAGAGTCAGGCACACCCTCTAGACAAGTGGAGCCGGCATAGCAAACAGGGTAAAAAGAGCTAAGCTACCAATAGGAGAGGGTTTTCGACAGGGTGATATGAAATGAACAATGGAGGAGCCTTTAGGGCTATCCTGTCTGGAGCTTAGTTTGCTGGAAGCACAGTACAGCATTGGTTATACATTACGTTTAGAAGGACAAGCCTTCGGCATCACCATGTAATCTGTCACATCCTAAGCTACTGTACTTGGCGATCTCCAGAGTATTCAGACATTTCGGCCCAAGAGAGGTACTGATCCATGTTAGAGCGTCCAAGTAAATGCCGTACTGTACATAGGACACCATGTCCACACACCCACAGACGATGGGTACGGTCGCCAGTCGAGAATCCTACTCGATTCTCCCCCAAATATAATAGGTTGAATACAACCAACACCCTAAAGCACTCAAACAGGTATTGCAGCATCTCTGATAGCAATGTGTGGTAAGTCCCTTCACACCCGATCATCAGATTTCCACAATCCCCCTCCCTTCGACCAGCATTCATCGCTAACCCACATGGCATAGTAGAATCACCGGTGCTGTACTGTACACCTGTCACTCTAAATATAACAGAGCATTAATCACTATCGCATTATAAGTTCCATGTTTCACCGCCTACAGTCTCTTGGCACAAGAACAAAAATTGTTGGGCTGTTCACAGCACTCTAGCCTAAGAACAATTCACTCCAGCAGGGTTGTTTTAAAAAGTGGTAAGCCAACCCTGGTTTGTCACTACCGCTACCACGGACACTAACCAACAGTAACAGCAATTACTTGTACTTGTACCAACGCCAGAAGCTAAAACACTCAAAAGAAAAGAAAAGAAAAAAGGCCCTCGCAAACAATATTACGAATCTGTATGATATCTTTGATCACATTTCCCCACAGCTCCCTGGTAGTTCCACGATGTGTGGCCGGCGGTGTTTTAGTGATGTACGAGCCGTCTAGTTGGCAGGTATAAGAGTTAAAATTACCTGTAATAAGTGGTTCGCGCACCCTCATTCGGTGCAGGGTAGTACCTGACCGCAAGTAACGAACAGGACCGAGCCAAAACACTCACAGGGCGGAGTGCACTGTACAGTAGGAGAGGTACTTGGTTCGCTGGAACTGTTTTCGTTCGCTGTGCATGGACTCAAGCACTTATCCACCTTTCCAAAGATCCAGGAATACAAGGATTAAGGAAGGGAAACAAAATCACCAACATCAAGCGATGACAAGAGTAGAAACTCGGGATACAATCTGATACCGGCATTCTACAGCCTTCTACTCGATGAGAAGCAATCTGTTAGCCAAAACTAAATAATGGTTATCCTTTCAACTCCCCGCTTGCTTGAACCCTGTTGCTCTTGCAAATCGGCCCCCACGCATTTAGGTTCATGCATGATCACTTGGAGATAACATTTCCATTTCCCCTCGCCCAAGGATGAGTTCCCCACAGGATTGGTGGCCAGTCGATGGAAAAGAAAGAAAAGAAAAAAAGAGACATCAATGAATACAATACCACATTGTATGGGAAATCCAAAATCTAGGGCTCTCGAATTTCGAGGCCTTTCTCTAACTACCACAAGATAGTACGCCGAGGATAGGGCCATTTGGAACAGTTGTCAAAGCCACAAAGGTTGCCACTAGGACCCTGGCAAAGCCAATTGGGAGCGGTTTTACTTGCTAATAATAGGCAATAGGTTCCGACAATAGAAGAGATTTACGCTTCGCTATTATCTTCTCTGCTAGTTCCCCCCATCTTAGATCGAGCCCAGGGCGGCGCTAAATCTGAGTCAATCGTTGCGGCTGATATTCTGCGAGGACAGAAGGCGAACCTACCATATGGCCATTCTCTGGATAAATAGGTGGGTGTGAGCCTGCCTTGGGCTTCTCATTGCCTCTCCATATAAACCCGGCATGGGTCCCCCGTAAGAAATCACTACACTACACTCGCACTCTTAGATACTTGACAGTGGCACGCACCTCTCTACCACAATGGAGGAAAAGAGTCTTCTTCTTCGCATAATACCCAACGAGATACTCCTTGTCATATCAGACAATCTCGGAACCACGGACATTAACGCTTTCTCCCAAACTTGCCGCCGTCTCGCAAATATCCTAATACCGGTGCTCTGTCGTATCGCCTGCAAGCACAGAAACTTCAGACTTCCGCCCATATGTTGGGCAGCACAGAAGGGGTACATCAATGTTGTCAAGAGATTGATTGACATGGGCTGCGACACAACGGATCTTCAGCACTACTGTGACCGGTGCCGGCTTCCGCATACCTCGACAGTTTTGCACTGGGCGGCCAAGGGAGAAAACGCAGAGTTGGTAAATTTTCTCTTGGATAGAGGGGAGAATATCAATGCGGTTGATAATCGCAACGCGACACCGCTGCATTGGGTTTGTAGCGAGGGTGGGACTGAGGTGGTCAAGCTGTTAGTTTCGCGCGGGGCGGACTTGGAGATTGAGGATTGCGACGGGGATACAGCTCTTCGATGGGCGGCAGAGAGAAGCAACGCACCGGTTTTCAAACTTTTGCTCGATTCTGGCTGCAACAAAAAGCAACTAAACTTGAAATCCGAAACAGTTCTACATACTATCTTTCTGCATGGGGAAGAGGATCTGGAAAAGCACGCCTGTGTTGTCAAAATGCTGTTGGAGCACGGTTTCGACCTGCTCAGGCATAGAGACCAGTATGGCGATACAGCCTTCCACCTGGCGGCAAAATTCGGGGATGTTGAGTCCATGAAACTCATGCTGGATCACGGTATTCCAGTCGATTGGCTGGGCCCGCACAACTCCCCCGCACTGAACCACGCAGTCGAAGCTGGCAAGTTGGAAGCAATAGAATTACTCCTCCAGAGAGGCGCAAATCCTGATAGCGCCCCAATCATTCCACTCGACCTGGCCGTCGAATATGGCCGAATCCCGGTAATCGAGCTCCTCATCAAATATGGGGCCAACGTGCATTGTCGCAACAATATTGGCGATACCGTCCTCCATTGGGCCGTGCAAAGCACCCAGGTCGGGGTTCTAGATTACTTCCTTCGAAAGCCCGAGCTAGGACTCGACGTGAACGTGCAAAACCGCCACTTTATTACACCACTTCACCGAGCATGCTTCGTGGACCCGGAACCGAATTGGGAGATCGTTGACCTTTTGTTGCGACAGAAAAACATACAGGTCGATCTACAGGACGACTACGGACGCACGGCATTAATCAATGCATCGGAAACGGGGGCTGTTCGATTAATCGAGGCCCTAATTGGCAGAGGCGCCGACGTGAATATCTGCGATCGTCAGGGGAATTCAGCTCTACATAAGGCTCGGGATCCACGGGTGCGGCAGGTTTTAAAGGCTGCGGGCGCTAAGGTATAGAGTGATCACATTGCTCTTTATGGCGATCAATATATCTATCATGTTCTTATATCTCTCTGCTCCGACTTCCCCGGGCTGCTTATTGAAATGGCATCCAGATTGATTATTTTTTCCTTTTTCCTTTTTCCTTTTTTCCTTTGCTATTCCCTTCCCAACTTGTGGTATATGGGGAGCAAAGCTTAACGAATCCATGTACGTAGATATCGGAGAGGCCGAATCAAGTCATGCATCCAGGGCTCCTTCGGAGAAGTCCTTGCCATGGTGGATTTCTGGGGTTAGCGTTTGTTGGGAATACTGGTTGTGCCGGTGGAAGCTGGCCCCCCGTAGCATATAAGCACTAGTTGCGCCCCAATATTGTCTCCAGCAAGTAGAAGTATTTGTAGCAATGGTGACACAAAATCGCACTGCTGAAGCTCAGACCACCGAAAGAGCCAAATTACCGTAGATCGAATCCTGCCTTTGCCATACCTTATTCACCTCACCCACACCTCACACCACGCTCTGAAAGTCTCAACGAGTCCCAGAGCAGCACTTATGCAATAAGAACTGCACACACGGCACATCAGCACCCAATGCCAGCCCTGGCACTTTCTCCACGGCAGCGCACCCTCACAAGTGCTCAATCAAGGACACCCGACCCCAGACTTGCCACAAGTGCAGACAAAACCTTACCACAAACGCCCAATACCTGCACTTCACCTCGAATATTGTCAAACCAAACCTATCCTCGGCTAACGGGGGTAGCGAATCGCAAGAGTTTTTATGGCCTTGGCACTAGAGAGTGAAGGTTTATCCAAATTAATATTACTGTGTATAACCAGTTAATGAAATCCAACAAGTCCTGAAGGCTGAACTTATACCGTGACAGGAAAGTGTTGGAAAACATTTGGTGCTGCTCTGAATGCTCAAGCTGTAGTTTCCTTTATTTCACGAGAGTCCGGAAGTTTGGAAAGACGTTTTCAGCCAACGTACGGGTAGGATCACGAACAGTCAAAGGAACGCATGAAGGGTATGAAGATGAAGCCAGATCAACGGTCCGGCACTTGTACAAAAGGAGCCTGGGAAGTGGAGTTCTTGTTAAGCATTTCTTTTATTAAGGGATTACACAGAGTGTTTCTTTCTTTCTTTTGTTATCACGTGGGTAGGGAAGATATTGGGAACATGTGTGGAAGAAAGCGGACATGAGTAGTGATCGATGGAGGGATAAGTATGACTTGGTTATGTTTTCATACATACTCCTGTCTTTATCGTTAGTTTCCCAAGCAAGAACGAGAACGAGGTTGCGCGCTTCCTCCCCCGTCGCCATTCGGTGCTGTATTTTTATCCTGTCCAATAGAAACCACTAACCCTTCTCAAGACCTGTTGTCTCTGAGCGCGGGATGTACCGCAAATAGCGAATGAGAAGAGTTTTAGGTATGATATTCTCTCTCCAGAACACAAGGAAATCAGACTTGGAATGCCCGCTCATCCAAGAAACGTTATTGGACAGATTTTTATATGAGTTACAAGGGTCAAGGATGAAATAGTGATATTGCGCATACTAGAATCGCAATACCGGCACAAGCACACCAAGAGGCATCGCCTTAAAGAACCCCATCCCCGTCTCAGTCAACCTTGAAGAAATATCACCAAGGTATGAGGCACCTAGGATCTAATTCAATACACCTGTCCAAAAAAAGACAACCTCCCCGCGCTCGGGTTTAACAATGGGAGGTTTGCGATTCTAGATGGGTTGATTGTGGTGTACCAGTACCGTAATATACCCTAATCTCAACCAAACTCAACACTAAGACCCGCTCCTCAGCACTTCTTCCACCCCCGACCTTTGTACCCCCAATGCCTATTCTATTCCAAGGCCCAGCACTTAGTTGCGGTACACGGGCAGGGATTTTGAAAGAAGTATAATACAAGAACTGAAAGACCTTGATGGCTTATTGCGAATGTGAAGGACTTAACGGATATAGAAATCAGATTACGGGGAAGGAGAAAGTCACTCTAAAAGACTGTATGATAACCCGAACCATGGAAGGGTCTGTCTGTAATTTTACATTTTTGGTTCGCAGAATTCCTCGCTAAACTCCTCTTTCATACTTTTACCCATCTCTCAATAATCATAACAGTTTCTGTAAGTTGTGGGCTATTATATCACTTTTCAGTATCCTGCTATTTTAGTCTTGCACCATTTTCTTCCACCTGAAGAAACACTACAAGTCAATGTTTTTCTCCTTTACACCGACTCCGCTCTTCCCCGCTCGTCTCTTTGTAACCAAACTCTGTCATAACTAACGCCAACTATCCTTGCCCGTACCCAGTACTCGGTGTAAGAGTGAAGTCTTGAGACCAACAGGAGAGTTTGCATAGGAGTGAAACAGTGGCGGAATGGCGTAACCCCCAGAAAAGGTATCAACTGTTACCGGATATCGCTTAGGCTTGTGGGATCTAATTTAAAAGTTCACAAAAATACCCGTCTCGATCCTCATTCTCCAAATAAAGTAACCACGCTCAGACAACAGGTTGTACTTTACCCCCACCCGAGCACCATGACTAAATACAGGACCCTTGCTCCCATCCGAAACAAATCAGGTCCAATAATAACCCTCCCCCCAATTCCAATAATTTTCTTGGCCCCTGGTTAACAAGTTCTTATCCATGAGTGATGAATCATGACCACCCCGCGCCCCCCCTCCGATCCCCTCTTTAGGGAAAAGTTCGGTTAGCATTCATTCGCCCCACACCCTTCTACGCTGTCTTGAGGGACAATCTGGACAAGAGTTTAGTAGTGTTTTAGGTTCTCAGCGGCAGGCAAACAAACATAATAACATGGCTGATTATCTGAGGGGACCGGAACCCCAATGCTAATTCCTGAGTTCAATTTCATTGAACTTTAGGCCTGTTACCAGCTCCTTCAACACACAGCCCGGGAGCCTGAGGGGTCATTAAAAATCGGAAACTAGAGGGTGGCAATGGAGGGATTACTTGATCCCAACAGTTGTGATGTCTGGGAAGAAATACATTGCTAACAAAGTTAAAACTCCACACCGGTTGCTTTAAAGTTACACCAATTGAATAAGTGAGAATTGAGGACCTAGAGGGGATTTGGCCATGGCAGGCTGTTATAGAATCGGGCTATCTCTGATTCTGGCTTATACCTTCTATTTACTATAACCCCGTTCTTCCTATCAAAGTGGGAAAACGGGTCTCGCAGCGGCAGGCGGTGGGAAGAGGATACACTTGGAACTTATGTACTGCAGTATGTAAAGTACGGGTGCAAAAATACTCGTCAGATACCCTTTTCACACCAAAAATGGACATTTTTAAACAAACAATTTTCAACACAGCTGATATAAAAACACTTGAAATATTTCCATTGGCTATGCAATCACTATCTATTCAAACCTATAAAAGTAGAAGTGTAAGGAATCCAATCTGTCTTCAGGGTTCATGATTGTGTCACCTAGTGTAAAAGTGACTTAAGGTTTTGTATGGGGTTCCATACAAAAAAGTACATGACAACTGCTACCCGATACTCAAAATGACCTTTTCTCCATCATTTGGTAATATTTGAGGATTCTGTAACTTTTCTTCATGTTATCTATGGGTTTGCTAATGCAAGGATAAATTTTCGCTGATTCTCATAGACATTTCGCAATGAGAGAGGGTGGTGAAGATGGGCACTTTTGGTGTAAAAAGGGCATCGGACGAATACTTTCTTACATGTACTGTACGTCAATCTCTCGATGTTGGATCTGATGATCTGATTGAGTGAGGCTCAAATAGCCGATGAGCAGGTATGCAAAAATTTTCCCACTAAGTATGAGATAGCTCAGCCCACTCCCCTCCATATTCTCCCTTTATCCCACCCTTTTCACCTCTATTCCTCTCACAACTCCCCTCCCCTCTTCTTTTTCCACCACCCAATATTTTTCCTCCCCATCCATATTCCCTCCTCTTGCCCGCCGCCACCACACTCCTCACACACCGCACCCCTCTCCCAAATATTCTCTCTTGG
>Ga0307509_10005125_pt1 | contig 18416 bp, 13 predicted proteins | sample 10_EM_MG_FD_202245 | JGI IMG/M metagenome (GOLD analysis project Ga0307509, IMG submission 202245) | Populus trichocarpa ectomycorrhiza microbial communities from riparian zone in the Pacific Northwest, United States - 10_EM | ecosystem: Host-associated > Plants > Roots > Unclassified | place...
TCCTGCACAATGCCTCGGAACTGTGGAATCCGGCCGGCGGCCACGCGCAGCGCGACGCCTTGGTCTGCACTGTCAACTACCGGAACACGTACGAGCTCGAGCGCTAGCCTTCGCCGTGCCAGGCTAGGACGCGCATGGCCCGCAGCGTGTTCCACCGGCTCGGGCGGCCGTCGCCGTCCTCCAGTGGGAAATGGACCTTGCCGCGGTGCGTGTTCTCCAGCGGCCAGGCGCCGTCGGGCTGCCGCTTCGAGCGGACCACCTCGACCGCCTCGTTCGTCCGCGGGTCCGGCGCGTCGCCCACCGCCCGGAAGTGCTCCAGCCCGCGCAGCACGTCGTAGTGCCAGCGCGGCGGGAAGGAGAGCCGCAGGTAGCCGTCCTTCGCCGGCTCGCCGGTGGTCTTGCGCCGGAAGAGGTTCCGCTCGAGCAGGTACTCCTCGCCGCGCCGCCGCGCCGCCGTCACCGCCGGCTCGGGAACGACCCGTTCGTACGCCAGCAGCCCCTCCAGCACGTTGATCGTCGAGTCGAACGACGAGCGCACCGAGCCGAACTCGGCCTCGCAGTTCCACCCGCCGTCCGCCAACTGCCCGGCCAGCAGGCGCTCGACGATCCCGCCGACGTCGTGTCCGAAATAGACACCAAGGCCGACCGTACGGCCGTTGATGCACGGCTCGCCCTCGCCGTGGAAGATCGGCTCGCCGTTGTAGTCCCACCGGCTGCCCGTGGCGGCCCGCGCCACGGCCGCGCGAACGCGCTCGTCGGCCGGGTCGACCCCGAAGTGGTAAAGCAGCGTCAGGGTCGGCTCGGTCGCCGTCCAGGGCTGGCCGTCGGGCCCGGGACCGCCGCTCCCGGCCGGAAAGAGCGACCCGCCGTCCCACTGACCGTCCGCGTCCTGCAGTTCCAGGAGCCGGGCGCCCCAGCCCTCGGTGGCGACCCGCGCCCGCTCGGCGGCCACGACCTCGTCCGGCGCGGCGGCCAGATCACGCAGCACCTGCCACCGGATCGCCGGGTCCGAGTCGAGCAGCCAGTCCAGCACGGTCATCGCCCGACCTTAGGGGCTCCACCCGGCGCGCGTTGTCCGATGAAGTCGGTTCTACCCGGAGCGAGGGAGGCGACCTCCTTGACTTACTCGGGAAAGCTGCCGACCATGTTGGGAGCGCTCCCATCGAGCCACGTCAATAGAGGAGGAGCTCTTCATGAAACACCGCGTTGCCCTCGTGGCAGCGGCAGCCGGCCTGCTCACCACAGGCTCGGTCGTGGCCGTGTCCACCGCATCGGCCGCGACCACCGGCTGTTCGGCGACCTACACGGTCGTCAGCCAATGGCAGGGCGGATTCCAGGGCGGTGTCTCGTTCACCAACCTCGGCGATCCGCTGACCAGTTGGAAGCTGGAGTTCACCTTCCCCGACGCCGCCCAGAAGGTCACCCAGGGCTGGAACGCCACCTGGTCCCAGTCCGGCCCGGCGGTCACCGCAGTCAACATGAGCTGGAACAACAGCGTCCCCACCAACGGTTCCGTCTCGCTCGGATTCATCGGCGGCTGGGGTAGCAGCAACCCGAGCCCGGCGTCCTTCAAGGTCAACGGCGTCACCTGCACCGGCAGCACGACCACGACACCCCCGACCACCACCCCTACCACGAATCCGACGACACCGCCGACCACCGCGCCCACGACTCCGCCGACCACCGCGCCCACGACTCCGCCGGCCGGCGGTTCGGCGCCCGCGCTGAAGGTCTCCGGCAACAAGATCGTGACCTCGGCCGGGACGGCCTACCGTCTGCTGGGCGTCAACCGGGCCAGCGCCGAGTTCGCCTGCGTCCAGGGCAAGGGCGTCTTCGACGGTGCGCAGCCCGACCAGGCCTCGGTGGACGCCATGAAGGCGTGGCACATCCATGTCGTCCGGATCCCGGTCAACGAGCAGTGCTGGCTGGGCACCAACGGCACGCCCAGCGGGGCCACCTACCAGCAAGCGGTCAAGGACTACGCCACCCTGCTGGTGGCCAACGGGATCAATCCGATCATCGACCTGCACTGGTCGTACGGCAGTTACAGCGGCGGGGGCAACGGCAACTGCACGGACGTCAACGCCACCTGCCAGAAGCCGATGCCGGACGCGCAGTACGCCCCGCAGTTCTGGACCAGCGTGGCGAATGCTTTCAAGGGCAACAACGCGGTCCTCTTCGACCTGTTCAACGAGCCGTGGCCGGACAATGCCGACGGCTACGCCAGCGCGGCCAACGAGTGGAAGTGCTGGCGGGACGGCGGCACCTGCGGCGGCATCACCTACCAGGTCGCCGGCATGCAGAGCCTGGTCAACGCGGTACGCGGCACCGGCGCCTCGAACGTCATCCTGCTGGGCGGCCTCGCATGGTCCAACGACCTGACGCAGTGGCTGACGTACAAGCCGGCCGACTCGGCCGGCAATCTGGTGGCGGCCTGGCACGTGTACAACTTCAACTCCTGCTCCAACACCTCCTGCTGGGACAGCCAGGTCGCCCCGGTGGCCGCGCAGGTGCCGGTCGTGGCCGGCGAGATCGGCCAGAACTCGTGCGCGCACGACTTCATCGACCAGGTGATGGCGTGGGCCGACACGCACAACGTCGGGTACCTCGCCTGGACCTGGAACCCGTGGGGCTGCGGCAGCGGCAACGTCCTGATCCAGGACTACACCGGCACCCCGACCGACAGCTACGGTTCCGGCTTCAAGGCCCACCTGCTCACCGTCAACCCGTAAGCACCTACTCGGCACGGCCCGGGCCGGCTCGCGCGACCACCTCGCGCGTGCCGGTCCTGTCATACGCCCTCGCACCCCACGACCGCCGGGCCGAATTCCTCTCGGCGTTCGCCATGGGCCGTGCCGTCTCCCGCTACGTCCTCGGCCCCATCCTCGTGACCGCGGCCCTGGCCACGATCGGCCGCTGGACCTGGGCTCTGCTGGCCGCGCTGATTCCTCTTCCGCCCACTGGAACGCGTTACGGATTCAAGTTGGACCAACGGCGTCCGCGCATGCCGAGAACAATGCGTCGAACTGCGGAAAGCGATCAGCGCTCAGGTGACCCGTGCGGTGACCAGGGTCTCCACGTTGTATGGCCGCAGGGCATCGGTCCGGTCAGCGAAGTACCGGTCTTGGAGGTCGGTACGTGCCGGGTGGTCGACGACCTCGAGCCCGCACTGGCTGATCAGCAGTTCGATCTCGGTGACCGGCCAGCCGGGCTGCAACGGCTCGTCTAGTGAGGCCGCGAGCGGGGCATAGATCCGGATGAATTCTCTCCCGACCTCATCGAGCACGGACTCCTCGGCCAGATAGGAGAACGCCACCTCCGAGCCGGCGGCGGCCCCCGCGATCGTGTGCAACGTCGACGCGATCGCCTGCGGCGTGAGATATGGGGCAACGCCGGTCCAGGAGAACAGCGCCCGCTGGCCCCAGTCGAACCCGGCCGTCTGCAAAGCGTCCCGAAGCGACTCGGCCTCAAAATCAACCGGAACGAACATTTGCGAGTCATCGAGCGGAAGCGCGAGATCCCTTACCCGCTCGAGCTTCCATTCCTGGGATGCCGGGTGATCAACCTCGAACACCTTGAGAGAGCGGAGCAGATCCGGGCGCCGCCACGCGAACGAGTCGAGCCCCGCGCCCAGGATGACGTACTGCGCGAAGGCGCCAGCGGCCAGCCGATCCTCGGCATACCGGCTGCGGGTGCAGATCGCCGCGATGATCTCGCGACCGACCTGGACGGGGAACTGTGAATACACCATCTCGTGCAGTTCCTGCCACACCGGGCCGACGAGCACCAGGGCGAACGCGTCGTCCAGCACCCACGGCGGCGTCGCCTCCATGCGGAGCAGTCCCCGCGCCAGCGCCGCAAGCATCGCCGTCCTGCTCGGTGCGGCCTCCACGTGTCCCCCTGGCGATCTCGCGATCACGCCATGCCGACCAGGCGCTGCGCGGTCTGCGCACTCACATGATGTACCTGAAGCCGACGACGGCGACCGATCTGATGCCAGTCAGATTGCCGTCGGTCGAGGGGCAGAGGACCCGGGGCGAGGTCAGCGGGTGACCGTGGACGTCGCCGTTCAGGTTCCGGAACCGTGGAGGCCCGTCGATGCCTTGACAGCATCAGGGGCATGCGCCGAGCCTGAGAAAGCGCTCTCTTGAGCGAGCTCGTCGACACCGGCCACATCCCCGGCAACACCGGCCGGTCCACCGCCACCCCCTATCCCCATGGATTGGTGAACGTATGTCGATCACATTCCGGCTCAAGGCCGGGCTGGTCGCGCTGTCTCTCGGCGTCGCCGCGACCGCCCAGCTGGCACCTGCTACCGCCGCCGTCGCCGCTGTGCCCGCCGCACCGGCCGGCTTCGCGCTCACCTGGAGCGACGACTTCAACGGCGCGGCCAACACCGGCCTCAACACCGACGTCTGGCGCTACGACGCCGGTGCGGGCGCCAACTTCGGCACCGGCGAGGTCGAAACCACCACGACCAGCACCGCGAACGTCTACCAGGACGGCGCCGGTCACCTGGTCCTCAAGGCGCTGCACACCGGCACCGACCCGGTCGCCGGCTGGACCTCGGGCCGGGTCGAGACGCAGGCCGACGGCTTCGGCGCGCCGGCCGGCGGCGTGGTCCGGATCGAGTCGTCCCTCAAGCAGCCCGACGTGAACACCAGCAACGGCCTCGGCTACTGGCCGGCGTACTGGATGGTCGGCTCGCCCCTGCGGATCGGCATCCCGTGGCCCGGCTCGGGCGAGATCGACGTGATGGAGAACATCAACGGGCACGACTCGCTCTTCTCGACGCTGCACTGCGGCACGCTGCCCACCGGGCCGTGCAACGAGTACACCGGCATCGGCAGCGGCGAGCGAGCCTGCGCCGGCTGCAAGACGGGCTACCACAAGTACGCGGTCGAGATAGACCGGTCGGTGTCGCCGGAGCAGATCCGCTACTACCTCGACAACACCAACATCTTCACCATCAACTCGACCCAGGTCGACGCCACCACCTGGAACAACGCCGTGCACCACAACTTCACGCCGATCTACGACCTCGCGATCGGCGGGCAGTTCCCGGCGGCGTTCGGCGGCGGACCCACCGCGGCGACCGTTTCCGGCGCGCACCTCGACATCGACTACCTCGCCGTCTACAACAAGCCGCCGGCCGGGCCGTCGACCTGGGGCACGAACGTCGCCGCGGGCAAGACGGCAACGGCCTCGTCCAGCGAGAGCGCGCTCTTCGGCCCCGGCAACGTGACCGACTCCGACCCCACGACGCGATGGTCGAGCGCGTTCAGCGACCCGCAGTGGGTGCAGGTCGATCTCGGCGCGACCGACAACCTCAACCACGTCAGCCTGAACTGGGAGGCGGCGGCCGCCGCGGCCTATCAGATCCAGACCTCCACCAACGGTACGACGTGGAGCACGGTCGCCACCAAGACCGGCGGCACCAGCGAACACGTGGACTTCGCGGTCTCCGGCGCCGCCCGCTTCGTGCGGGTCAACGGCACGGCCCGGCAGTCCGCGTGGGGCTACTCGCTGTACGACCTGAAGGTGTGGAGCACCGATGGCGGCAGCACGACGCCGCCCACCGCCACCCTGCTGTCCCAGGGGCACCTGGCCACCGCCTCGTCCAGCGAGAACGGCAGCTTCACCGCGCCCAACGCCGTCGACGGCAACACCGGGACGCGCTGGTCCAGCGCGTTCAGTGACCCGCAGTGGGTCCAGGTCGACCTCGGCGCCACGCACACCATCAGCCAGGTGGCGCTGAACTGGGAGACCGCCTACGCGACGGCCTACCAGATCCAGACCTCGAACGACGGCAGCACGTGGACGACGATCTACTCGACCACGGCCGGCGCCGGCGGGGTGCAGACGCTCAACGTCACCGGTTCCGGCCGCTTCGTGCGGATGTACGGCACCGCCCGGGCCACCCAGTACGGCTACTCGCTCTGGGAGTTCGGGGTCTACGGCATCTGATGCCCGATCCGGACGGTGACGGCCTGGACGGGAACATCGCCCGCCAGTGTCGTCACCGTCCGGGAGTTCCGGAACCAAACGCTGAGCTGGGGGTACGACAGAAAGCGCTTCCCGAGCCTTCTACCTGGCATTGACAGCCGTCAGGAGGGCGGTTCACAGTGTCCGGCAGAAGAGCGCTTTCACGGCCCGTTCCCCGACGGGTCACCGCTCGGAAACATCCCCATAGGAGTCGCCCATGACATCCCCAGTCCTGGACGGGCTCGCGACGCGCCGCCGACGGCCGTCACCGGTCCGATTCCTCGCCTTCCTCGCCGGGTTGGCCGGCCTGTTGGCGGCCTTCATCATCGCCAACTCTTCCGCGGCGGAAGCGGCCGAGGTGATCGTCTCGCAAGGTAGGACGGCCACCGCGTCGTCGACCGAGGTGGCCGGCGCCTACCTGCCGTCGGAGGCCGTGGACGGCAACAACGGCACGCGGTGGGCCAGCACGTGGTCGGCCGCGCAGTGGTGGCAGGTCGATCTCGGCGCCCCCACGTCGGTGAGCCGGATCGCGATCAACTGGGAGGCCGCGTACGCGACCGCCTTCACCATTCAGTTCTCGACCGATGGGTCCAACTACTCTGAGGCGTACGCGACGACTACCGGTACCGGCGGCCAGCAGAGCATCGCGGTCAGCGGCAACGCCCGCTTCGTCCGGATAAATCTGACGACGCGCGCGTTGTCGAACTACGGGTACTCGTTCTGGGAGTTCCAGGTCTATTCCGGCGGGACCACCACGACTACGCCGCCGACCACCCAACCGACGGGCGGCACCACCCAGCTGCTCTCCTACAACAAGCCGGCGACGGCGTCCTCGGAGCAGAACGACGCGAACTGCAACCCCTGCACGGCGGACAAGGCCTTCGACAACGACCCGGCGAGCCGCTGGGCCACCAACCCGACGACCGGCTGGGTCGACCCGGGCTGGATCTACGTCGACCTCGGCGCCACCGCGCAGGTCAGCCAGGTCGTCCTGCAGTGGGACCCGGCCTACGGCAAGGCGTACCAGATCCAGGTCTCCGGCGACGCGGCGAACTGGACGACGATCTACTCGACCACCACCGGGGACGGCCTCAAGGACGTCATCGACGCCACCGGATCCGGGCGCTTCGTGCGGATGTACGGCACGGCTCGGGGCGGGCCGTACGGCTACTCGCTGTGGGAGTTCAGCGTCTACGGCACCGGCGGCAACCCGCAGGCGCCGCCGGCCAAGCCGGCCGACCCGACGTTCCCGGCCACCCGGCTGGTCTTCGACGACGAGTTCAACGGCACGTCCGGCTCCGGGGTCGACACCTCGAAGTGGACGATCGACGCGGGCACCGGGCAGAACGGCGAGCAGGAGTACTACACCAACGGCAACAACGCGGCGATGGACGGACAAGGACATCTGGTGATGACCGCCCGTAAGGAGACCGTGGGCGGCCGCGACTACACGTCACACCGGATGAACACGGGTGGTCACTTCACCTTCCAGTACGGCCGGGTCGAGGCACGCGTCAAGGTGCCGAAGGGTCAGGGCTTCTGGCCGGCGTTCTGGATGATGGGCGCCGACTTCCTCACCGGGCGGCCGTGGCCGTACAACGGCGAGGTCGACATCATGGAGATCCTCGGCAAGGACACGTTCACCGGTTACTCGACGCTGCACGCGCCGATGTACAACGGCGCCAACGGGTACGGCCAGTCGTACCAGGCCGCCGGGGGAGCCGACCTGTCCGCCGACTTCCATACCTACGCCGCCGAGTGGGACAGCAAGGGCATCCGATTCTACCTGGACAACACGCTGGTCTTCGACGCGAACAAGGACACCGTGGAGAACACCAAGGGCGCGTGGATCTACGACCACCCGTTCTACATCATTCTCAACCTCGCGGTCGGCGGTGACTGGCCCGGCGCGGTCGACGCCACCACGCCGTTCCCGTCGCAGATGCTGGTCGACTACGTCCGCGTCTACCAGTGACAGGCAGGGGTGCCGCCGCCGGCGGTGGCGGCACCCCGCCCCCTGAGAGCGCTCTCCGCGCCGTCCGGCCCGGTGCTATAACAGACCGCATGAATTCCCGGCCCGCCCGCGGTGGTCAGCATCCGACGATGGACCAGGTGGCCGAGGCGGCCGGGGTCTCCCGGGCCACCGTCTCCCGCGTGATCAACGGCGCTCCCAGCGTGGACGCGAAGATCCGCGAGATGGTCCAGCGGGCGATCGCCGAGACCGGCTACGTCCCCAACGTCGCGGCCCGGAGCCTGGTCACCCGCCGGTCGAACTCGGTGGCCCTGGTGATCAGCGAGCCGGACCGCCCGGACAACAACTCGTTCCTGAACCGCATTTTCACCGACCCCTACTTCGGCCGGATCACCGCCGGCGCGACCGGCGCCCTGCGCCCGCACGACATCCACCTGGTCGTCATCCCCACCGATTCGACCGATCACCATCAGGTGGTGCGTTATCTGCGTCAGGGCCACGTCGACGGCGTGCTGCTGATCAGCAGCCACGAGCAGGACACGCTGCCCCGGCAGGTGCACGACCTCGGCATCCCGGCGGTGGTCTCGGCCCGCCCGACGTCCCCGATCGCGGTCAGCTACGTCGACGTCGACCAGCGGCTGGGCGCCCGGCTCGCGGCCGATCACCTGCTCGCCCGTGGCCGTCGGCGGTTGGCGACGATCAGCGGGCCGCTGGACATTCCGTCGGGGCTCGACCGCCTCTCCGGCTACCGGGATTACCTGGCCTCGCGCGGGTTCGGCTCGGTGCCGACGGTCGAGGGTGACTTCACCCGCTCGGGCGGGGAGGCGGCGGCCCGGTCGTTGCTCGCCGACCATCCCGACATCGACGGCCTCTTCGTCGCCAACGATCTGATGGCCGAGGGCGCACTCCGGGCGGTCCAGGACCTGGGGCGCCGGGTTCCGGACGACATCGCGGTGGTGGGGTTCGACGACAGCACGGCGGCGCTGGACTGCCGGCCGTTGCTGACCACGGTTCGCCAGCCGGTCGAGGAAATGGCGGCGGAGATGGCCGAGGTGTTGCTGGCGCAGATCGCGAGCCCGGGGCGGTTACCGCGTTCGGTGACGTTCCAGCCGACCCTGGTCATCCGGGAATCGGCCTGACGGCGGCCGGGCTCGGAGCGGCGGAGTCGGGCGCGGTCCGCGACCGCATGCGACCTGACTCAGCCGGCCGGGGGCGGCGCGGGTGGCCTCGTCGGGTCCCAGCCCAGGGTCACCTCGAAGTTGCCCTCGGTCGCCGCCCTCGCCACCAGCCAGTTCATCGTGCCGGTGACCTTGACGCCGAACTTCACCTCGACCTTGTCCGGCGCCATCTCCTTCACCTCGTCGAGCACCGCCCGGGCGGCCGCCACCGCGGGCCCCATCGCGGCGCGCACCCGGCCGATCACCTCGTCGGCGGAGGTGGCGGGCACGAACCCGTCGACCGGCTCGATCTCGAACGAGACCGCGATATCGTCCACCGCGTACGTGACGACCTGTGATGTCATGACCACCATCCATCGAGGGTTGAGTCAGAGTACCGGTCTCCCACGCCCGAGACCCTGGTTCAGGAATTGTTGAATCGGTACCGCGTCTGACTGTGCGGCTTTTTGCCGAAGGCCAGCACTTTCACCGGCCGTACCGCGAAAACCAGCCCGATGTGGCCGGCTCCGTCGTCGAAGGTGTCGTCGAGCACCCGGTAGTTCCAGTCGTGTCGGGCCTTCCACAGCGCGGCCAGCTCGACCAGCCGGGCATGGTCGGTGATCCGCTCGACGTGCCCCTCGACGACTACGTCCGTGCCGTCGTGCAGCTTGTCGGTGCCGGCGGACAGCGCGCAATGCGGGTTGCGGCGCAGGTTGGCGGCCTTCTGCTCCTGGTTGCCGGTGCAGATGTGCAGGGCTCCGCCGTCCCACACCGCCGGCAGCGGAGTGACGTGCGGCCGGCTGTCCGGCCGCACCGTGGACAGCCAGAAGATCTCCGCAGAGCCGAGGATCCGCTCGACGTCGGCCCACGGCGCCGCCGCGGCCGTAGGCTCGCTGAACCCGGCGTGGAATTCGGGCGTCGGTTCGATCATCATTTGCCTCCCTCTCAGGGTGTACCCCGCCACCCCCATGACGAACGGACTCCCCCTTTTCCGGACAACCGTTCGTAGCCACGACCTGTCGCAGCATGGCCGCGTCGTCAATGAAGCGGGAGGGTTTGGCCGCTCATGGCCGCCAGATACTCCTGCCGGTTCAGGGGATTCGGACTGGTACGTCGTCGTATCGGCGGTTCGCCGTGCACCGGTTGATACCCGGCGAACGTCGAATCGAGCACGCCGTCGCCGTTCGTGGCGGCCGGCAGCCCCCGCTGAAGCGCTCGGACCCCGTCGGCCGGCAGTTCGGCCTCGATCCTGATCTCCTCGCCGCGTATCGACTGGGCGTGGACCGCTGCGCCTTGCCGGGCAAGCATGCCAAGCACGCTGCCCATACTCGTCGCGGGCGCGTCGATCCGTACGCCGGAGATCGGTTCGCAGACGTAGGTGCCGGCCTTGCGCAGAGCCTGTATCAGTACCAGCGGCGTCAGCTTACGGAAGTCGGCGGCGGTACTCAGCGGCCCGCGCCTCGACGGCGGACCGTCGGCGATGCTGTAGTTGCTGCTGGTCATGGTGACCAGGCAGTCGTCTACCGCCCAGCCGTACAGACCCTCCTGGAGGGCGACACGGACGTACTGCTTCATCGCGCTCGCGAACTCGTCGATGTTGCGGTAGACGTACAGCGGCACGGATTGGTAGTCGACGTCGAGGCGGAACGCGAATCCGCTCGTGGTCGGTTCGACGCGCAGGCCGATCGCGGCGTGGAAGGGGTTGGTCGCGCTGTTGAGGGTCTCCTCCGCCGCGCCGATGCCGGCCGGCCGCTCGATGTACAGCGGCGTGGTATCACGAAACGTCACCGCGATGCCGTAGTCAGCGGCGAGCGTGGCTTCGATGATTTCCTTCTGGACCTCGCCGTAGAGTGAGACGGCCAAATCTCCGGACAACTCGGAGCGGATGTTGATGAGCGGATCCTGCTCCGCGAGTTGCGCGAGGGCGGCCCGCAAGGCGACATGCTGCTCCTGCCGATCGGGCGCGATCAAGGCCACCAGCGTCGGCGGTGCGAAATGATGCCGCACGGCATCGTCCTGTCGCAGTCCGATCGGCTCGCCGATCTGGGCGTGCGCGAGGCCCCACAGCTTGCCGATATCACCTGCCCGAACGGTGCCCTGACGCGCCCACGCACCGCGCTCGAAGACTCTGATCCCGGTGACTTTGTCCTGCACGCGATCGCGCACGCGCAGCGTGCCCGTGAACATCCGCACGTACGCGATCTTCTCGCCGCCGGTACCTCGCTCGATCTTGAAGATGCGCCCGGCACACGGTCCGCGATCGTCGCGTGCCGCCACCGGCAGCAGGCTGACCAGCCCGCTCATCAACTCGGCCGTGCCGGTGCCGGTCATCGCCGAGCCCACGTAGACCGGGTACACGAGTGACTTCGCCGTCTGGTCCGCAAGCGTCGCCCACAGCCGAGCCGGTGTGACCCCTGCCACGTCGGCTACGTACGCCTCGAGCAGCGCGTCGTCATCGTCGACAAGCGTATCGATCAGCACGGCATGGAGCTCGTCCGGCGCGGGCTTGACGACTGCCGCCGCGCGTGTGCCGGCGTTGGTGGCCCCGGTCAACGGCACCGCGCGTACGGCCAACCGGCGTTCGATCCCGCGCAGCACGGCATCCACATCGGCGCCACCCCGGTCGATCTTGTTGATGAATATCAACGTCGGCACCCGCAGGCGTTGCAGCGCGCGCATGAGCACGCGCGTCTGGGGCTGCACACCCTCCACGGCGGAGACCACCAACACCGCGCCATCGAGTACGCCGAGAACGCGATCCACCTCCGCGATGAAGTCGGGGTGGCCGGGCGTATCGATGATGTTGACAGACACATCGCCGATCACCAGCGAGGCGATCGCGGAGCGGATCGTGATGCCACGACGACGTTCCAGATCGAGCGAATCGGTCAGCGTCGTACCATCATCGACCCGACCGATCGCACCGATGGCACCCGTCTCGAAGAGCAGGCGCTCGGTCAGGGTCGTCTTACCAGCGTCGACATGCGCCAAAACGCCAAGATTGAGTGTGCGCGACAACAGCCACATCCTTCGAACCGAGCGACAGGTTTTCGAGAGACATGACGGCTGTGCGCATTCGGACTCCTCGTGTTCGGCTGCAACTCAAACCAGCTAAGCATGGGGCCTGGCAGCACGCGACCGATTTGCGCACCGGCAGATCGCCCGCCGAGCCTCGACCGGCGTTTGCGCCAGCTGGACAGGGCCGGGCAATGCCCGAGGTGCTCGTGGCCCGCCCAAATCGCTGTAGGCGGGCGCTAACGTGGCGGGGTGACGTTCCGTGGCTGGCCGAGCGAGGCGCTGGAGTTCTTCGAGGGGCTCGCCGCCGACAATTCCAAGACGTACTGGACCGCGCACCAGACCTTCTACGAGGAGCGGGTGCGCGAGCCGATGCGGGAGTTGCTCGCGGCGCTGGAGCCCGAGTTCGGGCCGGGGAAGATCTTCCGGCCGTACCGTGATGTGCGGTTCAGCAGTGACAAGTCGCCCTACAAGACGCATCAGGGAGCCTGGCTCGAGGCCGGCGGCTACGTTCAGCTGTCGGCGGACGGGCTGGCGGCCGGCTGCGGCATGTACCAGATGGAGTCCGACCAGCTGGACCGGTACCGCAAGGCGGTCGCCGGGGACCGCACCGGCAAGCAGTTGACCGACGTGATCGCCGCGATCGAGTCGGCCGGCATCGGCGTACACGGGCATGGCAGTCTGAAGACCGCGCCCAGGGGCTATCCGAAGGATCACCCCCGGGTGGATCTCCTGCGCCACAAGGGACTCACCACCTGGCAGGATTGGCCGCCCGCGGCCTGGCTCGGCTCCGCGAAGGCGCAGACCAGGCTGGTCGACTTCCTGCGGACCAGCCGGCCGCTACGCCAGTGGCTCGACGACCACGTCGGCCCGCACCGGCTCTGACCGGCGCGCGGCCAGCGCGAAGAGGGCCACCGCCGGCACCAGGAACAGCCCGGCCACCGAGAGCCCGGCGCCGAGCGAGCGACGCTGGGCCACCACGCCGACGGGCGGCCCGCCGGCGATCTGGCCGAGCGCGTCCGCCTGCGCCTGGATCGAGAACACCGTGGCCCGCGAGCCGGCCGAGGTCGCCGACACCAGCCACACGTTGGTGATCGGGGTGGCGGTGTCCCGCAGCAGCCGCACCAGCAGGTAGAGCGGCACCGCCAGCCACCAGTCCCCACTCAGCCCGAAGCCGATCAGGCCGGCCGCGGTGAGCGCGTCGACCGCGGCGAGCACCCGGCCGGCGTGGCGCGGGCGCGCGGTGTCCAGCCGGCGGCCGACCAGGCCGGTCACGATGATCGAGCCGAGCGCCGCGGTCATCGCGAGCGCGCCGAAGACCAGCTCGATCGGCCGGTCACCGATCATGGGCAGCAGGAACGGCTGGCCGAGCCGGTCGAAGCCCTCGCTGCTCAGGCCCGCGAAGAACGTGCCGGCCACGATCCCGCCGAGCAGCGCGCTGCCCCGGACGGCCCGCCCGCCGGCGACGGCCTGGCGCCCCATCGAGCGCCACCAGCCTTTGGTCTCGCTGGGTGCCCAGGCTTCCTCCGTCATGAAGACCATGAGGAGTACGCCGAGGGCCAGCGTCAGCACGCCCCCGGCCACGATCGGCGCCGCGAGCCCGGCCACGGCGAGCCCGGCCGAGGCCAGAATGCCCAGCAGCGACCCGGCCTGCCCGGCCTGCCCGCCCCGCACGAACGCGGACGAGACCCGGTCGGGCCCGATCTCGTCGGCCGCCCACGCCTCCTCCGCGCCGTCGACGCAGACCGCGCCGATCGACCAGATGACGTTGGCGACCAGGATCGCGCCGAACGACGGGAACAGCCCCCAGACCAGCAGCCCGGCCCCCATCAGCAGGTAGCCGATGATGACCGAGAGGCGGCGGCTGACCACGTCGGCGATGACGCCGGTGGGCACCTGGGCGACGAAGCAGACGCCCTCCATCAGGGTGCCGACCAGGACCAGTTGCAGCGGGCTGAGCCCGACGACGGTGGCCTGATAGACGAGGTTGAGAGTGAACGCGGTCGTGCCGGCGAACGAGCCGAGACCGCACATGAGCAGGTACAACCGATATGGCGACGGGATGCCCAGGATTCTGACATCGATGGGCGAGCCGGCGAAACAGATGTGGCGCGATGCTCAGCGGCCGGTGCCGACGAAGATCGGCGTGGGCGGCGGGAAACCGTTGAACGAGGTCGCGTAGGGGAGGGTGTACGCCCCGGCCGACCCGAAGTAGAGCACGTCCCCGACCGTCACGGTCGCGGGCAGCTCAACGCCGTACCCGAAAGTGTCGGAGCTGTCGCACGTCGGACCGGTCAGGGTGAACGGCAGCCGAGGAATCTCGGCGTGGTCTTCCAGCGACGTCCACGTCGGATAGTCCCACCCGGCCGGGGCTTGGGCCGGCTCGACCATCCCGTGGTAGGCGCCGACCTCGAGGTACAGCCAGTTCTGGTCGCCGCGCGTCTCCCGCCCGATGACCGTCGCGGCGAGCACCGACGACTCGGCCACGAAGTGCCGCCCCGGCTCGGCCGCGATCATGCCCGGCCGGTACGGCAGCAGGTCGAGCTCGCCGCCGATCACCTCGCCGATCTGCTCGATCGACGGCTCACCGGCCAGGTACCGGGCCGGGAACCCGCCGCCGAGGTCGAGCATCTCCAGCTCGATGCCCTCCGGCCGCAGGCGCCCCATCAGCTCGCCGGCCGTGCGGAGCGCCGAGCGCCACGCCCCGGTGCTCTCGCACTGCGAGCCCACGTGGAAGGTCACCCCGTACGGCCGCAGCCCGAGCCGGCGGGCCAGCAGCATCAGGTCGTACGCGTCCTCGACGTCGGTGCCGAACTTGCCGGAGAGCGGGAACACGCTGGTGCTGTCGTCCACCCGCAGGCGCACGTAGACGGCCGCGCCCGGCGCCCGCTCGGAGATCTTGGCGAGCTCGCCGGGGGAGTCGAAGGCGAACCGCCACAGGCCCAGGCCGGCCGCGGCCGCGATGTGGCCCGGCGGCTTGATCGGGTTGCTGTAGAGCACGTTCGCCGGGTCGACGCCGAGCGTCCGCAGCATCCGCAGCTCACCGGCCGAGGCGACCTCGAAGCTGGATCCCTGGGCCGCGAGGGTGCGCAGGATCTCCGGCGACGGGTTGCACTTCATCGCGTAGAACGCGGTGACCCACGGCATCGCCGCGGTGAAGGCCCGGTACCGCGCGACGACCGTGTCGAGGTCGGTGGCCAGGTACGGGGTCGGCACGTCGACCAGCCGCAGCAGGTCCGGTGCGAGGGAATCCGGCCACGCGGCGGGGGACGCGAGGGTGCCCGTGCTCATGAAGCTCCTTCGGTGAGGCGTGCGGCGTCGGCGCCGTCGAGGAACAGGCGGCCCGCCTCTTCGGCCGGGACCGGGCGGGAGAAGTAGTAGCCCTGCGCGAAGTGGCAGCCCATCTCGCGCAGCGCGGCCAGCTGGCCGAACTCCTCGATGCCCTCGGCCACGGTCGCCATGCCGAGGCTCTTGCCCAGCTGGACGATCGTGTCGGCGAGCGCGCTGCTGTCGTTGAGATCGGTGTCGGTGAGCGTGCCGAGCCGCTCCACGAACGAGCGGTCGATCTTCAGGGTGTCCACCGGGAACCGGCGCAGGTAGGCCAGCGACGAGTAGCCGGTGCCGAAGTCGTCGATCGCCAGCGTCACGCCGAGCGCCTTGAGCCGCAGCAACTGCTCGAGGTTGTCGTCGGTGTCGGTCATCAGCACGCTCTCGGTCATCTCGAGGCAGAGCTGGTCGGCCGGCATGCCGGTCTCGGCGAGGATCCCGGCGACCACCTCGACCAGGTCGGCCCGGTCGAACTGGCGGACCGAGACGTTGACCGCCATCTTCGGCAGGCGGACCGACAGGCGCCCCCACTCGACGGCCTGGCGGCACGCCTCGAGCAGCACCCAGCGGCCCAGCGGCACGATCAGCCCGGTCGCCTCGGCGATCGGGATGAACTCGACCGGCGGGATCAGCCCGCGCTCGGGGTGCTGCCAGCGGGCGAGCGCCTCGAAGCCGATCACCTCGCTGGTCGCCAGGTCGACCGTGGGCTGGTAGTGCAGGTGCAGCTGGCCGCGCTCGAGGGCGACCCGCAGGTCGGCCTCCAGCTCGAGCCGGGCGACCAGCCCGGCCAGCATGTCCGGGTGGTACGCCGCGAAGCAGCCCCCGCCGGCCGACTTCGCCTTGTACATCGCCAGGTCGGCGTTGCGCATCAGCTGCTCGGCGCCGTCGCCCTCGGGCTCGCCCAGCTTGCTGGCCGAGGCGAGGCCGATGCTGGCCTGCACGTGGATGTCCCGGGTATCGCTGGCGAACGGCTGCTCGAGCACCTCGACGATCCGGCGGGCCACCCGCTCGGCGTCGTCGCTGCCGTTCCCGGACAGCGAAGCCTCGACCAGCACCGCGAACTCGTCGCCGCCGAAGCGGGCCACCACGTCGCCGTCGCGCACCGAGCCGCGCAGCCGGTCGGCGACCTGCACGAGCAGCTGGTCGCCGGCCAGGTGGCCGAGGCTGTCGTTGACCTCCTTGAACCCGTCGAGGTCGAGGAAGAGCACGGTGACGTCGTCGTCCGCGCCGCGCCGGCGGAGCGCCTCGGCGACCCGCTCGCGGAACAGCGCCCGGTTGGCGAGCTGGGTGAGCGCGTCGTGGTACGCCTCGTGCACCAGCTGGTCCTGCAGCTCCTTGCGCTCGCTGATGTCCCGGGTGTTCAGCACCAGGCCGGCCACGCTCGGGTCGGAGAGCAGGTTCGTGATGGTCATCTCGGCCTGGCGGATCCGCCCGTCCCGGTGCCGTACCGGCAGCTCGAGGACGGTCGTCGCGTACGGCCGGCCGGCCACCTGGCGCAACGCCTGGGCCAGCCGGATGCCCGACTCGGGGTCGACCAGCTTGGTGAGCCGGCGGCCGGTGAGCACGTGCGCCGGGTAGCCGAAGACGCGCTGCACCGACTCGCTCTGGTAGAGGACGTCGGCCTCGGGGGAGACCACGGTGACCACGTCCGAGCTGTGCTGGACGAGCGCGTGGAAGCGCTGCTCGCTGGCGAACAGCTCGGCGGTGCGGTCGGCGACGCGCGCCTCCAGCGTACGGGTGAGGTGGCGGTTCTCGCGCAGCGTGAGCAGCTGCCGGCCGACGATCAGCAAGATCAAAGCCGATCGGGTGTACGCCACGAACAGGTTGCTGTGCCCGGTCTTGGCGTACCAGACGACGGTGGTCACCAGCGCGGCGAGCACCGCGACGTAGGGGAGCAGGATGCCGACCGGCTGGTTGCCCTCGGCCGGCCGGGTCGCCTCGTCGCGGGCGGTGAGCGGCTTCGTGGCGGCCAGCAGGATCATCGAGAAGCCGGCGAACCAGCCGATGTCGGTGACCCCGCCGGTCTCGTACGTGCCGGTCAGGTTGAGGTACGCGTAGCAGATGTCGGAGACGGCGAACCCGACGATGCCCCCGCCGACCAGCGCGAGGTGGCCGAAGGTGCGGCCGCCGCGCCGCTGCTGGGCGAGCATGTAGATCACGATGGTCACGATGACCACGTCGCCGAGGGGGTAGGTGAGGCTCACGTAGAGCGCGAGCAGCGTGTCCTGGCCGTTGTTCAGCAGCGGCGCGACCACGAAGATCCAGGCGATCAGCACCAGCGACGCGGCGATCATCAGGCCGTCCAGCACGCTGCGCGCCCGGTTGGCCAGCGCCTGCGTGGTGCTCGGCAGGACCAGCAGGCCGACCGGGGTGAACAGCACCATGCCGAGGTACCCGAGGTCGGCGACCGACGGGAACGGCGAGTCCTGGCCGCGGAACGTCTCTAGGTAGACCCAGACGCACTGGCCGAGCCCCCAGCTGAGCACGCCGAGCCCGATGAACGACCAGCCCCAGCGCTGACGGCCGGCGAGCTGATGGCCGCGCAGCACGCAGGCCACGGCCGCGGTGACCGAGGCGTAGCAGAGGCCGAAGTTGGAGACCATCTGGGCGGTTCGCGGGCCGCCGATGCCGATGCCGAGCACCGCCGCGAACGCGACGACGGCGGCGGCCACCACGAGGCACAGCCGCGTCCAGCGGCTCAGTGCGACCCTGCCTGCCATCAGCTCTCCGCCTCCGTGCGATCCGTCCCGGGATGGACTGGACGTAGCGGAGATCGGGTAGGGCGCGGCGGCCTTGAGGTTTTCGCCGGGCGGACTCGGCGTCGCGGGGTGCAAAACGGGTGCGCGTGCATGGACTCACGCCGGAGCCAAACCTTTACGTGTACGCGATGACCCTGGCGAGTCAGCCCACCCAGCCATACAGATGCTCGACCCGGAACCGGACGACGAGCCGGCCGTCGG
>Ga0307509_10005126_pt1 | contig 18413 bp, 15 predicted proteins | sample 10_EM_MG_FD_202245 | JGI IMG/M metagenome (GOLD analysis project Ga0307509, IMG submission 202245) | Populus trichocarpa ectomycorrhiza microbial communities from riparian zone in the Pacific Northwest, United States - 10_EM | ecosystem: Host-associated > Plants > Roots > Unclassified | place...
AAGATATTATGAGGAATCAGTTGAGTGGTAATGATTTTTGTAGGGGATTGGTTGCGCGAGGATGTGGGGAAGCGATGGGTTGCCACGCCGGCGCAGGGCGATCGGTTAATTTTGTCCACGTACAATAGGATAAATCTACTACTAGACGACAACGTCGTCTGCCCACAGGAAAAACACGACAACATTACTCGGTTTCTTTATCTACTATCCAGAGTCCACCCAGCCAGCCGAGAGTACGGTTGTTGGTTGGTTTGTATCTTTACGTTAGGACTTGTTCACTATTGGTCATGGTATCAAGAGAGGGGGGAGAGGAGTCGTTTTGCCGACATCGCTTGATGAGAGGCTTTTACCGAGAAAAACTGCTTATGCAACCACACAACTTTGAGCCCTCTCCCATTTCGCCTCCGGCCGATGTATCAATCCCATGCGCATCTCCAAAGCCTATCAGAACAAGAAAGTGATAGACTAGGTGTGCTGAGAAGCATCGAACAACCCCAAACAAGGAATCCTATACAAACTGAATCTCAATCATGAAAATAGAACTAAAAAAGGAAATGGAAGAATTTCACAGACAAAATTACAAAATACAACAAATCAAACATTAAAAATTATCAATTACTGCCAAACTCAGAGAATGGCGTGAAATAATTCAGGATAATCTACATACCCGTGGCATATAACGAGAGCTGAAAATAGGAGAATGAACAGGATGGGGGACGGATGGGAAAGGAAATGCGGAATAGGGTCCAAGGGCAGATATGGGGGTGGGTGAAGTTAGGGTGTGTGTGCAATTGATCTGGTGATGACTGTTTGATAGTCAGGGGGTTTTCTAGAGAAGACTTAGGAGGTGAAAACCGGGGATAGGAGAGTCAAGGCTGCTGTATCGGTATGTGAGGTAATAGGTTCGGTTACCCCGAGTGGGTACCGCAGGAACTGGTCATTGGACCATGTGCTAGGAGGCTGGAGACGTGTCTCTTAGCACGGTCTGTGCTTTTTTCTTCTTTTTGTCTCGGGGGTGGAGATTTTGGCTGTGTTTGTCACCTCGCTTCCGGTAGAGGAAATTTCGGACTACGGTGGACATGGTCCTATTATTCGAGTGCTTACTGTATGCTACTTCTTTACTCGAAGTACCCCCAGTGGCAATATTCATTGGAATTCGATCATGGTTTTCTGGCGGTTGGTGCTCCGGAGCGCCGGAATTGCTTGATAGCTTTACTACACCCTCTTGCCTTTTAATGGTAGCAAATGATCGGGGATTGGGACTATTGCCTTCTGGTGAAGTGTGGTCAACATCCCCCCGCTCCAACAGCAGCTTCACTACGCCTTCATGTTTACTCTCGGCGGCGAGCGATAGGGGAGTTCGACCGTCGGTATCTGCTGAATTGGGATCAACATCATCGCGTTCCAAAAGTAGCTTCACTACACCCTCCCGTCCTCTCTCGGCAGCGAACGATAGGGGTGTTTGACCGTTGATACCTGGAGAATTGGGATCAAGATCCCCCCGTTCGAGAAGTAGCTTCACTATACTTGTAGGTCCTCTCTTTGCAGCGAATAATAGCGGTGTTTGAGTATTGCTGTCTGATGAATTGGGGTTAGTATCTCCGCGTTCCAAAAGGAGCTTGGCTACACCTTCGCGTCCTCTCTCTGCGGCGAATAATAGGGGTGTTCGAGCATCACTGTTTGCTGAGTTGAGATCAACATCCCCGCGCTCAAGAAGTAGCTTCACTACACCCTCGTGTCCTTCTAGGGATGCGAATGATAGGAGTGTTTGACCATCGATATCCGATAAATTAGGATCAACATCCCCACGTTCAAGGAGTAGCTTCCCTACACCTTCACGTCCCTTTTCGGCTGCGAACGATAGGGGTGTTCGACCGTCGATATCCGCTATATTAGGATCAACATCCCCACGTTCAAGAAGTAGCTCCACTACAACTTGATGTCCCCTTGAGGCAGCGAACGATAGGGGTGTTCGACCGTCGCTATCCGCTGAATTGGGATCAACATCTGCCTGTTCAAGAAGTAGCTTCACTACACCTTGTTTTCCGCTGACACAAGTGAACAATAAGGGTGTTTGGCCATTGATATCGGGTGAGTCAGGATTGACATCCGGTCGCTCTAGTAGTAGCTTTACTACACCTTCACGCCCTTCCGAGGCAGCCAACGATAGAGGTGTTTGGCCATTTCTGTCGGGTAAATTGGGATTGATGTTCTCGCGTTCCAGAAGTGCCTTCACGACATCTTCATGCCCTTTCAAGGCTGCAAGCGACATGAGTGTTCGGCCGTCGCGGTCGAGAAAATTGGGATTGACGTCTCCGCGATCCAGAAGCAGCTTCACTACGCCCCCATGTCCCCAAAAAGTAGCCCACGACAAAGGTGTTCAGCCATAGTTGTCGGCTAAATTGAGATTGACATCCGCGTGTTCCACAAGTAGCTTCAGTACACGCTCCTTTCTCAGCGAAGGCGGCGGTTGAGCAGAAGCTAAGCTCCAAAATAGGGTCGGTCCACATCCTTCAACAGCAAACGATAGGGGTGTTCGGCCGTGCTCATCAGATAAATTGGGATCGACATCCCCGCGTTCCAGAAGCAGCTTCAATACACCTTCATACCCGCGCGAGGCAGCCAACGATAGTGGTGTCAGGCCCTTGCCATTGGGCAAGTTGGGGTCAATGTCCCGGCGTTGCAATAGTAGCTTTACTACGCTTTTATGCCCCTGCTCGGCAGACAATGATAGGGGTGTTTGACCATCTCCATTTCGTGAATTTAGATTGGTATCCCCACATCGAAGAAGTAGCTTGACTACACCTATATGCCCCGCCTGGGCAGCCAACGATAGCGGTGTTCGGCCCTTCCAGTCGGGCAAATCGGGACTAACCTCCTGGCAACCTAGAAGCACCTTTACTGCATCCTCGTTCCCCAACTGGGCAGCAAAAGATAACGCTGTGAAACCATATCTAGTAACCATGTCAGGCTCGATATGCCTCTGCGCCAGAAAAAGCTCTACAATCTGGCTATTTCCATATTTAACTGCCCACATCAATGGTGTCTCGCCAATGGAATCGCGCCAATTCAGCTGGTATCTTTCTATTTCTGGTATCGCCACCGCTATTTCTATAATCCCCCAAAAAGCGATGCAGTGCAGCCCGCTGATTCCCCGAACATACCCCAACATCTCTCCCTTACATATCTTTTTTCTCCAGAGAATGGCGGCTGATACATGGCCCTCGTATCTATCGAGGAGTCGCAACGCCAACGATTTTGCTAGCTCCGTCACTCCCCTGGCTGCGTGTGTCCCCCAGAAGCATGCAGCATATTCAAGAAACGGTGCTGTCTCTGGGGCGTTCTCAAGGTCGTGAGGCAGTGCCCGGACCAGCCGGCTGTTCAAATACGTGAGCGAGACTTCGGCCATCATTGAGTCAGCCGTTACAAATAGGGTGGGATGTTGTCCTAAATACTCCTGAAGTGTGATATGCAGGAGTCGGGGGACTGATTCTCGTTCGCCAATGGTGATAAGACCCAATGAGCAGCTCAGTAGGGTCTTGATTGGAGGTACGCTCTGGATGCTAAAGTCTTCCGCCCCAATTTCTACCCCTAGTGCGTGGCACAACTCCTCGGATCTCAAGGACTGCTCAGAACGGGAAATCCACATGAGCGCTTCCATCCCAAGTCGGGCTCTGCTTCCACCTTGTTGTCTGATTCGATCCAATGTCGTGTCGTATGCATCGTGTAATCCAAGGCCCTTTGTAATCCTATGAAGTGTTTGTCTCCTCTGACCAATTGTCGCCTCGGCGAGGATTGCGCCTATAGCGAGGGAAACGAGGAGGAATCTAGCGTTCACAATTAGCTTCTCTAAAATTCAATACATCGAGTAAACATACGTCTCCGAGATCACCTCCGGAATTATTCTCAGAATCTCGGCTTCCAATTCCTTGTCCATTGCATCCAGCTCCAGGTCTCTGCTCATTCTCATCATAAGATATAACCCAATATCATGTGCCCTAGTACTGACTAGCAACATCTCGGCAGTGCTAGGAAAATATTTCTCCACCTCGCCACCTATGTGAAGCCTCCCGGTAAGGAATAGCCGAGTTTTTGAACACATCTGCTTAATTTTCTGCAAAGATTCCCAAAGCTCTGCCCTGTGCTTTGCGGGCAACTCATCAAGAGCATCTATGCAGATAATTGCCATCCTTAAAGGTGACAAAGAATTTGCGAGAACCTCAAGGATATCAGGAAGTAGGAGTTTGCGACCACCGACTCCCCGCTTCGATTTTTCAAAGGCCCTCTGTACTTCTTCGGGGATGGGTTCCAGTCCGTGGACAACCTGCCTTAACAATGTCCCAAATATCCCCGTTGCCGATTGCTCGTCCTGAGCGTGAAAGTCGCAATACACACATACGACTGCCATATTGCCAGCACCTGCCTGATCACACAGTCTATCGACCACAAGCGAGCTGTTATTGATACTATTTAGCCTCCCGCGCACTATTTAAGGGCAATTGCTATCCTTACCTAAGGTATGTCTTCCCAACACCAGGATCTCCATAACAAAATATGACTGGCTTTGCTGTTCCATCCCCGCTTTGGCTCCACTAGGTAAACTCTTTTGTGTCAAGAAGCCAGTCCCCCACCCCCGGCATCCGGTCCATGCCAATAGCTTGGTGTCTTTCGCGAGGTTCGAGTGGTGATATCCATTCTAGAATAGCGCGTTTCTCATCGGCTACCGATATATCGCAGTTATTCCAGACATTGTTGTAACTGTTGTTGACATTACCACAATTCGTGGTGTTTGAAATTCCCGGGTTTTGGCGTGCATTTGGATCCATTTCGTCTAGTCTATCGGTTTATCGCTTTTGTTGTTAAAACTCTTCCACGTGGGTGTTCGAGTCCTGTACTTGTAGTCGATAGATTTGGTTAGGATAGATCGGACAACCGATCACTCACCACATAGGTGTTACCCAGCAGTTCTACCCCCTAGTAATTAGAGAAATCATGCCCCGCTTCTTAATATGACAATACTAGAGTGACGGCGCCTCGCATAAGAGTGAAAGTTGGGAGTTGGGAGTTGGAACTCTTGGCTAATATTCGAGGGGGGAGGAAAGTCCTTCACAGCAAGGGGGTTGTGTCATTGCGTAGAATATTCATTGCTTCTCTCATACTCTGCCTTGCGCATGGCCGCCGAGGCTTAGGACTTCTGACTTCTAAATTTGATTTATGCACGGGACCGCCGTCACTCTACTATACCAGTATTGGAAGTTCGTATCGAGTATTCCCAGCGGCGGTATTCCGAACTGCCGGGGGACCCCACACGGACGGCCGGGATAATGCCAAGAAGACGGGATGGGGCCTCTCGATGCGGTCCTGTGCAGGGCAAATTACCTGGGGGGCTGCCGGACTTGGCCTGGCTCGTGGGGCCTGACACGCTATTCCTTTATCAGTATGGTGGGATATACAGGAGAGGGGCCGCCGCTCAGGCAGACAGCAGCGGAGATGGCGTGACTGCTGAGATCGTGCAGGGGACAAGAGGAGGTATCAAAAGAGGGTGGGGTGTAGGAAAGGACTGTAATATGTGGGGAAGGAGTAAGGGGGTGGCCACAGACCGCAGGTATTAGGGATGACGGCTGGGGAAGGCAAATAAAAAATGAAGGGGACTACGGGGGACGGCCTGGGATGGCAGATGACGTCCGGGACTGTTGAAAACTGCAGTTCTATGGCCGCACTTGGTGCGGGATGTGCCAGCTCTCTCTGCCCGCAGTGGCCGCCGTGGTATACGTACGCACTAGTGAGAGGACGCGTCAGCCTGTATTTTTGTTTCCACCCCCTTGGTTCTACCTTTCTTCCTGTCTTCTCTCATGACACAACCTTTGCTCCTGTACACAACTTTCCTCCTAACTTTCCTTTCATCAACTCAACACAATCAATCAACGATCTTCATCTCCATTGAAGCGGTTCCACTCCACTGCGTAGAATCCTAACCGTAAATCATTTCCGTTACAACCATTATTTGCAACAGGGACCACACATAAATTATGAGTGATCTATTATGATGCTCTATAGCTGACAGTAAAGGATATTCCTGCAAGAAGGAGAAGATTGAATAGATCGTCAACCACTCTGAGTATAAAGGTAAGACCGAACTAATCCATTCCTCCGCAAGTCTTATATTCTCTTTGGGACGCTTCTATAAATATTTAGCTTTCAATACGTTGCCAGTATCGCAACAAAGCCATGCTACCGATACTCCGGTAGCTGACTCTCAGGAGGGTGGGTGCAATTTTTTCGAGAGATTTGCAAAGATTAAATGTGATTCAGGAGTATCTGGATGTATCGGTGGAAAATATGTAACCGAGGGACTCTACAGGCCCTGTAGGGGGGTGCCAACTTACCTCCGTCTGCCCCAGTACATCTCTGGGGTGCAAAACCGACTGACTACCGCTAGCGGTCTGTCCGGTCCTACCTCCGGACTGGAAGGTTGGAAACACTGCCAAGCGGAAGAAGAAGGCAAGATTCCCCAACGGGAACTAATTACCATACTGGAAATACATCTGGTTCGGGGTAGAGGGAAAAAAATACCTTCTTTCACCCAAATGAATTGGTTTTTTGGTATCCCTTGGACTGATGAGATCTTCAAATCTGTTGATGTGATCAGCGAATCTTGCGAACAATTCCTTGTCACAGAGAAGTGAGGTTGAACAAGTCTTGCAACAATTTCAACCTTCTCATTCGTCCAAGGGATGGTATTGGGCAGTGAGTTTGAGCTAACAGTGGCTACGGAAGTACCGTAAAAACTTTTTCCTTTCTCAATTGGAATATCCCTGCAAACCGAGTCATCAACCCACGGTAGATTTAGTTTCCCAAGTTTACTCGAGTATGAGATCAAAAAAGACCAAAGCACCTAGGCTATACCATGTTAGGAAAGCACTAATCCTTCTTTGGAACTTTTGTCTCGAATCCTGAGATTAGCGAACTCACGGAGATGGCGAATTGCAAGGGTTTTTACAGTACAAGTACAGCTCCTTAGTGTGCATGTTCCACAAGGGTAAGGGCGGCAAACCTCGCTGGTGGAACTTAGACGCTGTGCGAGCACTGTACCTCGGTAGAACTAGTGATCACAAGCGGCTAGTCGGGCGGTCGTTTACAAAGCCTGGGCTAGTCCGGTGGAGACCGCCGACGGCAGCCTAACCCCGAGGGCACACCGACAACCGCCAGGTTGACCCTAAAGTAGCACAGGCCGAAGTTGCCAGGTTATTTAAAAATTTTAATTTGCGCTGCATGACCTGCATATCAAGAAGGAACCTGCCGATGTCTGATCGGCCTGCACCCCTTTTTACTGCGAATCACCCAGATAGAATACGAGAGCCAAAAAAGATTCCCACTGTGCTATTGGTTTTTGTTTTAGATACACCGACGTCATGAACTCGTTAACAACTATGATCTGCATATTCACGCTGCATGATTTTGATTTTACCTCGCCCTAGTCCCTTTCAGTAACACCCTTTATACTGGAGTAGAGTGATGGCGCCCGAGGCAGGAGCGAGAATCCGAAGCTGGAAGTTTGAATTCTTGGCAAACATTTGACAGGGGAGAAAGCCCGCACAGCATGAAGCTTGTGTAATTGGGTGTTGCCTAGGACATGGCTGCTAATGCTTCGGCTTTCGGACTTCCAACTTTGGTTTCTGTACTGGGACTATGTCACTCTAATGACCCTTCTACAACCTCTAGTGGATTAATATTTGACAAGATACTTTGTCTAGCCTCCTGATCACTAAATTTGTATCTTTTCTGATTTGTGTGCATAAGGATGCGCGTTTCCCCATAAGTGCGAAGATCGAATTAAGATCAAGATATCATCCCATGACATGAGAGGTTCCCGCGTGGAGTCAAAAGAGGGTTATGAGTTATGGCGTTTTTCAACCCTTACCCTAATTCAGAGGGAAGAATTTCTGAATATTAGGGACGGGGCTGAAACACTCTATCACCCATAGCATGAAGCCATTGGGTGACACATGCCAGGCGCGCCTCTGGTTTTGGAACGCCACTTTCCCACAGTCTGGCCCGGTCAGCTCCGAAAAAGCCTGAGTGAGTCGAGCTATATCTAAAACCAGGCTTCTCGGCCACATGGGATTACTGGCTAGAGAATGGGTTCACGGGATGTCCTAAACTTAATGTATAAAAATATATTCTATTTTATTGAAGAACCCATTTATTTTAATCTTAAAAAACCACTATTGGGCTATTTAGGACTTGATGCGGGAATAAGTCCCCCCTCGAACAAAAAAAGGCATTGTAATTTTTTATATGTGCTGTGGCAGCGGTCTCTGCCCTGGATCTTCCGGGTTTTGTATGGGTAATAGGATGCTTTCCTGAAGCCAATTATAGTCACACCCGGGGACAGAAGGTCAATCCACACATCAAACTCGGGCACCCCTACCTAACTTGTTCCTCTTATTTATATGACTAGAACGCGGAATTATTATTGGCACAGTTGAAATCACGAAGCATCACTCATGCTCTTCCCCTATATCCCTGCTGAAAATAATGGAACCGGAGGTAATGATCAACAGTGAGAGTTTTACGTTGTGGGGTAGAGCAGTTCAAGTGAACACATGGAGTTTGTATCAAGCGGAGGAGATGTTCAAGGTTGATTGAGGAGAGCGATTAGTAGGGAAATTCAAAGTGAAAACTTAAGAACTAGAACGAAGGCTAAAGAGGTGGCAAAAAAGAGAGCAAACAAATTGGAAAAAAAACTCCCCCAGGTTTGTCCTCCCCTTTCGCCGGTGCATAGGCATCCCGTGGCCAATGAGTTGGGCAAATTTTCCACACCAAGTTCGGCTATTTCTAACAGTCCCCCGTTATCCTACATCTCCTTAGGCGTCCCCTAGAACAGCCTGTGATCCTACCCTTACCCCAGAAAAGCGCTGCCTCACTCTATAAAGCCTGCCACCGGAACCAAAGGAGGGCCCCCAAGGATTTCGCTGCACTGTATAGAATGCTAGAGGCAGCCTTGCCCCGCGCGGGGCACTTTGTAGTCACTCCGCCGCCCTTTATGAACACTGTAAACAGGACCGTACGGCGATCAAAGCGTCGAGTGGAAGACCATCTGTTATCTGAGGAACGACCTCTTTTGGTGCAGGTAGTGGCTCTGTTCCTTCTTGTTTTTTAGAGTATTTAAATTTAGGATAGGACTTTGTTTCCAGGTAGGTTTCTGATAGTTCATGGATTCGGCATTCTAAGATTCCTCTTTATAAACTTACAAGGTCATCCGACCAACCATGATAGGAGGCCGTCCAATAGAGGGATTTCGCAACTTAAAGTTACTGTAGGGATCGCCATCGCTCTGACAACTGTGTTTACCGTTGCAACAAGGGACTTGAAAAATAGGGATTTCGCAGATTCAGCAAGAGTTAAGTTAGCTATGATGTTTGCTTGTTGCAACATGGGTTAGGGAAGGTTGCCATTGTTTACCTCACCAAAGAAATCCGCCATCTCCTAGCTTACACCGGAGGACAAAAGTGCATGTCATACAAGACAACCATCGCCAAAAATAAATTACCCCAATACCCGCAAGTTCAAAATCAAACGCCAATTTCCCCGAAGCCAAAGAAGTCTACTATAGTGTTGACTATCTAGAAAGAAGCAGAAGGAAAGGTACAGAAAATTGAAACAGAGAGAATTGACCCGAGGAGTGACTTCCATAACCACCCATATGTCCCTAGGTGACAATGCAGGCAGCAGAGGTTTGGATGGGTGGTGGGTGGGGAATGAAGAACGCGAGGTGTAGGAAGGAGGAAGCTTGGTGATTGGATGACTTCGGTGGAGCTAGGTGGAAGTATCTGGATTGGGGGTCCACGGACTCCTCGTCCGTGAGCTATGGCTCCGCTATCCCTAAGCAACTGGCTAAACCTTTTTCAGCCCACCTCTCAAGTGCTGCTACCTTAGCCCACCAGGTTGCCGATTCTTAGCCCAATTGGCAATGGGTTGTTCAAACCCTTCATTAATGCCAGCAACACAACATACTTACACACACTAAAGAAAGAATACTGATAATGCTGCCGAGGGTTTTGATTACCTTGTAGAAACCTACTCTTCTAGGCGGAGAAATGGTGGAAATAGGTGTAAGTCTAGCACCGCAAGGCAAGTCTGCTTCAGAGAGCAAGTTAAGTTACCCCACAGACCCATCAACTCATATTTATATGGTTGACCTTGGACTCGACAATCCCAGCCCGACTAGCATGTTTACCAGAAGAAATTGCTAGTTTCAAGAGAGAATTAACTTAAACCCGCAAGAATACTATGTAAGGGATTCATAGAGGCATGGTGGGGGTGATCGGTGCTTTGGGTGCTTTATTTCAGATGTGGAGATCCTTTTTTCTTTTGATAGTTGCATTGTGGAAAGACTCATGCACCTTTGTCCTCTAGTGTACATAACTAACCGAACTTTAAGCGTACCTTATCTCTTAAGTGAGACAAGAGCCCAAACCTGTGACCCGTTGCTGTTGCAACAAGCTAGAATTAACCAATTTTCTCGCTGCGATATGTATGTAACCAAAGTTGCAAATTTGATATCGCCCCTGGTCTCTCACTGTTTTGTTCGTACCAGTTTAGGGTCATGCTCCTTGGGCCAGTTAACTGCATACTTGACTACATGCTCTTAAAATCTGGGGAATAGATTGGGTTTGTATCCAACCTCACTGCCTGTACCTTCGAAAGCGCCGGCTATGTTTATGCTTACACAGGTGCGGTCTTTATTCTGGTGACTCAGAACACCAAGCCTGGAAGTGTCCCAAGTACCAAAGTCAAGAATGTAAGTTACCTTAGGGAAAAGTGGTAGTTTCCCAGTGAACCGGCTGCCGTGTAATCATATTAACCAATTCAGCAATTCTTGATTCATCGCCCAAACCATCACGGAGCTGTTGACTGGTGGGAGTGTGTGATTGTCGGGAGTTCACTCGGAGGGGGGGTTGTATCATGGTTGGTTCTTGTTAGAGGACGCAATTTCCTATCAGCGATTACTCATTCAGTGAGCGTAAGTGTGTTAGTCGTTAGCTAATAGTGATGTTAAAAGCATATGTTGAGATTCTAAGTCAATGAAAAAGGGTGTGGTTTAGTAGAGGCGGATAGTATCACTCTCTGGCACAGTAATTCCTAATTAGCTTTTAATGCCGCGAGTAGTTGACTTGCTTACAGGGGGTGAGTTGAGCTCTTGTTCCAGGTGTAAGAGATGCTCGTATCATACTGTTGGCAAGCATCCTAAGATGGCACTATGTTGTTTCTGGTGTCGGATTTTAAAATTGAGCGACAACTGACCCCCCCTTCTTGGGGCCAGTTGAATTTACACTATCAAACTGTAGTTGTGTCTTTGGCTTCATAGCCGCTGTATTTGGAGTGGCTTGTAGTGGGGGCAGCAGAGAGTAGCCGCCTGGTGACAAAATCTGGGGGCAGGGTTTTGGGAAGTACATTTAAACATTGGCTGGTAGAAAATAAAGGTGTGGTAAGGCCCCATCACCAGTTATCACTCTGTTGATTAATTGCTTGTATTATAGGGGCATATAACAAGTGTGCAAAGCTCTGATACCTCCACTTGATCTGCTGGACGTACCAGCAACTGGCAAATTATTCGCTGCAGTAATCAGATTGGAGAAGGGAGAAGTAGGGTCCTCAAACACCCGTTTGGCATGTGCTGAGCTCAGTGGACCATCCATCTCTTTTCAAACCCCAATCGGCAGCCCAACTGTCCCATGTAACACACGCCAACTGGGCTACAAATTCCATCTTCCGTCCACCAGACTTGCAACACTCTCTCCTTCCTCACTCCCTCCCCGTTCACTTCACTACAACTAACACCACCACAACAACCACAATAGCTGAGCCTACCTCAATGCCTTCCTCGTCACTAGCAAGCCCTCGCTACCGCAGCGTACGCCAGGGGCCCTTCCACCCACCCGACAGCAAGGAGGTTGTGAAGTGCGGGTCCAACCCAGATTCGCTGAAGGGTATTCCTAATCGCAATCATCCTCTCAAGAACAGGCTCTTCACGGTATTCCAGCCTTCCGCCTAGGCAAAGTATAACAAAACCGACTAGGTGAGCATGACAAAAGTGGAGCCCACCCTTCTGCACTACGGTGAGTGTAACCAGACATGCACTTGGCAGTTATGCGCTAACCTTAGGGGTTTGCTTCAACCGTATGTGTACAGTGGAATGTGGCGTGCCACCCACCTGGTGAGCGGTGCAGATGAGGGGAATTGGAGGCATGCGGGTCATGGGGATTAGTGGATGGAAGATCATTTTTTGAATCCCAGGGCGGAGGACAAGGCGACATTGAGGGGTGCGTGTAAAAAGAGCTTGACCTATATGCTTGATTCCCCAAATCAGGGGTTTGAGAATGTTGTTTGGTTTATTGAGCATATCTGGTTTGGGAATAAGTGTCAATAGGTCTTTTTTTGTGCATGATAGTAATTGGTTGCCCTCCTGCTCCCATCGTGTTTTTTTTATTTTAATTATCGACCTGGCTGATCAAGCATGGGTAGGTACTAGGAACTTATACTACCTACTTCCTCATCAGTCAGGGCTGTGTCGGATGGAGCATTCTTGGCAAGGAATTTCGCCTGGGAATTGGTTACAGTAACAGTTGAGGGGGTCTCACCTTGCCTTGTTATGGTGCAGTTTTTGTGGGGGTTACAGAAGGGTATGTTGAAATGGGAAAGTTTATTCCATCCAAGGACTGTGCGGTATGAGATAACATATTTGACCTAGTTATGGGACGCTGCCTAGTTATGGGACACTTTTTAGATTCAGTGTCTCATGAAGAAATAGATGAATAGCTCAACCAATACAAAATGAAATAGTCTGTCAATTCACATTCAGATAGCTAACATGTATGCAAAGATAATGGATAAATTATTCTGTTCCATTGGCAACAGAACAAGAGCTATAGTAGAATGTGTTGAGAAAGTATTAATTTTCAATAAGGCGAATAATTGATTTTATAGAAAATTGATAGAAAATGGTAAAATTATTCTGTTTGCTGGAGGTGGTAGAGGCATATCCTCACCTAATCCTACATGTTACACAATATTGATTAAAATACTGTGGAAGTCAAGTCGTTGATTTCAATCAATCAAATTTTCAACAAGCAAATTGTATTAAATTAATATCTTAAAGAATATCCTACATATATGTTTAAGTGTTTCAATAGTTGAATAATCAGGTTACCCTGTCTTTTGTATAATACTAAATGGCTTGTAACTATCAAACAAGTTAATTATCTCTAGTAAATTACATTTAAGATACTACTATTCTACTTGGCTCTCTCAATTAGCATTACCTTTTTTAATGTAGATTGTTTATACTTTCTTTAGCCTTAATTTAAAATTGTATGATATCTAGTCTTTGTTACAGGATGAGGTGAGCAGGATTCCACCCATAAGGCTCACCCATTACATGGGGTTGAAGGAAATATTTCTTTAGTTATTTTTATACAGTACATGTTTGAAGCCTAAAACCAATCCCTTCAGGGACATGCCAGCATTACTCACCTTGTATCTTGAACAATGGCCTCACTGAGGTATTTGATGGATGAGAGACTAGTTAGAGGTACAGGCAGGAAATAAAGGAAAAAAGCAATACTCAAATCCTGTGGAAGGATCAATGTCAGGAATTGAGATCTCAGTTTTTAAGGGTCTGTGAGGCCTCGTAACTAACTCTTGAAATATCTGGTCACATTCGGAGATGTGTCTCTATACCACTAAGTCAATAGAATAATTTTACTTTTTATCCTAAATTTTATATAATATTTCCAATGTACTATCATGCAAATTACAATATACTATATTCAAATTAGTATATCTATTATACAACTTGGTCAAATTAACAAAATATTTTATAGAGCCTATTGACAATGATATCAGCTATCTGATAATGAACTTACAGTATATTTGATTTAGTATTGAATGATATATCAAGATCTTTGTTCTTGTAAAAACAAATCATTTCTTCAAGTCCAACAACCATTATTGAAATTAACGACTTGGTCCATTCAGAACCTGAATCTATATTTTACGACATATAGCATTAGAGGATGATCATCCTCCGTCTCCGCTACGCCACCGGCGAAGGAAATCTCAACACCACGCGAAATCATCATCACCTCCATCCACCCCCCTCTCATCAGACACACCACATTGCCCCTGTCTGATTGAAGGCATCTCCCTCCCCTCTTCCTTTCCCTTCTGATGGTAAGGCCTGGCGAGCTTGTTCCTAGGGGTTGGTTGAGTCTGCCTTCACCCCCTCTTCTCTGGGGTCAGTTAGGCAGCCCCCCATGGTCGGCAACCCCTTACTCGTCAACGGTTAGTCTTTAGTCTCGGTTGATCGGTAAAGTAGTTGTTCCTGGTGGCACTGCTCTCTGGAATTGCACTAGCTGCTTTGTGCTCTGCTGGTATGGTTGGACTTTTCAAAACATCGTGACCCCGCTTCCGTCGGCCTTCCTCGTACTTCTTGTGTTGGTTAGCCCTCTGCCCTCCCCTCCCCCGACGGTTGGATTGACAGGCACCCTACTGCACGTAGCTCTATGCCCACCACCAGACCTCGGTTCCCTTCTGATGTCCTTGGACTAGGGGAGCAAGTTTAAACCTTCTTTCCGGGTTCCGTTTCACGAAATAGGCGACCTGATCATTCTCCGGCTGCCACGAGCCTTCCTTCTTCTGGTGGCATTCTCTCGAACTCGGTTGCTCTTCCTGAGCCTCGGCTAGCGGGGCTATATGCCTCCGGGAGCTTTTCTCCCCTCGAGTGTCCCTGAGACCCATCATTCAGGAGTTTCTATTCCTTCGGGCGCTGGGCCCGATGGGGCTTTACTACGGTTTAGCTTATAGGTTTTTTGACTTGGGGGAGTGGGTTCGTTTTTCCTTTGTTGGTTGTGTCTACTGTCAGTAGGGGATGTTTTTCTTTTAGGCTAGGCTTTCGTGAGGGTTATTGGTTTGCTGTTTTCAGGCCCGTGTTCTCATCTCCTTGTAGTTTCTACCCATAGTACAGGGCGGAGTTTTCTTTGTCGGGCAGGGTCAGAGGGGTTTAGCTTGGGGATCGCGGGATGGACAGTAGTTGCAGGTTTTGGACGACATGGTCTTCATTCCGGCCGAATGTCTGTTGTACCTAATACTGCGGGATGTGCCTATTTTGGCCAGCTGGCCCCGATAAAAACAATTAATAAATGAGATTCAAAAGAAAACAGAAAAAAACAGCATTAGAGGAGGATATGCCTCTACCACCTCCAGCAAATAGAATAATTCTACTATTTTTTATCAATTTTCTATAAAATCAATTATTCACTATATTGAAAACTAATACTTTCTCAACATATTCTACTATAGCTTTTGCTCTGTTGCCAATGTGTAACATGTATACATGTTCCTGTAACTGTATACAGGAGCGGAGTGCAGGATTTCTGATGTTTAGTTTGATTACTTTGCTTACTTTGATTAGTTTGATTATTGTACAGCCCCGGAGCCATATTAAGGCCCGGTAGCTTGTGTTAAGTTTAGTTTTGCACGTTGATTGTTTTATTTAGTATCACAAGTGAAGGAACGGTCATGTAAGCTGACGACAGCATCTAGGCAGTGTTATGACTCTTAGGTTTCATGTGGGATCACAGGACATGCAGGGCAAGGTGTACTGCCCAGTAATGATCGTGGTTGCAGGATATCTTATTACTATCGCTCTGGAAGAACTCTTGTATTTATACAAATCTCCTGACTAGCAGGAGAACCGCAGACTTCAGCAGACTCTTGATTTGTGAATATACTTGGTTGAACGGCGATCTCAGAGTTCCACTTGCCCTTTATCTATTATCTCTCTATTTCTGGGTCTCTTGAAGCCTCCCTTACACTTAGCGCTTACTAGTCAACCGCTAGCCCTCTATTGTACCTTTTAGTTAGACAGGAGTAAACCTGTTACAGAATTGAACAGAATAATTTTTAGATTATCTTTGCATGCATGTTAGCTATTTCAATGTGAATTAACAGACTATTTCATTTAGCATTGGTTGAGTTATTCATCCAGTTATTCATAGGACACGGAATCTAAAAAGTGTCCCATCACTAGGCAGCGTTCTATAACTAGGTACAATATGTTATTCGCTTTTGTGGTGATTTAGCTGGTGGGGGGCGTCGCAGTTTATTGCCACTGGTAAGTTTGTAGAGGGAGTAGCTGTGTAGCTTTGGGCAGAGGTGATCTCCTGCTGTAACCTTTGTGTGTATAGAGAGGGGGTGCCTTGGTAGAGGCTGTCACTGCCAGGAGGGGTTAGGTTTGTTTATCAAATATATTATTGGGGTGATAGAGAAATAATTTGCCCTCGGAAATGAGAAATCCCTAGTCGCTCTCTTTTTTTGAAAAATCACCGGAAATCACTCCGGAACGAAATAATCTTCCTTTATATGAATACATTTCGTATTGTGTTGCTTATTAGTTTATTAGTTTCCTTTGTCAGTTATTACAAACAAAAGAGAAGGAAGGGGAGGGGATACCTGGTCTGTATCCTATATGCGAGGATTCGCATACTTCGCCAGAGAGGTCTGGCAAGAGGAATAAAGGAGCGATCAGCATACTGTGCACATCTTCAGAAGCATTACTGTGGGGTGGAATGCTGAAAAAGGCTCTTGATATTTTCTATTTAAACTCGCTATTCTTCCTTAGATAGCAATAAGTAGGCAAGATACTATTAAAAAACGGCTATGTCGAATAATGGTGGAATCGCGATACAGCAGTGAGTGATCGGTCGTGAAACAAAAACGCCAAATCAAAAGGTAATATGATCGCACACAGAAGCGGAGAAGAAAGACTTTTCACTAATACACACTCTCTCCAACTCACGATGCTCAACTAACTAAACTAACGATGAAAACACAAGTATATAGGAAAACAATAAAGCCTTCCTTCCATCCTTCGAGTTCCACTCTTTCATCAATCGGCACAACAATCTACGTCGTTTCACGTATACCACCGGTTCCTTGTGAGTGCCCCTATCTTCCACGCTTGCTCCAGCTCTTCTGTGCCTCCTTCCGCACTTCTACGCAGGTCTCCCTATCACTCAGGTAAAGAACAATCATACTACCAAAGGACAGAACAAAGAAAACTCTTCAGGCTCCATAGCCGACTCGCATACATCGTCCTCCTCACCGATCGTTGCTGTATTCCGGGAGGCTTGTCGAACGATACCAATATATGCTGAGTAGCTTCAAAGAAATTTGCTCCCGGAGAGCCTATCCTCTTTGTCTGAAGGATAACGGAGTAGGATAGGTGCTGGGCCGATGGGGTAAGTGCATGACTGGTGGGTTAAGTGCTTGCCCGGTGGTTAGTATGGTGAGCAGCACCGAAACATTTCCAACAGATACAAATCCTCAGAATAAACAGCAGTTTCCTCCTTGGCTTCTTCGTCCTTCTTTATCTTTCCAGCCCACTTTTCACTTATCAAGATCTCATAACAACATCTTTTACTTCTCGCAGGCAGACTTTGTGATGATCATAGAATATCACTGGAATCAATAAACCTCAAGAAAAACATTGGGTTGGCAGAGATGAGATGCAGGTATAAAACTAATGGTATACTGCATTAGGAGCAGAAATAGCGCATGCCGGAAAGGAAGCGCTAGCATGTATAGAAGAAGATAGAAGTCTGGACTTGTAAACATTCTAGGGCATGAATGGATACTTAGAGCATGTGTGGAGATATAGGGCTATCACATGTATCAGCCAAGTTTTCCCTACTTAAGGGAACTCTAGCTAGCAACCTCCATAGACAACACATCTCAATACAACTCCAACATCTCTGTCAAACACAAGCAGACGAATTGTGCTGCCTCTATTGGAAATCTCTTTAGGAGTGGAGTCTTCTAGCGAAACGAACAAGTGAGTTAAGGTACTTCCTTCTCTGGTGATAAAGTATTAGCCCAAAGGACGAGCACATGGTCAGTGCCCAAGTTCAAGTCCACTTGATTTTAGCATGTCTCCCACGCCTGACTGGGCCAACATTTCCTCTAACATATATCCAGATCAGTCTTTTAACCTTGAATTTCTGGATCTGAGATAAGACAACTTTTGTACTAAACCTACCTACCCAATAGAATTGCGAACCAACCTATCATCTGATTTCTCAAAAAAAGATTTAAGACATCTGGTTTGAATTTATCAGAAGCCTTCAGGTTTAAGTACCTACCCCCCTCTCTCTATCTCTTAAGGAAGGGAATTTGGCACTGAAGTTAATCCTTTGTCAATATTTAGATAAAGTACAGTTGTAATTGTAACGACCCTACGATAGGTAGCTACAATCACTATCACCTTAGCCGAAATGGTATACCAAGAGGTAACCAGAGGTGGTATGGTCTAGTATACTTGATACAAATAGCTGGTAAACCTAGGATAAGGC
>Ga0307509_10005127_pt1 | contig 18412 bp, 15 predicted proteins | sample 10_EM_MG_FD_202245 | JGI IMG/M metagenome (GOLD analysis project Ga0307509, IMG submission 202245) | Populus trichocarpa ectomycorrhiza microbial communities from riparian zone in the Pacific Northwest, United States - 10_EM | ecosystem: Host-associated > Plants > Roots > Unclassified | place...
CTGCCGTTGACCGTCGTGGCCCGCCGCCTCGGCCTCGACCCGGCGATCATCTCCGGTGAACTCGCCCAGGTGCGCGGCCTGTTCAGGGACCGCTGCCACCGCAACCACCTCGACTCGCCGATGGCCGCGGAGTGCCGCAGCTACGCCCGGCTGCTCGACGCGGTCACCCGGTCGCCGTCCGCCGACACCCCCGAGGACCTCTCCCGTCACCTCGCCACCTGTGTGCAGTGCGCGGAGGCCGCAGCCTGTCTGCGACTGCAGGGCGGCGGACTGCCGTCGGCCCTCGCGAGCGGAGTGATCGGCTGGGGCGGGCTCGCCTACCTGGAGCGCCGCCGCCGGGCCGCCGAGGTACGGCTCGGTGCCGGGCGCCCGGTGGCCGAGCTGGAGGCGGGGGAGTCGAAGGAGGGCGCGAGCAAGGCGCGACTCGTCCGCAACAGTCTGCTCGTCGCCGCCGTCCTCCTCTCGTTCGTGGCGCTCGGGGTGTCGATGATGCCGATGGGCGGCTCCGGGCGCGAGAACACGGCCAGCGACGACGCCGACAGCCAGCCGGTGCTCGACCCCGGCTCCACCGTTTCCTCCGTCGGTACGCACCCGTCGACCACGCCGTCCGCGTCCGGCCGGCCGACGGCGGGCGACAGCACGGCGTCCGCCGCGCCCAGCGACAAGAACCCCGACACGGAACCCCAGGGCACCGCCTCGGCCACCGCGAGCGACGCACCCGCGCCGACCACCAGCGCGCCGGCCCAGCCGCCCGCCGCGGCGAGCTGCGACGTCACCTACGACCTGGTCGGACAGTGGAACGACGGTTTCCAGGCAACGGTCACCGTCACCACCACCAAGGCCCTCGACAACTGGCGGGTCGCCTGGTCCTACCGCGACGGCCAGCAGGTCACGCAGATGTGGGACGCGAGCGTCGCCCAGGACGGCTCCCGGGTCACCGCCACCGCCGCCGACTACAACAAGAACGTCGCCGCGGACGGCAGCCTCACCTTCGGCTTCCTCGGGACCTGGAACAACAGCAAGAACTCCGCGCCGTCCGGCTTCACCCTCAACGGGGCTGCTTGCGACTAGTTCTGACGGTGAGTCAGAGAGCTGTGCGTGGCTGACGGGGGATCCTGGAGACAGGGTCCCCCGAGTGCGTGCGGGGTCGATTCAGGGGTGCGTGCGACTGGCCGCCGCGGTACGGCCATTTACTAAGGCAGGTTTATAAACTAGCCTTAGTATATGAGCGACAGAGACCTGGACCCCGAAGCCGTCGCATCGGCCCTGCTGGCGAGCATCGGCGTGCTGGTGCGACGGGTGCGCCAAGTGCCCGTCGAGGGCGGGCTCACGATGCCCGAGCGGGCCGCCCTCGCGCAGCTGGACCGCAGCGGCCCCACCACCTCCTCGGCGCTGGCCCGCGACGCCCAGATCACTGCGCAGGCCATGGGAGCGACGCTGGGCGCGCTGCGGACCCGAGGCCTGGTCGAACGCCGCCCGGACCCGGAGGACGGCCGGCGCGCGGTGCTGACGGTGACCGACGCGGGCAGGCAGGCGCTGCGGAACAAGCGCAACGCGCGCGCCGAACTCCTCGGCCGAGCCCTGACCGGCGGCACGTTCACCCCGACCGAGCTGGAGCAACTCGCCGCAGCCGCACCGCTGTTGGAGCGACTGGCCCAGAAGATCTGACGTCGACCCATCTGACGCCGCCCATCTGACGTCGACGGCTGCGGAGGAAGCAAGCCAATGACGAAACCTGCCAGGACACGCACCCCGCGCCGTCCGGCCGGCGAGGACCGCTACAAGTGGACCGCGCTGACGAACACCACCGCCGCGGTCTTCATGTCCGCGCTCGACGGCTCCATCGTGCTCATCGCCCTGCCGGCCATCTTCCGCGGCGTGCACCTGGACCCGCTCGCCCCCGGCAACATCGCGTATCTGCTGTGGATGATCATGGGCTACCGGCTGGTCCAGGCCGTCCTGGTGGTCACCGTCGGCCGCCTGGGCGACATGTACGGCCGGGTCCGGATCTACAACTCCGGGTTCGCCGTCTTCACCTTCGCCTCGGTCCTGCTCTCCTTCGACCCCTTCGACGGCGGCCACGGAGCGATGTGGCTGATCGCCTGGCGCGTGCTCCAGGCCGTCGGCGGCTCGATGCTGACCGCCAACTCGGCCGCGATCCTGACCGACGCCTTCCCCGAGGAACAGCGCGGCTTCGCGCTGGGCATCAACCAGGTCGCCGCCCTGGGCGGGATGTTCATCGGCCTCGTCGCCGGCGGTCTGCTGTCGGCCTGGGACTGGCGGGCGGTGTTCTGGGTGAACGTCCCCGTCGGCGTGTTCTTCACCGTGTGGGCCTACCGCACCCTCCGCGAGACCGCCCGACACGACGGCGGCCGGGTCGACTGGTGGGGCAACATCACCTTCGCGGTGGGCCTCAGCGCCACCCTGATCGCGATCACCATCGGCCTCCAGCCCTACGGCGGCCACACCATGGGCTGGACCAACCCGCTGGCCGACGCACTGATCGCCGGGGGACTGCTCCTCCTCGCCGCCTTCGTCGTCATCGAGAACCGCGTCTCCGCGCCGATGATCCAGCTCAGCCTGTTCCGCCAACGGGCCTTCACCTTCGGCAACTTGGCGGGCCTGGCCATCTCGATCGGCCGCGGCGGGATGCAGTTCGTGCTGATCATCTGGCTGCAGGGCATCTGGCTTCCGCTGCACGGCTACGACTACGCCGACACACCCCTGTGGGCCGGCATCTTCATGCTGCCGCTGACCGCCGGCTTCCTCGTGGCCGGACCCGTCTCCGGCTACCTCTCCGACCGGCTCGGCTCACGCGGCCTGGCCACCGGCGGCGCGCTGCTCTTCGGCGCCAGCTTCCTCGGCCTGATGTGCCTGCCGATCGACTTCGGATACTGGATCTTCGCGCTGCTGATCACCGTCAACGGCATCGCCAGCGGTATGTTCGCCTCCCCCAACTCCTCCTCGATCATGGGCAGTGTGCCCGCGAGCCTGCGCGGTGTCGCCTCCGGAATGCGCGCCACCTTCCAGAACTCCGGCACGGCCGTCTCCATCGGCGTGTTCTTCTCCCTCATGATCGCCGGACTGGCCAGGAGCCTCCCGCACACCCTCACCACGGGCCTGCAACAGCAGGGCGTACCGGTCCACATCGCCACCCAGGTCGGCGAACTGCCCCCGGTCTCCTCCCTGTTCGCCGCCCAGCTCGGCGTCAACCCGGTCCAGCACCTGCTCCGGCCCAGCGGCGCCCTGACCCACCTCACCGCGGCACAGCAACACGCCCTCACCGGAAGCGAGTTCTTCCCGACCCTGATATCCGGGCCCTTCCACTCCGGCCTGGTCATCGTGTTCGCCTTCGGCGCCACCCTCGCGCTCCTCGCCGCGATCGCCTCGTTCCTGCGCGGCACGAATGCGGCTGCCCCCAAGCGCCCGGGACCGCGAACGCCCGCAACTGCCACACCTCCGGGACCAGGAAGCCCCGCCACCACCAAGACCCCACGTACCCGGACGGACAGCCCGACGACCGGGACCACCACAGGAGAGACACCCCCGTGCCACTGACAACGATCGACCCCACTCCCGCACTTGTCGTGATCGACCTCCAGAAGGGCATCGTCTCGGCCCTCGCCGACACGGCCCGCCAGGCCGCCACCGCCACCGTCGACCGGGCAGCCCACCTGGCCACCGAGTTCCGGCGGCACGGCCTGCCCGTCGTCCTGGTCAACGTCACCGGCCGCGCGCCGGGCCGTACGGACGCCGGACGGCCCGCGAGCAGCAGGGACACCGGACAGGCCGCTGGCAGCCCGGTGACCGGACGGGCCGTGAACAGCCATGCGCCGTTCGCCGGTTGGGCCGAACTCGTCGATGAACTCGACGTCCGGCCGACCGATCACCTGGTCACCAAGCGGCGGCGCAGCGCGTTCCACGACACCGGGCTCGACACCCTCCTGCGGGACCTGGGCGCCACACAGATCGTGCTCGCCGGCATCTCGACCGGTTCGGGCGTCGAATCGACCGCGCGCTCGGCCGCCGATCACGGCTATCACGTCGTCCTGGCCACCGACGCCATGACCGACCCGGACCCCGCGGCCCACCGGCACAGCGTCGAGCGCGTCTTCCCCAGACTCGGCGAGACCACGACCACCGCCGAGGTCGTAGCCATGCTGGAGGCGACGCGATGACCCTGCTGGGCCGACTCCTGAACAACCGCAGAGCGGGCGAGACCCACACCGCGTGGAACCAGCCCCACCTCCGGGGCCCCGAGCTACTGACCCTCACCAGCCAGGACTTCGACGACGGCGCCGCCATGCCGCTGAAGAACTGCGCGAAACACATCGGCGGCGCCGACCTCTCCCCGCACCTGGCCTGGACCCCGCCTCCATCCGGCACCGCCCGACTCCTCCTGGTCGTGGAGGACATCGACGTCCCGCTGGCCAAACCCGCCGTGCACTGCCTGGCCCTGATCGACCCGGCGGCCGGACACCTGGAGCCAGGCGCCCTGTCCGCGCGACACCCCGGTCCCGGGGTACGGGTGTTGCGTTCCACCGTCGGGCGCGGCTACCACGGCCCCGCACCCATCAAGGGCCATGGCCCGCACCGCTATGTCTTCCAGCTGTTCGCCCTCGCGACCTCCATGGACGGAGCGCCGGTGGACCGGGTCCGCCCCCGCAGGCTCCTGCCGTCCGTCCCCGCCCCCGTCCTCGGCCGCGCCCGCCTGGCCGGCGTCTTCGAACGCTGACTCCGGTACGGCGAATCCGCATACACAGCGAATCTTGGGACACGTTTTACGTGGCAGACGAAACTGCCGCACCGGGGGTAACCGTCTGACATGGAGTCGGGCCCGTTCGGGGCCGCAGCAACGAGAGAGTGGGGCACGTCGTGGGACGGCGCAAGGGCAGCATAGGAATCGCACTCGTCACCGGTGTGGTGCTGGTGGGTGCGAGTGCCTGCGGCGGGGGCGGCAGCACCAAGGCGAGCGGGAGCGGGGACGACGCGAAGGCGTCGGACAAGCCCAGCGCGAGTGCCTCGCCGTCGCCGACGAAGCCCGCGGGCCCGCCGATGCTGCTGGACACGATCACCCCGCAGACGGGAACCACGGTCGGCGTGGCCATGCCGATCTCGGTGATCTTCACCAACCCGGTGGCGGCCAAGGCACACGCCACGGTCGAGAAGCACATGAAGGTGAGCGCCTCGCAGCCGGTGGTCGGCGCCTGGCACTGGATGGGCAACCAGCGCGCCGACTGGCGCCCGAAGACGTACTGGCCCTCCGGCACCACGGTGAAGATCGACGCCGACATGACGGGCGTCAGCAACGGCAACGGCCGCTACGGCGTGCACGACTACACCCACACCTTCAAGATCGGCGACGATGTGCGCGCCGACGTCTCGGTCACCAACCACACCATGAAGGTGACCAAGAACGGCGCGACGGTCCGCACCCTGTCGATCAACGCGGGCAGCGCCGAGTTCCCGACGTGGGACGGCACGATGGCCGTCATCGACAAGCAGAAGAAGGTCCACATGACCTCCTGCAGCGTCGGCATCAGCTGCGACAAGGGCAGCCCCAACTACTACGACCTGACGCTGCCCTGGGACATCCACCTCACCCAGTCCGGCACCTACGTCCACTACTCGACCGGTGACCCGAACCCGGGCAGCGGCAGCGCCCGCGGCTCGCACGGCTGCGTCCACCTCTCCCTCGCGGACGCCGAGTGGTTCTACGGCCAGGTCAAGCAGGGCGACCCCGTCACCATCACCGGCTCCCCGCGAGGCAAGGCCCCGGCCGACAACGGCTACGCCGACTTCAACCTGGACTGGAGCCAGTGGCTCGCGGGCAGCGGCTCGGGCGAGGGGACTACGGCGACGCTGTGACGGGTCGCTCCGTACGCGTACGGTCGAGCATCGCGCTGAGCACCGCGCCCAGGAGAGCCACGGCCGTGAAGGTGATCCAGAGGGCGGGCGCCGAGGTGAGGAGGAGCCAGGCTCCCGCGACCGGGACGATCACGGAGGCGATGGACCAGGACGCCTGGTACACCGCCATGCAGGAGGCCTCCATGCCCGGTGCCGCGAGTTCCGCCGCGTAGCCGTCGCTGGTCGGTGCGATCACGATCTCGCCGAGCGTGTACACGGTCATCGAGACGAGCGCCACGCAGACGGCGACCGCCGGAAGCACCGTGTCCCGCAGGGGGGAGACCAGCGCGAACCCCAGCCCGGAGGCCGCGTACAGGGCGCCGCCCAGGGACAGCATCCGGGGAGCGGCGCGGTCCGCGGTGCGTTTCACCGACGACTGCTGGAACAGCACCACGAGCGCGCCGTTCACGGCCAGCACGGCGCCGGCCGTCCACCCGTACAGCCGGGCGTCGTCGACCAGGTAGAGACCGATGAACGTCGACACCACCGTGGCGCAGGTCGCGAAGCACGTCTTGGCGGCGGTCAGCAGCGCGAAGCCCGGCAGGCGCAGTACCTGGCGGGCTCCGGCGGTCGCGGTGCCGGTGGCGGCAGACGTCCGCGCCGGTGCCTCGGCCTCCGGCCCTGTCTGCCCTCGCAGCCGTACCAGTACGGCCGTGGTGACGGCGAAGCTGGCCGCGTTGATCAGCGCGATCAGCCGCAGGCCGGCCGTGCTGTGTGACGAGGCCAGCACACCGCCGGCCAGGGACCCCAGGCACAGGCCGACGTTCCGGGCCCAGCCCACGGTGCCGAACGCGCGCCGGGACGCGGGCCCGCGGGCCAGGCGGGCGATCGTGGCGCCCAGCGACACCCACACCGCCTTGTCGAGCACGGCGGACAGGGCCAGCGCGCCGACGGCCAGCGGGGCGGGCAGCGTCAGCGCGTAGCCGGCGAACAGCACGGTGCGTACGGCGTTGCCCAGGATCAGCGAGCGCAGGTGGCCCACCGACTGGACGAGGCGCCCCAGGGCCGCGCTCGACCCGATCAGGGCCAGGTTCACCACGGTGAGCGTGCCGCCGACGGACGCGACGCCGAGGTGCTGCACCCGCACGAAGTACAGCAGCGCGAAGGGCATGAACATCCCCGAGCCGACCGCGTCGACGATCATCGCCGTCACGAACAGCCGGGGCAGCGGCCCGTCCGTACGGCTCACGCGTCGGGCAGTTCGGTCAGCCCGAGGAGGGCGAGCAGCCGGGCGTTCGCCTCGGCCAGCTGTGCCAGGGTCTCGCCGCGGTCCGGTCCGCTGCCCAGGACGTAGCCGGCCCGCCACCAGTTGGCGTCCACCGAGGTCAGGGTCGTGCCGGGCGCCAGCAGGCGCTCCGCGTGGGTGACGAGCGGGAGCCCCGCACGCACCCCGGCCATCGTGGGGGCGTCCGCGACGGTTCCGGTGGCGGCCACGAACTCGACCGCCGCCACCTGCGGGGCGGTGCCGGGCCGCGTCCGCACGGGGTCGGCCTCGCCGAGCGCGATGGAGAGCGCGGCGTCGTACAGGTCGAGTCCGGTGGCGCGCAGCAGTACGTCGCTGATCAGCCCGCCGGCCGGGCGGAAGGCGATCTCGATCAGGTGCCACCGGTCGCCGTCGCGCTTGGCCTCCAGGTGGAGCACCGCGCTGTCGATCTCCAGCGCGGTCGCCACGCTGTCGACGAAGTCCCGGGCCGACGGGCCCAGTTCACGCTGCACAGCGGGGTCGATCACATGCCGCGTCTCGACGAAGGACGGCGGCGCGGTGCAGGTCTTCTCGGTGACGCCGACGAACAGGGTGCGCCCCGCCGAGACCACGGCTTCCAGGGAGAGTTCCGGCCCCGGCACGAAGTGTTCGACCAGCGCCCGCGGTTGACCGGTGGTGGACATCACGGCCGACAGCGCGGCGGGCAGTGCGGCGGGGTCGGCCACCCGCCGGATGCCGAGACTGGCCGCGCCGTCGACGGGCTTGACGATGACCTCGCCGGACGGAGCCGACCGCAGCAGCTCCTCGGCCTCGGCGGGGTCCGCGGTGAGCACGAACGGCAACTCCGCACCGGTACCGGCCAGTCGGCGCCGTACATCCGCCTTGTGGGTGAGCTCCTCCGCCACCGCCGGTCCGGCGCCGGGCAGGCCCCACTCCTTCGCGAGGCGGGCCGCTATCCGGGTGCCCCAGTCGTTGAAGGCGAGGACGCCGTCGACCCTGCCCTCGAACGACTTGAGGCGGTCCAGGTCCGGCCCCGGGTCCTGATGGTCGGTCAGTTGCCAGGCGTGGTTCTCGGTGGCCAGCCGGTCGTAGCGGGAGTAGGCGGTCTCGTCCACGAGGACCGTGTCGACACCCCTGCGCTCGGCCACCGCGAAGAAGCGTTCACGCAGTGGTCCGATGCCGATGACCAGGACGGTGGGACGTGCGTTCAAGGTGGTCTTCCTTCGTGAGTGGTTCGGGTTCCGGGTGGCACGGGTGGTGCGGGTTCGTCAGACGGCGAGAGCCGTGTCCGTACGGCGCAGCAGCGCACGGTGGGCGGGAGCGTCGGGCGGTACGGCACTCAGCAGCGGCCGTGCCACAGCACCCCTGTGCAGCTTGGCAGTCGGGGTTCCGGTGCTGAGCAGCACACCGCGGGCTCCGTGGCCGCGGGCCAGTCGCATCGGCAGATGGTAGGCGACGTGGAAGTACGCGCCGATCTCCGCGCTTCCGGGGCCGAGCCCGACCATGCGCGGCAGCACCTCGCGGGCGCCCAGCACCACGGTCGAACTGGCCACGGCCGTTCCGTGGCGGTCCCGCACGAGGATCACGCAGTAGCGGGCGCCGAAGGCCTCCCGCAGACGCTCGTTCACGCGCAGCAGCCGTGCCGGATCACCCGGGAGACCGTGCTTCTCGTCCGAGCACGCCTCCAGCCGCGCGACCTCCTGCTGGATCTCCTCGGTCGGGTCGCCCTGGTGGATCTCGGCGGTCGCACCGGCCTCCGCCAGGGACGTCAACTCCCGCCGCAGCCTGCGTCGTCGGTGCGCGGAGAAGGTCGCGAGGTAGGCGTCCTCGTCCGCTCCGACGTCCGGGATCCGGAAATAGCGGTCGGTGACGCCCACGCTCCAGCCGCGCTCCCGCAGCCGCGGCAGTACGGGGCTGTCCTCGTCGAGATGCAGGAAGCTGAGCAGCCGCCCCTCCGCGCCCGCGTACTCCTCAAGGGCGGTCACCAGTGCGTCCGCGTCGAACTCCGCGCCGCCCGCGGGGAAGACGGACGGCCCGTAGCCGAGGGCGCACACGTTCAACTGGCGCAGCCCCTCGGCCCTGGCCTCCTTGACGTCCGCCTCGGGCTGGTCCACGGCGCGGCCCGAACCGGCGGACACATCGGTGCAGTTCATCCGCGAGAAGCCGGAGTGGTCGTCCTGGACACGCACCGCGCAGGCCGCTCCGGCTCCGGGGACCTCCAGGAAACGCACACCGTCCTCGGGCCACCGGTTCGCGGTGAGCCAGGCACGCGAGGCCCGGGGGTCCGCCGGATCGGCGTTCCAGTAGCCGGCGGGCAGACCGTCCGCCGCCGCGTACCGAGTGACCGTCACATCGCCACCGCTTCCACTCCGTTGCGCACATGACCCCACCGCACCCGCGTCTCCCGGTGGATCCGCCAGATGTTGTCCTCCGTCAGCAGCCGGGAGACGACACCGGGATAGGCCTCTTCGAAGAAGGAGTACGGCGGGGGGACCTCGACACCCTGGGAACCGTAGTCCAGGCGGTCGTCCATGCCGTGCCGGCGGGTGATCTCGGTGCCCGGGTGGTACGTCAGGATGTTCGGGCTGGCGAGCATGAGGTAGCCGTCGTCGATGAGCCGGCCCACCTCCTCGATGGTCTCGGCGATGCTGTTCTCGTCCTCGCCGTCCAGCCCGAACAGGACCGAGCTGCCGACGCGGATCCCGGCCTCGCGCAACAGCCCCAGTGCCAGGCGCACGCGTTCCTTCCACGGGGTGCCGCGCCGCACGTTCTTGTGGACGTGCCGCATCACCTGCTCGGACATGCTCTCGATACCCAGGTAGACGTAGGTGCAGCCCGCTTCGCGCATCCGGGCCAGGCCCGCCCGTACGATCTCGGACTTCGGGCCGGTGAGCACGTCGACGGTGAGCTGGGCACCCCACTGCAGAACGGTCAGGCCGCGGTCGATCTGCCGCGCCTCGGCCAGCGCGGTGCAGAACTCCTTGATGCGCGGCCAGGAGCCGGACCAGAAGATCGAGTCGTCGAAGAAGGCGGCCTCGGCACCGTATTCGACGTACTCCCTCAGCCGTTCCACCATGCGCTCGGCATCGCCGGGCGCCGACCGCCTGACCTGGCCGAGCAGCGCGGACTCCGAGCAGAAGGTGCACCGCATCGGGCAGGTGCCCGAGACGAGGACGTGGGCGCAGCGGGACGTCGTACCGTCGTCACGGGTGAAGATCGGGAACCGGGAGCGGATCAGGAACGGCGCGTACGGAGACGGCTCCTGTTCCGCCGGGACGGGCGGGCCCTCCACCCGGAAGGCCGTCCAGCCGACGGTGCCGTGGACGAGGATGCTGCCCCGGCCGTACTCCTGTCCTCCCTCGGCGGCCATCCGCTCCAGCTCGGTGACGACCTGCTGTGCGGTGGTCGTGCGGGTCGCCAGGTCCATGGAACGGGCGACGGCCCGCAGGGTGAGGTCGAGCAGCGGGCCGCCGTCACCGCTCACGACGACGTCCACCGGGACCGGGTCGGGCCGCCGCGCGCCGATGACGGTGGAACTGGGTGCGAGATACACCTCGGCCGGTTCCTGCCGGCGCACCGTCTCGTCCGCGTGCCGTCCGCCCATCACCACAAGGGAGTCGGGACATTCCGTCTTGACCAGGGCGGCGATCTCCAGGGCGTAGCGGTGCGCGGGGGAGACGGCGCTGATCAGGACGACGGAGGGGCGGCGCCGCCGCAGCAGGCCGACGAGGTCGGCGCGGGTGCGGGGGGTCCAGGTCCGGGGATCGAAGACGGTGTCGTCGGTCGTCCGCACCTCGGTCTCGTGGCGGCGGGACACGTCCGGCCGCTCCTTCTTGCCGGGGAGGCGGGGCCACAACGGGCACAGGTCGTTGTACACGTCGGCCGGGCCGAAGGGATCGGCGAACGAGGCCGTCGCCCGTGCCATGGGGTAACTCAGCGCCGAATAAAGGGCCATGGGATCGCCCGGATACGCGACGTCGTTGTCCTCGTCGGTGATCACCGGCGCGAGAATTGCGAGCACCCCGAACGCGCGCACCGCCCCTGCGGCCTCGAACCCGGCGTCGCGCACCTCGGCCCGCAGCCGGTGGCGCCGGGCGCGCAGTACGGGGTTGTCCCGCGTCGCGGTGTCGGTGCCGTGGCCGCCGATGCGCAGAAGGGCGGGCCCGAAAGTGGCTCGTACCTGAATGCTCGTCACGCCGCCGCCTCTTCCTTCCACTTGTCCGCCACGGCACCGATGTGCGCGGGCGTCGTTCCGCAACAGCCGCCGACGAAGCCGAGGCCGAACTCGACGGCCCAGCCGTGCGCCAGGTCGGCGAACACCGGGGGCGAGAGGGCCGGCGGGAGGGTGCGCTCGCTGTGCTCCCACCGGTCGAGCGCCGTCCGGTCCTCCAGGTTGGGATAGACGCCGACGGGCACGCCGAGGCCGCCGAGCCCCTCCAGCGCGCGCGAAACGGCCGTACGGGGCAGGCAGTTGGCCGCCACCGCACTCGCTCCGGCGTCGACGCAGGCCAGCGCGGCCTCGCGGAGCGCGTCACCGTCGGGGAGGGTGGCCCCGTCCGTGACGACGAAACTCACCCAGGTCCGCAGCCCGCGCCGAACCGCGGCCTCGACCGCGATCACGGCCTCGCGGCGCGTGCACTGCGTCTCCACGAGCACGAGATCGGCCCCGGAGTCCGCGAGCACGTCGGCCATCCAGCCGTGCTCACGGGTGAGGGCGTCCTCGTCCGGGGTGAGCGCCGGGGTGTAGCAGTCCTCGACGGGTGCGACGGAGGCGGCCACCAGGGCGTGCGGTGTCCCGGCGACCCGGCGGGCCCGTACGGCACACGTCACGGCCCGGCGCACGTAGTCCGCCTGTTCGGTGTCGGGCACGCCCATGCGGGACAGGGCCCGGGTGTTGGTGCGGAAGGTGTTGGCGGTGACGAGGTCGCTGCCGCTCTCCAGGAACTCCGCGTGGACCTTCACCAGCGCGTCCGTCCCGGCCCGGTCGCGCAGCGGCGCGCTGGTGAGCCACGGCGCGAGCATGGGGATGCCGGCCGCCTGGAGGCCGGTGGCGGTACCGCCGTCGAGGATCCTGGGGAGGGGGCTCACGCGCTCTCCCCGAGATTCCGCGAGGTGGTCCCCCCGCTGCCCCAGGCCAGGAACTCGGCGACCCATTCGGCGGGCAACAGATTGATCTTCTGGTCGGCGAACGGGCGCTGCTGAGGCGGGATCCAGTCGTCGTCGCCGCGGCACGGGACCGAGCCGTCGGGCCTGACGATGTGCGGGCCGTAGTAGAACCAGGCGATCTGCCCCACGAACTCGTTCAGCACCGCTCTGTGTATGCCGGGGGAGAACATGCGCAGATGTGCGTGGGCCACGGAGAGTTCACCGCGGAGATTGAAGGGGGCGCGCATGAGGTAGTGCCCGAAATAGTCGTGGGTGGCGCGCAGTACGTCGTTGCGGAGGGCCGGGGTGCCGTCGATCTCGGTGCCCGACTGCGACAGGAGGGGGTTGTCGGGATCCTCGTAGCCCTCCGGCCCGTGTCCGTGCTCCGTGGGGAACACATAGAGGTCCTCACCGGCGTCCAGGGCCGCGCAGAGTTCGCGGGAGGCTCCGTAGGGCTGCCCCGAGCTCCGGAAGTAGCGCACCTTCAGCCCCATGTCGGTCATACAGGCCAGTTGGGCGCGCGCCTCCTCCGCCATGCGCAGGTACTGGCCGCGGGCGTCGGGATCATTGGGGAGGCTCTGTTGTTCGTGAAAACGCTGCGCTATTTTCCGCACCAGTCGTTCCGGGACGCCCGGCGCCCGGAATTCGGAACCCACCCATTTCTCTTCCAGATCGGCGCGGCGGAGATAGCGCCGAGAGACCTCGCGAACGTCGACGACCATGAGAAAACCCCCGTGATATCCGTTTCGTGAACGGAGCGACAGCCCTTGGTGCGGCGGATTCCATGGTTGCCGCGGGGCGGTGCGGGGGCATGCCGCAGGAACCGGTGACACCGTTTCCGGGGACGCCGCCGCGCCCGCCTGAAGGGGGGACGGGAACGCGGCGGGATCGAATCGGGAAGCCGCGGGCGGATGTTGAGCACATGCGAACTGCGATTTGTGAGCGACAGCCGTTGGTTCTCATGGGCCTGACGCACCTGCTGAGTGCCCAGCCGTCCTGCGAGGTGGTGTTCACCTCGACCGATGCGCTTCCCGGGGCCGGCGACCGGATCGATGTCCTGGTCGTCGGGGAGAGCGCGGCGGCCGGCCTGCCGAAGCCATGGACACGGTCCGGCGCCGAGGACGGAACGCCTGACGTGGTCGTGGTGCGGGCGGACGCGACCGCGGAGGAGGTGCTGCGGTCGGTGTCCGAGGCGGTGGCGCGCTCCTCGACGGCGTCCGTGGCGGACCGCCCGGCGGCCGCGTTGTCACCGCGGGAGCAGGAGGTACTGCGTTTCATCGCGCTGGGAATGACCCATGGGCAGGTGGCCCGTCGTATCGGGATCAGCCATCACACGGTGGACACCTACGTCAAGCGAGTACGGTCGAAGTTCAGCGTCGGAAACAAGGCCGAACTCACGCGAATCGCACTCGGCTTGATGCCGCTTTGAATCAACCTTTACCCCCGCCGGGACCCTGTGACCAACGCCGTACCATTCGCCCCCCAAACCTCTTATGATCGCGAGGCGAGGCTCTAACCGGGCCTCTGTAGAGCCCCTACCAGGGCTTTCTGCATGACGGGGGGACAGAGCATCCATGTCCGAACAGGGAGACGGAGCACTGCGGTTCAACATCCTCGGGCCGCTGGAGGGATGGCTGGGCAACACCCGGCTGCGCCTGGGCGGAGCGATCCAGGAGCGGGTTCTGGTGACCCTGCTGCTCGAACCCGGCAGGGTGGTACCGGTGTCACGCCTGGTGCAGGCCGCGTGGGACGACGATCCACCGGCGACCGCCACGCACCAGATACGCAAGGCCGTCGCCGATCTGCGCCGGCGCCTGCCGGACGGCGGCAGCGTCGTCGTCACCGAAGGGCCGGGCTACCGGGCGATGGTGACCGACACCGAACTGGATCTGACGGAATTCGGGACCCACCTCCGCGAAGCGGGCCGCGCGGTCGCCGAAGGCAGGTCCCAGGAGGCCGTGGAAGCACTGCGCCGGGCGCTCGCGCTGTGGCGCGGACCGGTCATGGCGGACACGGGAGGCGCCGTGATCCAGACGGTCGCAACCGCGCTCGACGAGCGCCGGCTGGCCGCCGCCGAGCAGTTCTTCGAACTGCGCCTCGGTCTCGGCGAGACTTCCGAACTGATCGGTGACCTCCGGGACCTCATCGCCCACAACCCCTTGCGCGAGACCCTGCGGGGCCAGCTGATCCTGGCGCTGTACCGCACCGGCTGTCAGGCGCAGGCTCTCCAGGAGTACCAGAAGGTCCGGGAACTGCTGCTGGAGGAACTCGGGATCGACCCCGGACCGAGACTGAGCGAACTGCACGCCGCGATCCTGCGCGAGGCCCCGGAACTGGGCGTACCCGGGCTGCTGTTGCCGCCGCCGCCCGAGCCGCCGGCACGGTCCGCCGCTCCTGCCGCCGCCTCGCGGACCGACCGGCCCGCACCCCCGTGCACCCTGCCCTGCGACCTCTCGGACTTCACCGGCCGGAAGAGAGAACTGGACGCACTGGTCGACCGCATCAACGGCGGTGGCGAGGCAGGACAACGACGCAGCCCTATCGTCGCGATCGACGGAATGGGCGGCAGCGGCAAGACCTCCCTCGTCGTCCGCGCGGCCCACCAGGTGGCCGCGGCCTTCCCGGACGGCCAGCTCCACCTCGACCTCCGCGGCTTCACCCCCGGCGAGCCACCCGTCTCACCGGCCACCGCACTCGACGTACTGCTCAGAGCGCTCGGCACCCCCGGTGACCGAATACCCGACGACCTCCAGGGCCGCACCGCACTGTGGCGCTCCCAACTGGCCGAGCGGCGGCTGCTGTTGCTGATCGACAACGTCATCGACGTCGGCCAGGTGCTCCCCCTGCTGCCCGTCTCGCACGGCTGTCTGGTCCTGATCACCAGCCGGGCCAGGCTCGTCGACCTCGACGGGGCCGAGTGGGTCTCCATCGGCCCGATGTCCCACGAGGACAGCACGCTGCTCATCGAGGAAGTACTCGGTACTACGCGCGTCGCGGCCGAGTCGGAGGCGACGGCCGAACTGGTCCACCTCTGCGGCCGTCTTCCGCTCGCGCTGCGCATCGTCGCCGCCCGGCTGCGCAACCGGCCGCGGTGGACCGTGGAGTACATGGTCGACCGGCTGCGCGACGAGACCCGTCGGCTGGAGGAGCTGAGCGCGGGGGAACGCAGCGTCGCGGCGTCCCTGCGGCTCTCGTACCAGATCATGGACGAGGAACACCGCATCGCCCTGCGCATCCTGGGCCTGCACCCCGGCGCCGACATCGACGTGTACGCGGCGGCCGCCCTGCTGGGCACGGACCGGCACGACGCGGAGAACGTACTGGAACGGCTGCTGGACGTGCACCTGCTGGAGCAACCCGCCATCGGCCTCTACCGGTTCCACGACCTGGTGCGCAACTTCGCGCAGAGTCAGTGCGGTCCGGACACCGCACGGGACGACAGCGCGGCCGTCCGACGCCTGCTCGACTACTACGTCACGATCACCGAGACCGCGTGCGAGCTGCTCTTCAGCGGCCGCAAGCGCCGCTCCACCGGCATCCCTCCCTACCCCGGCGACCAGCCGCTGTTCGTGGACGCGGCGCGCACCGGCCGCTGGTTCGACCAGGAGCACGGCAACCTGACCGCGGCGATCTCCCTCGCGTACCGCTCCGGCCTCGACCGCCACACGGTGTGTCTCGCCCGCAACATCGTCTTCAGGCTCAACGCCCGAGGACAGTTCCAGGAGTTCAGGGACGTCGGCCGGATCGCCGTCGAGGCCGCCCGGAGGCTGGAGGACGTCGGCCTGCTGAGCGTCAGCCTGTCCAATCTCGGCGTCGCCTGCTGGAAACTGGGCCACTTCGAGGAGGGCCTTGAAGTGGCCACGGAGGCACGTGACGTCGCCGTCCGCCTCCGCGACCAGCACACCGAGGCGCACGGCGAGTCCACGATCGGACTGCTGCTGACCGTGCTCGGACGGCACCCCGAGGCGCTGCTGCATCTGGAACGCGCCCTCGCCCTCGAACGGGAACTGGACATCCCGCGGGCCGAGGCCGAGACCCTCACCAACCTCAGCACCCTGTACGCGCAGTGGGGCAGATGCGAGGAGGCGGCCACCGCCGCGCGTCGGGCCCTGGAACTCCACCGGACCTTCGAGTACCGCGACAACCACGTGATGGCGCTGACCGATCTGGCCTTCGCCCACCTCGGCCTCGGCGAGTACGAGGACGCCCGCGTGTGCCTCGAAGAGGCCCGCGCCATGTGCGACTCCACGAGCCCGCCGGGAGACGTCGCGCTGGCCCTGGCACTCTCCGCCGAGGTCGACGAGTGCCTGGGCCGCCGCTCGGACGCGGCCGGCTACGCGCGCCGGGCGCTGGAGCTCGCGCGGATGAGCGGCAGCCCGACGCGACAGGCGAAGGTCGAGAACCTCATCGGCGGTTTCTGCCGGCGGAGGAACGAGCACGAGAGGGCCCTGTCGCTCCACGCCCACGCCCATGAACTCGCCACCGCCATCCAGTACCGGGCGGAGAGCGCACGGGCGTTGCACGGGATGGCCTGCGCGGAGGAGGCACTCGGTGACACGGCCCGGGCCCTTGAACACCGGGGCGCGGCGGCGGAGTTGCTCGACTCCATGGGCTGTCGCGCGCCTCGTGCCGACGACCGGGTCAGGACGTGACCGACGTGGGTCCCTGATTGTCCGCGACGACCTGGTGGGCGGTGTGGTGAGGGGCGGTCGCGCCGGAGCCGGCCGTCGCTCCCACGCCGAGGACCAGGGCCGCCGCCGAGAGGGCGCCGACGAGCGTGGTCAGCAGTGTGCGCATGTTTCTCCTTGGTGACGGTTGCCGCTTGGGGTGACGTCGTCATGCTCGTCGCGGCCCTTCCCGTCCCGGTCCCGTCTCGTTACCGCCTCCTCACCCCTGCGTCGGTGCCTCCTCGCGCAGGGCGTCCCACCGCTGCCGTACGGCGGCGAGCCGTTCGCCCACCTCCTGGCGGGAACCGCCGTGGACGACGACCTCGACGTGCTCGGGGCCGTCCGCATCGGCCTGCGCCACCCGGACGTCGTCGACGTGGTCCATCGCGCCGATGACGTCCAGGGCTGCCGCCAGGTCCGCTCCGCGGGGGCTCAGGGGCAGGCGGGCGAGGGCCGCCGACCGGCCGGGCGCCGGATGGCGGCGCGGTGATCCGCACAGTGCCGACAGGACGTCCTCCTCCGGGACCCGGCCGGTCGACGCCCGCAGCAGGCGGCGGATCGGCCCCGGGCCCAACCGTGCCTTCGAAGCGGCGATCCGCGGGCCGTTCGCGGTGACGACCACGTGGGTGTGGGCGGGCCCCGACTGGAGCCCCGCCAGATCCAGCAGCGCCCGTACCGCGGTCCGGATCTCGGCCGTGGCCGCCTCGGACAGGGCCGCCGGATGCAGCAGATCGGCACCGGCGTACGTCCCGGTGGTCATCCCGGTCACCTCGTGCATGCCCTCGCGGGTGAGCGTGTCCACACTGACCCGCGGTCCGGACAGGAACTCCTCGACCAGATGAGGCCCGGCGGGGGCGTCGGCCACCCATTTCTCCAGGTCGTCCCGGTTCCGTACGACGGTGGTCCGCGGTACCGGGCCGGCCTTGACGGCCACGGGCAGCGGGAAGTCCTCGACGAGCGCGCGTACGCCCTCCACCGTGCCGGCCGACTCGGCCCGGACGACGGACACCCCGCTGTGATTGAGGATCCGCCGCATGACCGCGGGATCACGGAGCCTGCGCAGGGGCTCGGCCCGCGCCGGTGACAGTTCCCGAAGGGCCCGCTCGACGGCGAGGTGCAGCACCTCCGAGTCACCGAGGTACACGATGTGCGGGATCTCGTGCGTGCGGGCGGTCCTCACCAGGGCGGAGTGCAGCGCGTCCACGTCGTCCAGGTCCACGGACAGCCGTCGGTCGGTGTCGGGCGCGGCGGTCGCCGGACACTCGACCGACCAGGTGTCGCAGCCCGTGGTCGTCGCCGCCGTACGTAACCCGGCGTCCGGGTCCAGGAGCAGCACCCGCCGTGGATTCACCGTCACCGCCTCCCTCTCTGTGTCCCACCCGCTTCTGGAGGAGCGGATCTGTCAGTAGTAGTGGCGCATGATGTCGGTGGCCCAGGGGGGTTGGGTGGTGGGGTCCTGGGGGGCGAATTCGTGCATGTAGGGCTTGAT
>Ga0307509_10005128_pt1 | contig 18410 bp, 16 predicted proteins | sample 10_EM_MG_FD_202245 | JGI IMG/M metagenome (GOLD analysis project Ga0307509, IMG submission 202245) | Populus trichocarpa ectomycorrhiza microbial communities from riparian zone in the Pacific Northwest, United States - 10_EM | ecosystem: Host-associated > Plants > Roots > Unclassified | place...
CGTAGGAGCCGAGGATCACGCGTCCGGATTATGCCGCGTAAGAAATTGCGTCTTCGACGAGAACCACTGGGCTACGCGGCATAACCCGGTACGCGGCATAATGTTCATTATGCCGCGCGCGGCATAATGAACATACACAGACAATATTCGATAGTTCGTGGCGCCCGCCGTCGCGCTGATACTCTACATGATGTAAATCGATATTCCGTGCCGAGCGACAGCCGGGTACCGTGCACGCATGGTGGTCGCGTGCGAGCACTTGCCGCCGGAGCCGCAGCGTGACGGTCGCAGTCACTCGCGCCGGTTGGTTGTCCTCCAGCGACCCGATCAGCTCGGCATCGCAACTCGCACGTTCGACGACCTCGGGGCCGACCTCGATCTCGCGCCCCGCGCCGTTCTGCCAGCTGCGATTGCATGACTCGCACACCGTGATCGCGATCTGGTGCGCAGGCCGCTCCGACGACCCGCCGCCGTCCAGCGCGCGCCGGCACAGGAGCTCGAGTAGCGAGCTGTCGTCGAGCCGTCCGCCGTGCTCGTCGGCCAGGGCGCTCTGGACCTGGCGAAACAGCGCGAACACCGGGGGCGAGAGCTCCAGCCGCACCACGCGGTTCACCAGGTCCGGGTTCGTCGGATCGCACGGTCGGTCGCCACGCTTCCTGCCTGACACCAGGGCCTCGATCTGCCGCAGGTTCTTGCCGCGGGCTGCATCGAGCCATTCGGTTTCGGTCGCCGCCGTCGCGATGCGCGTCAGCTCGCGTACGGCCGAGTACGGCAATGCGCCGTCGCCGAGGCTGGCCTCGATCAGCGGAAGGTCCGCCAGCTCGCGCGCCACCCGCAGGCGCTCGCTAGCTACCTGCGGGCCATACCCGAGCTCGCGCTCGAGGTATTCGCTCATATGGATGTAGCCGAGCCGCCGCCACAGCTTGAGCGTGTCGGCCTCGCGCAGGCACTGCGCTTCCTCGGCGTCGAGGATCGCACGTCGCTTCGCAATGCCACGCAGCTGCTGATGCAATGCTTGCCAGTCGTCGATACGCAGGTTCGTCACCATCGCTCACCTCACCTTGGGTCGAGTCGTACGCGCGGCGCCTCCCTCGCGCGTATGCGATGTTTATACACCCGAGGTTTTCGAGGCTCTGTCGTGCGCTGTGCACGCCGATCGCACCTCGAACCTCGAGCGCAGGCACCCCCGGTCGATTGGAGCGCTCAGCAGGGAGTATATGTAATCCTCGAGGGGTTTTTTCGCAGAGCTCCGATGCCGCGCCCGTCGCGCCATGCAGCGCTGTCAAGCGAATCCTGAATAATAATGAGTCGGCGGCGCGGCAATCTCGAGGGAGCGAGCCCGACTCGGGGCCGCCTCTCCGTCGTGGTCGTGGCCGTCGTGGCCGTCGTGGTCGCCGCCGTCGTGGCCGTCGTGGCCGTCGTGGCCGTCGTGGCCGTCGTGGCCGTCGTGGCCGTGGCCCTCGTGGCCCGTCGCCGTCGCCGTCTCACCGCCGTGGCCGTCGCGTCTTGGCCGTCGTCGCCGTCGCGCCGTCTCGCGTCTCGCCGTCTCGCCGTCTCGCCGACGCTCACATGTGCGTCTTGTTGGGCCTGGGGCCGGGCGCCACGCCACGCGGGTCAGCCGGTTCGGCAGGCACCAGGGACCTCAGGCTTCTACACATAGCCGCGTATCAGGTTGTCGTTGCCAGTGGTCCAATCTCCCGGGATCGCCGGCCTGGGAGCGCTCCGACCGTGGTCTCGTCACCGCGCACTCGCGAGCACGCGGGACGAGGATGACGCCAACCGCGCGCCAGGATCATCGATCGCGGCCGTCACCTGGCACCGGTAGCCCCGTCGCCCTCGAACGCCGATGACGCCCCGCAGCGTCGCTTGATTTCGTCGTCGGTGACGGCTCTCAAGATCTCACCTACGAGCCGCCACGAGCCGCCACGAGCCGCCGACACACTCGCGCTCACACGCGGGTCGCGCCTGATACACAGTCGCGATAACGCACCGCGCCAACGCACCTACGGATTCGCCGCAGGCCGCCACTCCCGTATCGGGGTGTCGCGGCGATCGTCCGGCGGTTTCTTCTTGACCGCTCGGGACAGACTCGGCATTGTATCAGCATACCCAGTCGCTGTTGAATATTTATGCAATACCCTTCTTCGCAACCGCTTCGAGCCGACGCGGCGATGGCCGCCAGGTGGCAATCCTCGGCGGCGCGCCGCCACGAGGACTCGGCCGCGGCGCGCGCCATCGCGCTGGCCGGCATGGCGCGCGAGATCCGCGTGCGTATCGTACAGACCATCCGGACTGCCGGCATGGGCCACGTCGGTGGCGACCTCTCGGTCACCGATATCCTCGCGACGCTGTATGGCGCCGTGCTGAACGTCGACCCGCTCGATCCGGTCAAGCCAGATCGCGATCGCTTGATCCTCAGCAAGGGCCATTGTGCCGCGGCGCTCTACACCACGCTGGCCAGTTGTGGCTTCTTCGATCCGGCGAGCCTGGCCACCTTCATGGCGCCGCTATCGCCGCTCAACGGCCACCCGAACCGGCGCAAGGTGCCGGGCGTCGAGACCAACACGGGACCGCTGGGACACGGCCTGCCAGTCGCCGTGGGCTGCGCGTCCGCGTCGCGGTTGTCGGGCGGCGCGTGGCGCACGTTCGCGATCCTCGGCGACGGTGAGCTGCAGGAAGGATCGAACTGGGAGGCCGCGATGTACGCCGGCCACGCCAAGCTCGACCGGCTCACCGCCATCATCGATCGCAACGGCCTGCAGCAGGGCGCAGGCACCGAGGAGACCAACGAGCTGGAGCCGCTCGCCGCCAAGTGGGCCGCGTTCGGCTGGAACGTGCTCGAGCTCGACGGCCACGACCACCAGGCGCTGCTGCTCGCGCTCGCCGCCGAGCCCAGCGACCGGCCGCGCGTGATCATCGCAAGGACCATCAAAGGGAAAGGCGTGTCGTTCATGGAGAACCGGGTCGAATGGCACCACAAGGTACCCAGCGAGGAACAAACCCAGCGCGCCCTGCGCGAGCTCGAGGCCGTCGCATGACCGCGGCGGCCCCGCTCCCCGCCGGCGGCGACCCGCTGGCCACGTTCGACTGCCGGCAGGCGTTCGCCGACGAGCTCGTGCGCCTGGCACGCAGCGACGCGCGCGTGGTGGCGGTCTGTAACGACTCGGTCGGCTCGAGCAACCTCACCTCGTTCAAGAAGGAGTTCCCCGAGCGCCTGTTCAACGTGGGGATCGCCGAGCAGAACATGGTCGGCGTCAGCGCGGGTCTGGCCAACGGTGGGCTCAGGCCCTTCGTGTGTGCCGCCGCGCCGTTTCTATCGGGCCGCGCCACCGAGCAGATCAAGGCCGACATCGCGTATTCCCAGGTCCCGGTGATCCTGTGTGGGCTCAGCCCAGGCGTCGCCTATGGCGCGCTCGGGCCCACCCATCATTCGATCGAGGACCTGTCGTGGATGCGGGCGATCAGCGATCTCGACGTCGTGGTCCCGTGCGATCCTGACGAGACCCGCGAGGTCATGCGCAGCGCGCTGGCGAGCGGACGGCCGACCTACATGCGGGTCGGCCGGATCAAGGTTCCTGCGATCGACCAGGGCGATTCGACGTTCCGGGTCGGCCGATTTCGGCTGGTCCGCCCCGGCGGCGACGTCGCGTTGATCGCCACGGGCACCATGGTGTCGCGCGCGCTGGAGGCTGCCATCCTGCTCGAGGCACACGGGATCGCGGCGCGCGTGCTCAATGCCGTGAGCGTCCAGCCGATCGACGAGGAGGCGATCCTCGCCGCCGCTCGCGAGACCCGCGGCATCGTCACGATCGAGGAAGCGATCGTGCGCGGGGGGCTCGGCGCCGCGGTGGCGGAGATCGTCGTCCAGCGCCAGCCGGTGGCGATGCGCCTCATGGGACTCACGGGCTTCGCGCCGACGGGTTCGGCCGAGTTTCTGCTCTCGCATTTCGGGCTGACCGCCGCCGGCATCGCCGAGCGGGCACGCGAGCTGGTGGGGTGACTTATGGCCAAGACCGAGATCATCATCGCCATCGACCAGGGCACCAGCGCCACCAAGGCGCTTGCGATCGATGCCACCGGGGCCGTCGTGGCGCGCGCCACGGCGCCGGTCGAGTGCAGCTTCCCGGGGCCCGGCTGGGTCGAGCAGGACGCCGCCGCGATCTGGACCAGCGTGCAGACCGCCGCCGCGGCCTGTCTCGACCAGGTGCCGGCCCAGCCGGTGGCGGCGCTGGCCCTGTGCAATCAGCGCGAGTCGCTGCTCATGTGGGACCGTCGGACCGGCGAGCCGGTCGCGCCGATGCTGAGCTGGCAGGACGGGCGGACCTCCGAGATCGTCGCGCGGCGGCACACGCCGAAGGTGGCGGCCTGGGTGCGCGAGCGCTCCGGCTTGCCGATGGATCCAATGTTCTCGGCGGCCAAGGCGTGCTGGCTGCTCGACCACCACGATCCGGGGCGGACCCGCAGCCGCGCGGGCCAGGTCTGCCTCGGCACGATCGACACGTACCTCCTGAACCGGCTGGGCGCCGGCGCGATCACCGAAGCCGGCAATGCCTCGCGCACGCAGCTGCTCGACGTGCGCCGCGCGGCGTGGGACGCCGATCTGCTGCGGCTGTTCGACGTGCCGCTCGCGGCCATGCCCGAGCTCGTGCCGTCGATCGGCCCGCGCGGTGACGGCGCGGCGCTGCATCCGCGGCTCGCCGGCGCGCGCGTCCACGCGGTCATGGGCGATTCGCACGCGGCGCTGTTCGGCCACGGCGCGTTTCGCCCGGGCGACGTCAAGGCGACGCTGGGCACCGGCTCGTCGGTGATGGCGCTGGCGTCGGCGCCGGCCGCCGAGCACACCGGCATCTGTTCGACGATCGCCTGGGATCTCGGCTCGGGTCCGAGCTGGGCGCTCGAGGGCAACATCCGGTCCGCCGGAGCCACGGTCAAGTGGCTGGCCGACGTGCTGCAAGTGACCCCCGACGAGCTCGCCCGGCTGGCCAGCGATCACGGCGAGCAGCCGGGCGGCGTCATGCTGGTCCCCGCGTTCGGTGGGCTCGGCGCGCCGTGGTGGGACCCGCACGCGGTCGGGCTGATCGCGGGGCTCACGCTCGGCACGTCGCGCGCCGATCTCATGCACGCGGCGGTCGATTCGATCGCGCACCAGGTGGTCGATGTGGTGGAGGCGATGGACCGCTGCGTCGAGGGCATCGTCCGGCTGCGCGTCGATGGCGGACCGACCCGCAATCTCCACCTGCGCGCGCTGCTGGCGGGATATCTCGGTCGACCGGTCGTGCACCTCGACGAGCCCGACGTGTCGGCGCTGGGCGCCGCCCACATGGCGGGGCTGTCGCTGGGCCTGTGGTCCCTGGACGGCCTCGGCGCGCTGCCCCGGCGCGTCATCGAATCCACGATCGATCGGCCGGTCGCGCGGGTCCACGCGCAGCGCCAGGCCTGGTCAGACGCCTTGCGCCGTTCGCGGCTTCGGGGTGACTCATGGAAATGAGCAAGTCGACAACGACGGTGGTGCCGGCCGGCGCGAGCGCGCGGTCGACCACGAGCTGGCTGCGCTGGGGGCTCGATCACGGCCCCGAGATCAGCTTGATCCTGCTGTGCCTGGCGTTCAGCGGCCTGAGCGACACGTTCCTGTCGATCCGCAACCTGCTCAACGTCGTCGATCAGATCACGGTGATCGGCATCATGGCGCTCGGCATGACCGCGGTGATCGTGATCGGCGGCATCGACCTCTCGGTGGGGTCGGTCCTGGCGCTGTCGATGATGGTGATGGGCTGGCTGGCCAACGCGCACGGCATCCCGATGCCGGTCGCGATGGCGGCGGCGCTCGGCGTCGGCGCGGTGTGCGGCGCCGTGTCGGGGCTGCTCGTCACCTGGGCCAACCTGCCGCCGTTCATCGCCACCCTGGCCATGATGTCGGTCGCGCGCGGGCTCGCCAACCTGGTCAGTGACGGTCAGCAGATCGTCGGTTATCCGGAGTGGTTCGACGCGCTGTCGACGACGCGCTACTTCGGCGTGTTGTCGCCGACGGTCGGCGCCCTGATCGCGCTCACCGTCGCCGCCGCGGTGTTCCTGTCGTACCGGCCCACCGGCCGGGCGCTGTTCGCGATCGGCGGTAGCCCCGAGGTCGCCCGGCTCGCCGGCATCAAGGTCAAGCCGATCACGACCTGGGTCTATGTCGCCTCGGGCGCGCTGTGCGGTCTGGCCGGCATCGTGATGTCGGCGCGGCTCGACTCGTCGCAACCCAGCGGCGCGCTCGGCTACGAGCTCGACACCATCGCCGCCGTCGTGCTCGGCGGCGCCAGCTTGCGGGGCGGCACCGGCTCGGTCAAGGGCACCGTGATCGGTGTCCTGATCATTGGCATTCTGCGCAATGGCCTGAACCTGACCGGCTTGTCCCCCTTCGTCCAGCAGATCGTGATCGGCGCGGTCATCGCGCTTGCTGTCGCCGTGGATGCCAACAAAAGGAGACTACGATGAAACCTGCTCGCACTGTTTCGATGTCTGCAGCCGCGGTCGTGCTCGCCACGCTGGCGATGCCCGCCGCGGCGGAGCCCAAGCGGATCGGCCTGGCGGTCGCCAACCTGCAAGCCGACTTTTTCAACGAGATCAAGCAAGCGGTCGAGGCCTACGGCAAGACCAAAGGCGTCGAGATCATCACCGTCGACGCCAAGGGCGACGCGACCACGCAGGTCGATCAGGTGCAGGATCTCATCACCCGCAAGATCGACGCGCTGATCTACATCCCGGCGGGCGCGACCGCCGCGGCGGTGCCGGTCAAGGCGGCGCGCAAGGCCAAGATCCCGATCGTGAACGTCGACCGCAACGCCGCGGGCGCGCCCGGTGACACGTTCTTCGCGACCGACGGTGTCGCGGCCACGCGCGAGCTCGGCGACTGGGTGTGCAAGCAGGCCGGCGGCAAGGGCAACGCGGTGATCATCAAGGGCCAGCAGGGCACCACTCCGCAGCTCGATCGCAGCAAGGGCTGGGCCGAGGCGATGGCCAAGTGCCCCGGCATCAAGGTGAGCGCCGAGCAGTACACCGAGCGGTGGGCCGCCGACGAGGGCGCCAAGATCGCGCAGGACATGCTGCAGCGCGATCCCACGATCACCGTGATCTTCGGACAGGCCGACGGCATCGCGCTCGGCGCGTCGCGCGCGGTCAAGCTCGCCAACCTGGGCACCAAGGTCTGGGTGGTCGGCTTCGACGGTGATCCGGGCGGCCTCATGGCGGTCAAGAACGGCGCGCTCGACGCCACCGTGACCCAGCAGACCCAGAAGATGGGCCGCATGGCGGTCGATGCCGCGCTCGAGCTGATCGCGGGCAAGAAGCTGCCGGCCGAGCAACTCCAGGGCGGCACGCTCACCACCAAGACCAACGTCGCCGGGTTCATCGCCAACCACCCCTGACCGATGCATCGCTTCAACGACAAAGTGGTGGTCGTGACCGGCGGCAGCCGCGGCATCGGCCTGGCCATCGCCGAGCGGTTCGCCCGCGAAGGCGCGCGGGTGTGCATCGCGGCCAACGAGGACCAGATCGACGACGCGGCGGCCGGGCTGCGCGTCGAGGGGTACGACGTCATCGCCCGGCGGGTCGACGTGACCGTGCGCGGCGAGGTCGTCGCGCTGTACGACCACGTGGAGCGCGAATTCGGTGGCGTCGACATCTCGGTGCAGAACGCCGGCATCATCACCGTGGCGCTGCTCGAGGATCTGTCCGAGCGAGACTGGGACAGCGTCATGGCGGTCAACACCAAGGGCGTATTCCTGTGCTGCCAGGAAGCGGCGCTGCGCATGCGGCGCCAGGGCCGGCGTGGCCGCTTGATCAACACCGCGTCGGGTCAGGCGCGGCAGGGCTTCATCTACACACCGCACTACGCGGCCAGCAAGTTCGCCGTCCTGGGCGTCACGCAGAGCCTGGCGAGGGAGCTGGCGGTCGCGGGCATCACGGTGAACGCGATCTGCCCGGGCATCGTCGCGACCGATATGTGGGCGTACAACGACGTGGCGTGGGGCAAGCTGCTGGGCGACTACCGCCCGGGCGAGCTCATGGCCGAATGGATCGCGGCGATCCCGATGAAGCGCGCGGGCACCGGCGACGACGTGGCGGGCCTGGTGAGCTTCCTGGCCTCGGACGATGCTGCCTATATCACCGGACAGACCATCAACGTCGATGGTGGGATGTTCATGTCGTGACGGTGCGCGCATGACGCTTTCGATCCGCAACGTCGGCAAGACCTACGGCGACATCGCGGTGCTGCGCGACGTCAACCTCGACGTCCAGCCGGGCGAGGTCGTGGCGCTGCTGGGCGAGAACGGCGCCGGCAAGTCGACCCTGTCGGCGATCATCGCCGGCGTGATCCAGCCCGATCCGGGCGCCACGATGACGTGGCAGGGCCGGCCCTACGCGCCCAGGGCCCCGGGCGACGCGCTCGCCGCGGGCATCGGCCTCATCCACCAGGAGCTGCGCCTCCTGCCCGAGCTCTCGATCGCCGAGAACATCTTCGTCGGTCGCATGCCGATGAAGCGGTGGCGCATCGATCGCGAGGCGATGAACGCGATCGCGGGCCAGCAGCTGCATCGCCTCGGCCTCGATATCGCGCCGACCGAGTCAGTGCGCAACCTCCCGGTCGCGGCCCAGCAGCAGGTCGAGATCGTCAAGGCGCTGGTGCGCGACGCGCGCCTGCTGCTGCTCGACGAGCCGACCGCCGCGCTCGGCGCCGCCGAGACCGATCGGCTGTTCGAGCAGATCGAGCGGCTCAAGCGCGACGGCGTGGCCTTCCTCTACATCAGCCACCGGCTCGACGAGATCGCGCGCGTCGCGGACCGCGTCGTCGTGCTGCGCGACGGCCGCCAGGTCGCCGCCCACGACACCGCGCAGCTCCCCGTGGAGCGCCTGATCCAGGACATGGTGGGCCGCAGCGTCGACCGGATCTTTCCGGACATCCCCGCGCCGGCGTCGGACCAGCCGGTGCTCGTGGTCCGGGACCTGACGGCGCCCAGCGGCGCGTTCGCCGACGTGTCGTTCACCGTGCGACCGGGCGAGGTGTTCGGCATCGCCGGCATCGTCGGCGCGGGTCGCACCGAGCTGGTCCGCGCGATCGCGGGCGCCGACCCGATCGGCTCGGGCGTCATCGAGATCGCCGGCGACCGCGCGGTCCTGACCCAGCCGCACGACGCGATCGCGCGCGGCGTCGTCATGGTGCCCGAGGACCGCAAGCGGCAAGGCCTGATCCTCGACCACACGATCGCCGACAACCTCAGCTACGCCAACTTCGACCGCATCGTGCGGCGTGGCTGGTTCAGCCAGGCGACCGCGCTGCGCGACGCCGCGGAGTCGCTCGAGCGCCTCGCGGTGAAGGGCCACGCGGAGCAGGCCGCCGGCAGCCTGTCCGGCGGCAACCAGCAGAAGATCGTGATCGCCAAATGGATCGCGCGCTCACCGCGCATCATCATCATGGACGAGCCGACCCGCGGCATCGACGTCGGGGCCCGCGCCGCGATCTACGATCTCATCGCCCTGCTGGTGCGCCAGGGCGTCGCGGTCATCGTGGTGAGCTCGGATCTCGAAGAGGTGCTCGGCCTGTCTCACCGGGTGATGGTGCTGTCGCGCGGCCGATCGCGAGGCATCCTCGATCGCCACGAGGCCACCGGCCCGCGGGTGATGGAGCTGGCGACGACATGACCTATGCTACTGTGCGCTCGCTCGACCAGCCGGCCTCGCCTGCTCACGTCATGTCCTCCTCCGATCAGGACCTGCTCCGCCTCACCACCCGTGCGGCGCGCCTCTACTACGAGTCCGGTCTGAGCCAGAGCGACGTCGCGAGCGCGCTGGGCCTTTCGCAGGCGCGGGTGTCGAGGCTGCTCAAACAAGCCAAAGAGCTCGGCATCGTGCGCATCACGGTGCATGTGCCCGACGGCGTCTACGCCGAGCTCGAGGAGAGCCTCGAGCGGCTCTACAAGCTCGATCAGGTCGCGGTCGTCGATCTACCCGACGACGGCGACGCGGCCGAGACCGCGGTCATGCGCGGCCTGGCGTCGACCACGGCTCGCCTCCTCGAGGCGATGCTGCCGAACTGCGCTCACATCGGCGTGTCGTCGTGGAGCGAGACCCTGCTGCTGGCTGTCAACGTCATGCGGCCAACCGCGTCGGGGCTCAAGACCGTATCGCAGCTGCTCGGCGGCCTGGGCCGCTCGAGCACGCAAGCCTCGGCCACCCGGCTGACCGAGGCGCTGGCGCGCCTGACCCATGCCGAGCCGCACATGCTCATGGCGCCCGGCGTGGTGGCCAGCGAGAAGCTGCGCAAGGCGCTGTACGAAGACCCGTCGTGCCGCGACGTGCTCGATCGCTACGACGATCTGTCGGCCGTGCTGATGGGCATCGGCGCGCTTCCGCCGTCGCGCCTGTTCCGCGAGAGCAGCAGCCTGATCACCGACGACGATATCGCAGCGCTCGAGGCCGCCGGCGCGGTCGGCGACGTGTGCATGCGGTTCTTCGACGCCAAGGGCAAGCCGGTCGCCAGCAATTTCGACAAGCGCGTCGTCGGCATCGGCGCCGACCAGATCCGCGCTGTGCGCCACCGGATCGGCGTCGCCGGCGGCGCACGAAAATTCGAGGCCATTCGCGCCGTCCTGCGCGGTCGCTGGGTCAGCACGCTGGTCACCGACCACGCGACCGCCCGGCGGCTGCTCGTCGAACCCTGAACCCAAGGACTACTCATCATGAAGTTATTCGATCTGAGCGGCGACGTCGCATTCGTGACCGGCGCCGGCAGTGGCATTGGCCAGCGCATCGCAACCGGCCTGGCCGAGCACGGCGCCGACGTCTGTTGCTTCGATCTCCCGGGCAGCGCGGGCCTCGACGAGACGATCGGCCTCATCCGCGCCCTCGGGCGGCGCGCCACCGCGTGCCGTGGCGATGTCACGCAGGCCAGCGATCTGGCCGACGCGATCGCCGCGTGCGAGTCCTCCCTCGGCCCGCTCACCGTCGCGGTCAACAGCGCCGGCGTCGCCAGCGCGTGCCCCGCCGAGGAGCTCGCGCCCGCGCAATGGCAGCGCACGATCGACATCAACCTGACCGGCGTGTTTCTGTCCTGCCAGGCGGAAGGCCGGGCGATGCTGTCGCGCGGCAAGGGCAGCATCGTCAACATCGCGTCGATGTCGGGCAGCATCGTCAACCGCGGTCTCGTCCAGGCGCACTACAATAGCTCCAAGGCGGGTGTCATCCATCTGAGCAAGAGCCTGGCCATGGAGTGGGTGGCGCGCGGCCTGCGCGTGAACTGCATCAGCCCGGGCTACACGCTGACCCCGATGAACCTCCGCCCCGAAGTCGCGGAACAGCGCGCCAAGTTCGAGACCGAGACGCCGATCGGTCGCATGGCCACCGTCGACGAGATGGTCGGGCCCGCCGTGTTCCTGTCGAGCCGCGCCGCGTCCTACGTCACCGGCGTCGATCTGCTCGTCGACGGCGGCTTCTGCTGCTGGTGAGTGCGCTGACCCTGGGCCTGCGTCGACCGGTGGGTCCGAGTCCGCACGCCAGCGATTCACGCGCCGACGTGGATCGAGCTCGAGACGGAGGCACCTGCCCGCCCGTGCCGCGCACCGGCGAGACCCTGTCGGTCGACGTCCGCGTCGAGCCGCACGTCCCGCGCAAGTAACTGGCAAAGTCGCGTTGGCAGCAAGTATCGGCGCGGTGGATCGCGTGGGCCATGGCACGCAGATCCCGCGTCGCCGCGATGGCTCCCGCGTACTGGCGCCCGCCGGAACCACGCATGGCGCCCGCCGGAACCACGCATGACATCACGCGATTTCCGGATCATTCAGACTGCTCCGCCGACCGCGCCACCAACTTGTCACTTGTTCGAACAGGCAAGCGGCCGCATCGATCTCCGCGACTGCAGCACGATGCGACATAGCTATGCAGATCTGTATGTGTTAGCCAGCCATCGCGTATAGCCATTCGCGCAGTCGACCTCTCCACAGGAGCGTTGCAGGAGACGACACAGATCGGGAGTGTTGGGAGCGCCGCAGCAGGTCCGGAGTCGACTCGAGTGCCCAGCGTGCCGTCACACCGCGACGATGACACGCCTCGTCGTACGCGCAGACAAGCGTTACTCCTCGTCATTCAAGGAATACCCAATGATCAGCACCCGTCTATTCGCACAGTTCCCTCGTCTCGGCCTCGTCGCCGGTGTCTGCACTGCCGCCCTCGGCTGCGGCGCCGAATCACGAGGCGATGCCGACACCTCCGAGCAAGTAGGCGCAGTCGCCCGGCGCCCGACCGTGCTCGCCAGCGGCCAGGTCTCGCCGTGCGGCCTCGCCATCGACGGGTCCAACGTGTACTGGACCACCGCCGACGGAAAGGTGTCGAAAGTGTCGCTCAATGGCGGCACGCGCGCCACGCTCGCCTCCGGGCAATCCAATCCATGCGGGATCGCGGTCGATTCAGGACGGGTATTCTGGGCCAACAGCGTGGCGTCGGGACAGGTGATGACCGTGCTGCAGACGGGGGGAAGCCCCACGCCGCTCGCGACCCAGCAGGGCCAGCCGATCAAGGTGGCAGTGTCTGGAGGTAAGGTGTACTGGACCAATCTCAGCGGCAACACCGTGGTGAGCATGCCGGTCACGGGAGGCACGCCCACGACGCTCGCCGCCCAGCAGGGCACCCCCGATGCGATCACCGTCGCCAACGGCACGCTGTACTGGTCGAGCATCGGCGGCCACGCGATCCGCTCGCTGTCGCTGACGACGCCAGGCGCGCCGATCACCACGTTCGCCGAGGATCAGGATGACGCGGTGGGCCTGCGCGTCACCGCGGACCTCGCGTTCTGGACCAACGACGAGATCGGCGGCGTCGTCGCCAAGCCGCTCAACGGGGGCTCGGCCTATGTGGTCGCGCCGCCCAGCGTCAACTCGACCGGCGTCACCAGCGACGCGCAGAACGTGTACTGGACCGACACGGTCAGCGGCACCGTCATGTCGGCCCCGCTCGCCGGCGGCGACCCCACGGTGCTCGCCACCGGTCAGGCCCAGCCCGCGGAGATCGCGGTCGACTCCACCAGCATCTACTGGATCAACGCGGCCGCCAACGGCTCGGTCGCGAAGCTGGCCAAATGAGTTCGGCGAACCGACGGTGTCGGTTCGTTGGTGTGGGTTGTCGTAGACGAGTCATCACAAGGAGATCTCGCATGACCATTTCGAATCCGAAACTGACTTTGCTGTTCACCGTCGGCCTGGGCGGTCTCGCCACACCGGCAAGCGCAGATATTTTCACCCCGCATTTCCCGGTCCAGGAGCTGCACAGCGTGCGTGGCGGCAACACGCCCGGCTCGTTCGCGGCCGCCGCGATGATGGGCGCGCATGGCTACAACAACACCCCGGCGGCGATTGGGTGGGAAGACACCCTGATCGGTACCTGCACCAACTCGTCCCCGGGGTCGCTGTGGCCATTCTCGTGCAACCCCGACGGAATGGCGCAGTCGACCGCGGCCTATTCGGCCAATGTTTGGGTCAAGTCGATATTCACCGACACCCAGCAAGCCCAGGCGCTATCGCAGACCCTGAGCGCCATGCAGGGACCTCACTCACCAGCCGTCGTTCCGATCTTCGGCCAGGCGGACCACTGGCTCACCATCACGCAGATCACGGCCACCCTCTCGGGCAGCACGTGGAATATCACGCAGGTCCAGGGGTTTGACGGTGGCCCTGTTGGACAACCCGACACTGGCAGCAACGGCTACGAGAGCGGTACCCAGATCTGGGGTGGGACGACGTGGCGAAACATCTACTTCCGCGTCATCACCGCGATCAACCCGGCCTGCGACCTCAACGGTTGCACGAGCGACCCGTACTATAACCACTACGTCGTCATGTGGGAGCCACCGGCGGGCCAGGAGTTTCCGCTGCTCCCGACCAGCACCGCGCCGTCGCCCGGCGTCCTCGCCTCGGGCGAGCTCGCCATGTCCCCGGCGCTCGCGCGAGCGCGCGTGTGGAGCTCGCTCACCGCGGCCCAGGTCGATGGCAATGCCCCGGTGTGGAACGCGCTCCACTCCGGAGTCGCCGGCGCTGCGTTCGAAGTCAACGGCGTGTTTCCGTCCGGCGCGCGGTGGGACTACTACCTGGTCCCGATCATGACCAGCGCGCACAGCAACACGGCGATCGGCTTCGTGCAGATGTCGACCGATGACGGCTCGTTCGACGGCCTGCAGGTCCCGACGACCGCGGTCCCGTTCGTGCCGGTCACCAAGGCGCGGGCCGAACAGGTCGCGGCCAGCGTGCTCACCGCAGGCGAGACCCTGGGCTCTGGCATCCTGACCTGGGATCCGCGCGCGAACACCGGGTTCATCAAGTCGCCGACCAAGCCGTACTACGAGTTCCCGGTGCTCAGCGCGACCGGCAGCGCTGCCGGTGTCGTGCGCGTGCCTCTCGTCGTCGCCAGACCGTTCCGCGGCTCGTGAGCCGCGCTGCGCTCGTCGCCAACCGCCAAGCCCGTACGCGGCTCGTGATCTTCGCACGCGCCGGTTCCAGCATCTGCCACACATCGAATCCGAAGTTCCAGCTTCCGACACCCGGCGATCACGATACTGACACCGTGATTGCACGCGCAACGAATTGCGGCAGTTCGACGGGCAGACCCTGCGGTATTGTCGGCGCGCACTGCGAACGCGGAGGCGCTCATGATGACAGGAACTCGCTACAGTGTGCTGGTGCTCGCCGCGCTGGGTTGCTCGGATGCCACGAGCGCGACCAGCGACGCCGGCGCGCCTCACGACAGCGGTAGTCCACCTGGCGACACCGGGCCCGGCCCGGGCGACGCGAGCATCGACGGGTCGGTCTGTTCGGCGGACACCAACCGCGATCCCGAGAACTGCGGCACCTGCGGTCATTCCTGTGGCGGCGGCACCTGCGAGGCGGCGACCTGCCAGCCCGTGGCGCTCGCCACCGCACAGAACGCGCCGTGCGGGATCGCCATCGATGGCGCCGCGGTCTACTGGACCACCGCCGCCGGCACCGTCGAGAAATTGCCGCTCACCGGGGGAACGCCGACGCCCCTAGCCACCGGGCAGAGCAAGCCCTGTGGGATCGCGGTCGACGCCGACGCGGTCTACTGGGTCAACTCCGTGTCGGACGGCCAGGTGATGACGGTACCGCTCGCCGGCGGTACCCCCCTGCAGCTCGCCGAGCATCAAAACGGGCCGGCCCGGATCGTCGTCGTCAATGACACGGCGTACTGGACCAACATCAACAACAGCGGCAGCATCCTGAAGGTCGCCGTGACCGGCGGACTCCCCACCGTGGTCGCGAACGCCCAGGCGACCCCGGGCGGCCTCACCGCCGATGCCACGACGCTGTACTGGTCCAGCGTGGGCGGCGGCGCGCTGCGCAGCATCACGCTCGACGGCACCGGCAGCCCCGTCACGCTGGTCGAGGATCAGGATGACGTCCAGGCCTTGGCGGTCCAAGGCGCCACGCTGTACTGGACCACCGACGAGAACGCGGTGGTCGCCAAGGCGCCGGTCACCGGCGGCACGCCGACGGTGCTGATCTCGACCACTGGTAACTCCAGCGGGATCACGGTCGACGACCGCGACGTCTACTGGACCGATGACGCCGCCGGCACGGTGTCGCGGATCCCGGTCGGCGGCGGCTCCGCGACCCTGCTCGCTAGCAGCCAGGCGAATCCATCGCAGATCGTCAGTAACGACACGGCGATCTACTGGATCAACGCCGCTGCCAATACGGGCTCGGTGATGAAGCTGGTCAAGTAGCGATCAGCCGCACGGCCCGGTGCCGGTGGTGACCAGGCGCTCCGATGCCTTGACCCGCCGATCTCGCAGCGTCCGCAGACCGAATGACGCGACGCTGTGCTTGGCACGCTCCCGGCGTTCGATCCGGCTCAACTAATGGCGCCCTGAGGTAGAACCGAGACGCGGGGTGGCTGAGCATGCGAACCCAGGAGCGATCGAAGGGGAGCATGATGACCGCGCTTTCCATGCGCTCGCAGAGCATTCGCTAGTCGCAACTGCTGCTCTCTGAGCTGCGAGTCGTGCTCGGCCAGTGCTTGCTGATCGAACTCCGCCTCCGCGACCGGCAAACCAGGCCCGCATGAACCGCGACCACAGCCCGAAGACAAGTGAGCTGACACACATCGCCGTCTGGCCGAGCGATCCTGGCGCTGACCAGACGGAATAGCCGAAGGCGCTCGGGCGCTTCGCCGGCGAAAAACGGGGGATGCGTTACCGACGAGAACCCAACCTCGTGTAGTCTCGGTGAATCGAAGGGTCCGGACTGGCTATTCAAGTATGATCAATACTAGCAGTGCCGGGAGCTCGTCGCGTGCGGGGCTGGATGGATAGGAGAGTGCAAGGTATGGCGATTCCGACAACGACAGAAGCCGGTGAGCCGTACGAATGGCTCATCGAGGACGGCCCCACCCACTTCCGCCGGTGGGGCACCGATGTCGGTCATCCCTTCCCCGCCACCACCACGGCTGGCGAATGGATCCTCGGTGCCGCCGATGGCTGTTGGCTCCAGCTACAGGACGAGGAGAGCCGCGTCTCGCGGCAACACGCGCGACTGGTCAATGACAACGGACGGTGGTTGGTTGTCGATCTCGGGAGCAAGAACGGCGTCTACCAGGACGGCGCTCGACGATCATCCGTCCCCCTTGCGCCAGGTGTCGGGCTCGGCGTCGGCGACATCACGCTGATCACCGGGAGCCCGCGGCTCAGCGCCTTGCGCGAGGTTGTGGCGCGCTTGATAGGCTGGTCTGAAGAGCGCCGCGAAGATGTAGACCTCGCGCTGCGCTCACTTCGCATCGCGGCTACACGTCGCGAGTCGTTGCAGCTCTGCGGCAGCGGGAACCTGGTATCGATAGCGCAGCTGCTGCACCGCCATACACTCGGAGACGCTCGACCGTTCATCGTGTGTGATCCTCGACGGCGCCGAGCAGACCCAGCGCGCGCTCGGCGACGAACTACGACAGCGGCATGGAGGCGCTGGCCGCTGCCGCCGGCGGAACGCTGTGCATCTGGCAGAATCGACGACCCGACGACTTCGATCGGGTGATCGAGGCCCGCCGCAAGCCCACCTCGCGTGTACAGCTGATCGTCTGCACGCGTCGGCTCCAGGCAAATGATCCGCTGATCGCCTCCCCGATCGTGCTTCCGCCGCTTGCCGAGCGCACCGCGGAGCTGGACCGCATCATCGATGGTTTCGCCATCGATGCCGGAGGCCCGCCAGATGAACCGTTGACGCCCGTTGATCGCGAATGGGTCCACCAACACGAAGCCCGCACGCTACCCGGGATCGAGAAGGCAACGCGCCGCTTGGTCGCGATTCGCGACTGCGATGGCAGCATCACGCATGCCGCCTCCCGGCTCGGGATGGCGCATGGCGCGCTGTCCGAGTGGGTTTCCCGTCGGTCGTTTCGCCTCGATGTCGACGACGAGGACAGCGAGTCCTAGCGAGTCCTAGCGAGTCCTAGCGAGTCCTAGCGAGTCCTAGCGAGTCTCGTCGTACGCCAGGTACGTGCTGATCCCCGCCGCGCCGATCGACGCCCCCGCGGCCACCACCGCCGGGGTAGCCGTACCCAGCGATACGTCCGGACAGCTTCTGTTCGAGGTGGCAAGCCATGCTCCACTGGAAGTTTACGTGCAGGCGGTTGGCACGGCGCCAGGATCCGCAGCTATTGCCCTGCGTTCGCGAACAGCTCACGATCTCCGATCCAATTGGGATTCCATTGGAGGCAGCTACCGAGCTGGGCGATTACAGCGGTTCTTTGGAGGTAGACTGGCTCGTGAAGTAACTTGGAACGCAAATGACGCCCTCGTCGAGCTCGGCGCAGGTCAGCTGGTTTCACAGATGAGGATCCACAACAGTGCAGCGTGCGTTGGAGCTGCATGCCGCTATCACGGCTTCCGGAGAAGGCAGCGACCATCTTGAAATATCGCCCAAAAATCCACGCGTTACGATGTCTTCGCCGTCGACGCGAATGCCAACAAGATGGGACTTATGCGCGGGCATTGTCCACAGCGGGAGCCCGGATGAGGCGGCCCAAAAACGCAGCAGGCCATCACCTCCACCGCCGATGATCATGGACCCATCGGGCGAGGTCGTGGCATCGACGAGGAAGCGAGATCCCCCTCGATAGGTCTGGCGGAGCTGCCCGGTTGCGCTATCCCAGAGCCGCGCAGCGCCGTCCCCCGACGCGGTGAGAACCTGATCTCGAACGAAGCGCGCCGAGTACGGCTGCCCCTCCCCTCGCAGCTTAGCGACCAGTCGATAACGCTCTAGCCCTACTTTCGCATTATCGCGGGCGAAATCACGAGCGTTCGTCGGGGCGAGCTCGTGAAGCCATACATGAGACAAGTGACGGCATCCAGCGAGCCAGCTCGAAGACCTTCACGGCGCGAC